>TARA_R110002003_G_scaffold70_23_pt1 | contig 16104 bp, 14 predicted proteins | sample TARA_R110002003 | Tara Oceans TARA_R110002003 (sample SAMEA4396441) | marine metagenome | biome: Westerlies Biome; feature: [SRF] surface water layer (ENVO:00010504); material: water (ENVO:00002006), including particulate matter (ENVO:01000060) such as... | depth 5 m
CCTCGGCCACTCGCCCATCAAGTCCAATCTCATCTGCTCCGCCGTAGTCGGATCCTCCAACGCGCGCTCAACGTACTTGGCGAATTCAATGCGCATGGCGCGCGTCGGTTCCCGGAATCCGAGATGGATGTGGCGTTCGGGAAAGAGGGGCTGGTTGCATGCGGGACATCGGTTGGAGTCTGTGGTGGTGAACCAGACTGTGAGGCATTGTTGGCCGAAAATGTGGGCGCAGGGGCGGATGAGAATGGGTGGCTCGGGAGGGGGCTGTGCGTCGGTGTCGTGACCGTGAGGAGTGGAGTCGACATGGCTTGCATCTGTGTTATTGCTTATGGCGAAGCGAGGCAAACCGCTGTTGTTGAATTGGGGCAATGACAAGGGTTCAGACTGGACCGAGCGGGTGGAACTCGCAAGGGGCTCGCGACATATGGAGCAATCGAGTGGTTCGTGTAGAGATGTTTCGACCAGTCCATGGGCGAGAAAGTCAGCTTTGGACGCGAATGGTGGCCGAGGCGTTGTTACAGGACATGCTGTCTGACTCATTGTTGACTTTGTTGTGGTTCGGTTGTGATAGGGCAACCACGATAGACGATGGGGCAGCCGCCAATGGTGCAACTAGTGGGGATTCTCCGATGATGGCTTCGAGCGCAGCCTCGCTATGCTTATGATTTATCGAGTGAGAAGAAGGAGAGATGGAGGACGAAGAGGATATGTTGTAGTAGGCCGTGTCGAAGGCGGTCAGGTGCATATAGCTAGCGACATACCGCACGGTGTAGTACCGTCACAAGCGTAGGCGACAGCGCACTTCACAGACATCAAGCAAACGGAGGAACGATGCGGTGAAAAGAAGGAAATGAAATGAAATACCCTAACGCCTATAGAAAAGAAAGAAAAGAAAAGTCAACGCGAATACCCTCAATGCACCCCACGCAACCAAACATCAACAAGACAACGCGACCCGAAACCCCTCACCCCCTCACCCCAACCAAGGAACAGACCAGAAACGGCGCGAAAGCAGACAGACGCTACCAACGGACTAAAAGAACCCGTCCATCCAACGACCCTCTGGCTGGGCCTCGTCGCAGTCCTCCCGCCACTGCCACCAGTCCAGTTCCTCCTCCTTCTTCGGGAACATTTCCTCCCGGCAGAACGGGCAGGTATTAGAGTGGTCGAACCACTCCAAGGCACACTTGTGCCCGATTACATGGCCACACTCAACAAGCTTGAGGCCTGGGTGCGCCAGGTCGAGGGGGTCCCGTGGCGCAGCGGGAATTGGCTTCGTTTTGTTTTTTTGCTCCAAAGAGCAGGCCTCGTGATCGTGGGCCTCGTTGTCGCACTTCGGGGCGTACAGCGGCTTGAGGCAGATGCCGCAGTCTTCTTCCTCTCTGGTGGTGTCGAGGATGGTGAGGATGAAGCCGAACTTCATGAACTCCTCCTTGGAGGCGTAGGGGAAATCGGCGAAGATCATGGTGATGGTGAAAGTGGCTTTGGTAGCTAGTAGTGTAGTATAGTGAGATGTGATGGAAGATGGGATGGAGGAATTCTCGGAGGGCCAGAGGGCCTTTTAACAGAACTACGCACGGACTGTGATCTGAAGCGACACTCAGGGTCTCTGTGAAGAATCAATAGTAGTGTACCACTCTGGCTTCGTTTAGCGCATGTTCCTTGAAGCCGACATAGGCGCGCCTGAAATCACACAGCGCGTCGGATCAGCTCACTCCCAACATCGGTTCAACACCGGCTGAGCTGCGGATCAACACCGGAAGACGATCTGAGGATAGTCAAGCGTTATTACAACCAGATTGATTGATCTCAGATGGCGTTTTGAGGATAGTCAGCCTGCCCTACCTTCTAGCAACGACGATGACCCCTCTAATCACACTCGACCTACCCCACCAGGCGAACAGGGACTTTGCAACACTGAAAGTACCAATGCCTAAGCCCATCATCTTGAGTCTGCTGTCTTGCTCAGCTAGGTAGCATGCTAGAGGTGTAAAAACATGCTCAGAGATGTCTACAATCTTGATAGCATCGGCTGAGTATCCTACTTCCACCAGTTTTTGCTTGTACTCGTCCATTGTGCTAAAGTTCGCCCATGGAGCGCCCATGAACGCAGTCAAGACGCGCAAGACAAGCTTCTGAGTGATCGTGGCTGACGGCGAGAGGCAGAGGTCAAAGGCCATGAATGATGCTCGGAGTTGCGTGTGCGCATATTGGATAACTGGCCATCGCGAGGGCGAGAAGTGGTACGCCGTATCCAAGGCGAGCATCCAACAGTCTGGTGAGTCCTTTAGTGCGTTGTCTATTCTCCTCTTGACTTGGTTGTTCCATGACGCAGGACTCGCAGCATCCGCACAGACTAGAGAGATTACACCCACGTCATGCCCGCTAGACGTCACGGTTTCGGCGTGTAGCTTGTCGACACTGTCGTTGGCGTAGCAAGCCTGCAGGGGATCCTTCGTGATTCCAACGTAGTAATCGAATTTGACGCAATACTCTCGGGCGTCCCACCAGTCTCGGTCTTGGGGTCGCACGGGGGTCTCGCTCATGAGATAGATCGTCTGGTCGCCGCATCCGAACCCCAGGTCTATAAGCGTCCTGCGCCGCCCATTGGCTTTTGCATTCCCCGCCCTTTCTTCTTCATTTGAAAACCCTGCCTCGGCTAGAACGGCCTTCAAGAGATCGCGACACGCTTTCGCCATGGGTTTTCGAGTCTTTCCATCTCCCCAATGTCCCATATTCATCCACATTGGCGTAGGTGCTTGAAGGTGCAGTCGGCCATGCTCCAACCCATAAATCGAGTCTTGCTTTCCATCTCTTGATTTCCACCATCTCCACAGAATCCATTTGCCTACCGCGTACACCTGCGCTCCGATGCACAGGTCTGTGAGGCTGACAGCCGTTCGAGGGCACTCTTTAACGGTTGTAATGCGAGCGGTCGCAGGGCCGATAACATATTGCTGAAGGAGCACGGCGACCATAATCACGCATATTCCATCGAAAGTATAGGCGAAGAGTCGGAATGTCATGGTTTGGGATTGGTGGGTGTGAGAATGCCTCATTCGCGATTGGGGCCGAGCGCAAATACTACACTAACCACATTGGGAGGAGTGAGATCGATGTCGTGACGCAACGAAAGGTGGGTGGCCTGTACAGCTGCAGAACCACCGGACTATCAGGTTTACTACCTCGTGATGTGTCTCTTCTATCCATATTATCACCAGCTTCGTTATATTCAAGTCGCTGCACGCGCTGATCACGACACGAGTTGATGTAGCTTTTCGTGCTAGGAGACTTTGGAATACTACCATTCGGGTATCTTCGCTGCTTATAGCTCGACCTGTTTCCTCCTCGCCTGTTGCCACGGCACCTCGACGCCAAGATCACGAGCGATTCGCATAGCTGATACAACACAGCCTTCAAGAAGCACCATGCCATCCCAGCACCAGCCTCCGGCTAGCCACACATTGCCCTCTCCACTCCTCCACCGCGGTACGGACTTGTCGTCCTCATAAGACTGCAAACCCTCTCCGAATATAGCATTGACTATCCGCTGGCTTTCCGGACTCCGTAGGACCCTTGTAAACTTGGCCGAGTGCATGACAAGAGAGGGATCTAGAGGACTGTAGGGACACGTTGTCACGATCGCGCCGCACGATTGAACATGATGGGATTCAGTTTTGGTGTCGGAGTCTGATGACGTTCGAAGATAGATGTGCTGCGCGTCATGTCCCTTCACAGCTCGGCGAATCGGGGTCGTTTCCTTCAAGACACTGCGATCCGTGTGCACGACGCTCTCCACCATTGTGGTAGGCATTCGTGCCATATGGTGCTGCAGAGGCTTAAAGACGTGGCCGACAACATCGGGAGCCACAGCGAGGACCACGACATCAAAGCGCTCCATGCACATGCCGCTCCCAGCTTGCTCCCACCAGATGTTCACACCCTCTTCTTGCGGCTCCACTGCCTTCACAGTGGCATTGAGCTCGTAGTCGATGCCCTTGATCAACAGATCCTGCACGCTCTTGACGCCTTCTGAGACGGTATAGTGCGGCGCTCGGTGTGTCCTCCGCTTGTACTCGGTCAAGTCGCTCGCGGGGAAGTTGAGCAACGCTTCATGCGGACAGGTGGTGACGCTCGACATCAGCGGGAGGAGATAGTAAGTAACGAAGCGCTGTGGAGTCCACATCCGTCCAAGGTACTGCCGTAACGTTTCACCAGCATGCGGTGCTATGAACAAGCAACACAAAGAGAACCAGCCATAGCACGCTATCAGATAGAACACCTCCAGCAGGTATTGTATGGCTCCAACGGTACTCGGTCGCGGAGCAAGCTGGTGGAGATTCGAAGCATGGACGAAGTACGAGGTTTCCTTGGTTGCTGGGAACTCCGATGCCTTGGCGAACTCGAATAGAAACGGCTGGGAGTGGTATGGGACCTTGAGATGGTCGTATAGGGCTTTGAGGTTGTTGTAAAAGCCGCCAGCGAATGCGCGCATGGGCAGGTCTACGCGGTCTTCCGATTTCTGCTCGGCATTGACAACGGTCATGGATGCGGCATCGAGGGAAAGCGAGGGTCCCTGTGCTGTCAGCGCCTCGTCCGCATCAAGGAACATGCATGAACGGGCACACTCACCGACTCGAACACCCTGACAGCAAATCGCTGCCATCGATCATTGTGTAATAGGTGCGCAGTGGCCAAGCCTGCTAGACCAGAGCCTACAATGGCGACGCGCTTTTGCGATTCCATGTTGCAGACTTGGGGAAACTATCACGAAGCCGCAGTTGTGGTGTTAGTAGACATGACGTGGAGTGTTGTTGGAATTCCCCGCGGCACGAAACTCGCAGATCCGTTGGAAGCAGGCTGTCAAGGGAGAGCTCCAATGGGAGTCTGGCCGCACCTGCAGCTGCGGCACGTGAAAAGTGTGATATTAGCATGCGGACTAACCGCAACGACGCGACAGGTGGACCTGTTTGAGAAGCAGGCCGAGGAAACCAAACCACGATATGTTGATGTCATTTACGGATAATTGCAGGGATGTGGTTGGTGGGGAAGCGAGGCGCGTTCCTGGATTAATCGTAGCCTTACCTGCAGCGACTACAACATCGTTCCGACGACCTTATCATACGGTACATCCCATCTCGAATTGTGGTGCTGAAGCAGTGCTTACTCAACTACTAATTCACTCCGGACCACGTGTACCTCAACACCATGGCTGGATCAGACAAGAAGCCAGCGATGCGTATCGCCGTGATTGGCGCAGGGTACGTGGCGACAGCAGCGCAATCGAGAAGTGTCGACTGACATTTACTATAGTCCTGGCGGACTGACGACGCTGAAAACACTGCTTGAGGCATCGACACCAGAGCATCCAATTGAAGCCGTACTATTCGAAGCGTGAGTATGGCAGAAGCACTACGGCGGTGGCCCGTGCTTACTTCCCAAAGTGAAGACAATGTTGGAGGAACATTCCACTACCGCGCATATGAGAATGCAGAGCTCGTATCTTCCAAGCAACTGACAACCTTCTCGGACCACCGCTTTTCTTTGGACACGCCGGATCACATATCGCTGCCACAATATGTCGACTATTTGCACTCATATGTGGACAAGTTTGCTCTAGAACCACTGATCAAACTGGGATGTCGCGTCACGAGCATCGAACCTATTGCCAAGATATCAGATCAGCCGTGGAAGCATCGGGTAAAGTATGTCGACAAGCACCAAGGCGACAAGGAGCGGATGTTTGATTGCTCACATGTTGCGATATGTACTGGACTGCACGTAGAGCCAAACGTACCTACGATCCCAGGTATCGAGAACGTGCATGGCGAAGTCTTCCACTCTTCACAATATAAGAGACGTTCCCAACTCACAGGAAAGGATGTTTTGATTATGGGCTGTGGAGAAACAGCAATGGGTAAATATCCCCCCCCGTACACCGCTCAGCTCCTAACCTTCATGCAGACATAGCCTACGAAGCCATGAAAGGCGACGCGAAATCCGTAACGATGTGCTTCCGCAACGGCTTTCTCTCCTTCCCCAAAGCCCTGTCGCGCTTCAAAGTCTTCGGCAAGCAATTCAAAGGCGGCCTTCCCATCGACGGCCTCATCACCAACCTCTTCGAAACCGCATATGTCCACCGCGCGATCGCCGCTAGCCGCTTCCGCTGGTTCGTCTCCGACTTCGTCATCAAGCGCGTCCTCTGGTTCTTGACCGGCACTCAAGCCGGCATGAACCAACACGTTGGCGCCCTCCCTCACGACCGCCTCGGTCGCGCCTTCGTCTTCCTCAACAAAAGCAGCAAAGCAATGCCCTACCTCAACCGCCCATATCAAGAAAAGCACCCCCTCGCCTTCCTTGGGAATGGCTACGTCGACCCGCCAGAAGACGCCCAGTCAAAGCGCTGGGTCGATACATGCTCATTCCCTGAATCCATCGACTCCACAGGCCGCGTGAGCTTCGAAAAGCGTCCTGATCGCAAAGACTGGCGGCGTCTCAAGGACACAGAAGTACGACCAAATTGCGTCGTTTACTGTACGGGTTACAAGCAATCTTTCTCTTGGCTCGATCCGTCGTACCCCACCGCCTCCGACGCCACGATTCGCAACATCATCGCCCCGTCTGAACCGAGCGTTGCGTTCATCGGCTTCGTCCGCCCTGGCGTCGGGGCGATCCCGCCAATCGCTGAACAGCAGGCTATGTGGTGGACAGCTCTCATCACGAATCGCATGGCGATACCGACGGATCCACCACACTACCATCTCCTCGCGAAGCAAACGTCGCGGATTCAGTATGGTGTGGACCACAGCGCATATATGAGCACTCTCGCGAAAGATTTCGGCGGCGCGCCTGGGCTTCTGGAGCTCTGGAAGGCACACGGGCTGAAAGTCCTGCTGGTGTATTGCTTCGGTGCGAGTTTCGTTACGTTCTATAGACTGATGGGGCCGTTCAGGAGTAAGGAGGCTCCCATGATAGCGAAGACGGAGTTAGCGGAGACGATTACGCGAAGAGGAATCTTGGGGAATTTGTTCTTTGGGGTGATTCCGATGATCTTTTATGGTTTGATCAATATGACCGCTTTGACGTTGGAGATGCTGGGATTGATACCAAAGGAGAAGCCAGTCGTGTAGTGCTGGCAAGCATACATGAATCATGCCTTAGCACGAACGGATCAATTTGAAGATATATTTGCACATTGATTACTTGGACGACTCGTTCCTGTTCGGCCTACCATACAAAGGCTTCGCAATACGAAGTACCTAGCGTTCTGCCTCTCACACAAACACAAGAGCCTTCTCCATCCTCCCCAGTCCCGTTCCATTAGCTCAAATCAAATCCAGCTCCACTAAACACACTATACAGCAACTTCTCCTTCAACACGCTCTCGTCCCTATACATCGGCAACTTGAGCAGATTCACACACGTGCTCGTACTCGGCAGCCTCTCTTGATCGCTCCCGGCATCTCTGATACTGAATCTCGGATTCAACGTACCAAAGCCGAGCAACGGTGCACGTGGCGTACTCGTTACGAATTTGAGCACTGCACGACGCTCGTCGTCGCTGATCTCTTTCATGATTTTCCAGAAGAGCTGGACGGTCGGGTGCTCGAGGCCGTCGTCGCCGATGACGTACGTGCCGCCGTATGCGGTGTTGCGTCGGAGGTCTTCGACATCGATGTTGCTGCGCGTGCCGCTGACAAGGGTTTGGAGTTCCGAGTGGTTGAACATGGAGAGCCACGATGGCTGGACCATTTGGCCGAGTCCACGGAGGAAGGCGGCTGTTTGCTGGAAGGGCTGGTTTTGCAGTCTGTGTCGTGCCATGTAGCTGATGTAGACGAGGCGGTTTTGGTTGGTCACGGGTGTGTTTGCACCGTCGGGTTTAAGTTCGCGGTCGATGGCTTTCGTCTTCTTGGGGGTGGTGGTATGGTCGACCACCACGGTGTCTGTGACTGTGAAGTTGAGGGAAAAGTCCTCGACGTCGCCAGGATAGGTCTTGAGTTTGTGTAGGCCTTGGTAGAGCTCTTCGTCCAGGTCACGAAGATCGTTGAGAGTTGGCCGATAACCTGTCTCATTTGGCGCCGAGCCTTCGCCGCCAGTCAAAGCCCATTTTCGCAGGAAAAACGGGGCAAAGTTGACGTCGACCAAGATGCCTTCGTACAAGCATTTGCCAATGATTCGGCCCAGAAACTCGTATCGATGGAGCATCTCATTCACATGCAACCGGAACTCGGGTGAATTGTCAGCCAGTCCGTCTTGCCTCAGAGCAGCCTTGAGCTCCTCAATTGCTGTGGGATTCGGGTAGAGTAGATGCTGGTCATTCTCGATAAACATGTCAATGAAGTCTGTCGGCATGAATGCGCGGTTGGTAACACTTGTCAGGAACTCTTTCGTAACACCACCGCCGTCGATTCCGGCTTCAGGTGCGCCGAACTGATCCATGAACGTGATCTGGATCGGCTCCTTCAGCCCAGCGCCTAGAGGGAAGAATTGCTCAAATGCATCTTCGAACTCGTTTTCTCGTCTGATCTTCGCAGTGTGCTTGTCAAATTGGCCCCTCGCGTCTGGCCGTTGCATCATCCTCCATCGCCAAGCCTCTGGATCTGAGCTTCCTCTCCGCTTGGTCATGTCTAGATGGACAAACTCCCGGAATATCTTGACTCGTGTAGTAAAGGGAATGAAGAAGGGCATGTTTTGCAGTATCTGCAAGCGTGGAGCGACAGCCTGCAGATACCGTTGTCTCGAAGCCCGCCGTTGCTGTCGTTGCAGTTTCTCAAGCCTTCGCTGTTGTTGTGTTCTACTGGTACCAATGAGTTGTGGGGCATCGCCCATCTCCTCTTCGTCTTCATCCATGTCGTCCGCGTCTTCTTCCTGAAGTTTGTGGCGTGACTCTTCCTCCTCAACTACGGCCGGAATGAAGCTGGTCATGTCGAACCGGGAAGTCATTAGCCAATGATCCGCCGGCAGAAACTTCCGTCGCGAATCTCGTTCATAGACCATGCGAAGGAGTCCAGTGACCAGGCCCTTGACGTAGTCTAGCTTCAAGCCTGCGACCCCGCCAATTGAAGGCTCCGCTGGCTTGCTTTGGACTGTAGTCTCAGATGCCTTTAGACTGAAGAAGCTGAGACCAGTGTTAGTATTCGCGCGGTCCCCAGAATCGGTGATGTCCGCTCCGTTGAAGTACAATGTAAAGCCCAGGTTCTTCAGGAACGTAGTCAAGGCCCCGACCTCGGACAAAGGAAGGCCACTATCGCGGATCTGACTCGAGGAAGTGCTTTGTTGTCCAGCCGAAAAGAACTCCTCGTCATCAGTAACTTTGAGGACGAACGTATACAGCTCCAAGAAAACAAGGATAACCCGCCATTCGTCGGCAATGATTGCGCTACGGTCGGTCTCCTGTGACGCGGGCTGCCAGAAGCCGCCTGAAGGCTCTGAGCCGTTGCTCGCTGTTGGTTTTGCCTTCAATAGCTCGACAGCTGCTCTGGAATCACGGAAGATTGTGGAGAAGACAGTCGAGCGCTTCGAGGCCTCCCAAAAGTAGCGTATTGCGGGTAGCTTGCGGGTGCTCCGTCCAGACCGTACATCTGAAGGGCCGATGTAGAGCCACATTCGTATCTCGTCACCGCGCCGTGGAAAGAAGCGGAGCAACGCCAAAGCATAGTTGGCTAGTTGCCTGGCTTCTTCGATCTTCTCGTCATCTGTGGCCTCTGATGACTGAGACAAGCCTGTCAATAAGCTTCCTATGCCTTCCTGGTTGACCAAGGACAAGACTTGCTCTTTCAAGAAGCCTGTGACTGTGTCCGATGATGTTCTGTCTTCGTCGCTATCATCGACTTCCTCGATTGAGTGAGCACCGTCAATGATATTGACAGGAAGCGAGTTCAGCAGCAGTGAGACAACTGATACAAAGTCCTTGTGGACTGCATAGACTTCAGGTGTGTCGAATTTGTGTGCATAGCGGTGGAAGTAGACAAACAGTCCTAGCAGCCGTAGGCGATTGACCGAGCTCTTCAGCTCAGGTTGTGACTGTAGGCCTGAGCCTCGGAAGAGCGTTGCCAGCGCGTTGGCAAGCAGTTTATAGTTCACGCAGTCGGCGAGCGAGTCGCGGAATCTCTGTATCGATGTCGATGGCGAGCTGGAGCTGAGCAGCGGAAGCGTCAGGAAGACGCGGCCGAAGGCCTCGTATGCCTCGAGGGTGTAAGGCGTGATTTCCCTGAGTGGAGATGTAGCCACGCCGAGCATCATGTCCCACGCAGCGAAAACGTCTATATCTGACCGTTGCTGTAGGGTCGGTGCGACCTTGGTGACCGCATCGGCGAAGGTTCGGTAGTATGCTTGAGCGTGCTGGGAGGTTTCCGAGGGTGTTTGTTCGGCCACGAAGCGCAGAAGCGCAATCAGTTCCTTCGACTTGTCCCACGTTAGTGATGCCGCCTTGCTCTGCCGCTGTAGGATGGCCAATAGAAGACCCTCTAGCTTGAAGTATGCCGATCGCCATGAGCCGCTCAGAGCATCGCCTGGCGGTTGCGTCATCTGCCTCCGACGTGCCCCAAACTGCTCTATCCTTCCGATGTCACCTGAGTTCCTGGACGAAGCAAATCGCAGGAGTCGTTGAAGCTGGGCGAGTGCCTCCGCTTCTGATGCATAGCCCGGTGCGGATGCGGGGTCCCTCGAGTGTTCAGAGGCATCCCACGCGCGCCGAAGTTGATCAGCAACCTCCTTCCTGCTTGCATGTCCTCTCCACACACGTTGTATCCTCTTGGCAGCATTCAATGTGTCTCGTTCCCGCTGCCGTTGGGCGCGGTCTTGCTGTGCGCGGTCGAGGGCTGCTTGTGAGCCGGCGCCGGTGCCAACGTTGCCAAAGGGATTCGTCTTGCGACCGCCAAGGTTCACGTTGCGTGGCCGTCGCGTGTTGCCGGTGAAGGTCGTGAACATGGTGGCAGTTGAATCGCACGGGTAGGTTGTGGATCGGTGATTATTCGTAGATCTTGGTGGGTCGTTATCTATAAAGTCGTGAAGGCGTGATGAGCCACGAACGGGCGGGCGAGCATCTATGGGGGTGCTATGAGCCTCAACGTGCAGCTGTGAAAGTCAAGCAGCCTGCTGCGGGCGAGTCGATGCGTCAACGCCGCAATATGAGAGTCGAGGAGATGCGCAGGGTGGATGTGGGTATTAGCGCTGCATCAAGCAAACGTTAGAGTTGCAGCAGATGGAATGCTCGGTATTGATTTTGCCTTCCACCAAATTCCACCACGCTCCAGCGGCGGAGGTGATGAGGCGGAGGTGAGTTGTAGTCAGCACCGCCGCATCCATAGGGCTGAGGGCCTAGCGCGGATAATTACGATAATGCCATCATCGCTTCACTGGGCTGCCCCGACTGTTCAACACCAACATTTCCAACACCGACATCCGCTTCAAGAGGAAACCAGCTGTTGACGTGTCGGAAACCATGCTGATTCACTTCGTACCCTCGAACGTATTGCTCTGCCCCGCACAAAGCCACATTGCCGCATGTCGCTAATCTCCGCCATATATCCGAACATATTCAACGCGCAAACAGAACAGCTTTCATGTCCTAGGAGCGGTTGCGTATGAACCTGTATGGATCGGCACGTTGATATGTTACTCCGAAAAGATCCTGTGTCGTAGAGATAGACAGCCTATCGTGTTACTAGGGACGCTTGTAGCCTCACCAACTCGGACGACCATGCGCGTGCGTAGAAGTGCAGCAAGGAGATCATGCCACATCACCTAAAAAAAACATGTCGCTCTGGACCGAGATCGTTTGGTCTGAATCCGAAAAGTTCAAGGCTACGATAACGACAATTTTGCGGAGGAGTAAGCACCGTCGCTCCTAGGCCCGCGGCCCGCCTCATCGTGGACCATAGTCTACCACAAATGGGCTCAAAAGAACTGCACTCATACGGAGACCTCCTCAGTCTTATTGATAATCTGTGGTACTGACACACACCATCTCTTATTAGCGCTGGAGCTGGACCATGGTATTGTCTGCTCATGTTCATCGTCTCCAAATTTCAAAGTCGAGCCATTTTAGCTACAGCATACCCTGTAGAATATATGTCCTGTTTACCCTCAATCAATCAAGCCCAGTTCTCATCTATCCTCATATCGCACCTTCAGGACCATATACACTTCCACCATAATCCAACAAAAACAATGCCTTCCTCAACTACTTCACACGACCTTCCACCCGCCTACACCGAAGACGACCCCGTCCCTTGCTATACCGAAGAGGTCGCACCAACACCAGCCTTCGGAAGACTAGACCGCGACCTCGAAGGCGACCGACCCTACCGCCCAATTCGCGCACCACCACGCACATACATCCCCACCGGCGCACCATCCATCAGACTCACGCGAACCGTCAACGAGCAATCAGTAAATTTGACCAGTCGAGACCGCCCTTACCTTAATCAGTTAGAGGAAGACGAAGATTTCGGGACATCATCTCAGCAGCGAATGTCACAGCGCACGTCGAGAAGTGTGAGGAAAGGAAGTGGCCCGAATGGAAGAGATTACTGCTGCGTCGTCCTTGTTCTTGTGGTGGTGCTTGCTATCATGGTTCCGTTGATTGTATTAAATGCAACGAAGGGAGAACACCTGGAGGATATGGTCACGCCTGTCTGCGATAGTATCGTGAATGGGGATTGTGTGGGAACGTGGGGGGATGATGAAAACCAGTCGTTATAGAGACGACCACTGGGACGCTGGAAATGATATGTCTCAAGGTTGGATGGCTGGATGGACATTGTCTAGTCTCGGGATCTGGATGGTCGGCCGGCGAAGGTCACAAAGTACACTGAAGATAGTCAGCTTTAATATCGCGCTAGGCCCAGACCTTCTAGACACCGTCTGACATACCAAATATTTCTGGTCCGTCGCCAATCCACTCACGCGCCACCCGTCCCATTTCCTCCCATCCACCCCATCGTCCCGTTCCCCCAACTCAACCCAACCACATCGCCCATCCTCAAGCTACCCACATGCGCATACAACGTCCCAACCTGTGCCTTCAACATATCAACCCTCTCCTTTGTACTTCCCAGATCCACCTGAACTTCTCGAATCGATGGCAGCGACCCCGGAAACACGGTTTCCATGAGCATGTACGCGCCAAACACGAATAGAAACCACACGAGGAGAATGCAATATATAGCCAGACAGTCGTACAATCTCCCCTTTCGGAAGCGTCCGAAGGGATGGTAGTCTTGAGCTTCAATGTCGCAGACGTCGACGGCCTTGTTTGAGAGACGAATGTGTGGCACGGTGTGCACGTGGTGGATGTCGGAGAAGGGGTTGTCGGATGTTGAGTTAATAGCAGACTTTTCGTCCGAAGATTGAGATAGCATCTCTTGAAGTTCAGATTCGGATTTCCATGATGATCGACGTGATGGGGTTGATATGGTCTCGGTTGCCACGGCAGTGGATTTAGTTGCGATCATTCTCAATTCAGGGCGCTGAATCGGCAGGAGGTGAATTCGGGCTTGGGACCAAGAGATACAGGAACGCGTGCTTTATGCGATGGGGAGGAACGCGTCGGGGTGGAGTGCCGGTGAGGCGATGCAAGGGGTGCTTAGGAGTGTGTATATACCAAGCATTCCGAAGGTTTCGCATGACCATATCGCAAGAACCGACGCGCTTTGAATAGGGCTCGAGACGAATGATTGGAGGCAAGCTCAATTAGGCTGCGGAGCGGATGCTAGAGTTGTACTGAACGCGTGACCCTAACTTCGCTTACTCTTCACCCACGACAGAGAGTAATGTAACGCTGCGTAGAACTATATTCATCCTTCAGACTTGTATAGAAGTCTCTCTTACAACTACAGACATACAGGCTATGCAAGGAAGTACGATGCTGCTAATTATTCGCTTTCTGCACGACAAACTGGGCGGCTGTAGAAGCATCAGAGGCGTAGGTTAAGTGATCAACAGTAATGAAGCCGCCTTCGCAGACACTGTCATTCTCGTGACAGATGATCAATGTCTTGTCCTGAGCACCTGTGATGACTGCCGGATTGCCAGGATCACCGAAAGTCACCACCGAGTTGATTTTGGCCATTGTAGCCGCAGGAAGGGAGTCGGCGGTGCTTCTGAGTACTAAAGCTCCTTGTGAATATCCGGACATGACGACTTTGGTGTTCGGGCAGGCATCGAAGGCCTGGTTGATGAAGGCGGTCCTGAAAATCTAGAGTTAGCCTTGCTTTACATTCTAGTTGGCCCACATTGCATCTATAATAGCATGGACCACGATAGGACATCACCTACATGCTTGGCACGCCGTCTGTGCCGTTTTGATTGAAGCCAGCAAAAGTAGCGGGATATTCAACGCCTTGAACAGCGAGAGACTTGCTTCCCAGTTGTTCGCTCAGGGCGTCGAAGAACGGCGGCCCAGCGAAGAGTCCCACGTTTCCAGGCTCCGTCGTTCCGCGGGCGAAAACGACCGTAACATCTGCGCAAGATGCATTTCTTGCTAGATCATCTCTTGTAGTATCGATACCGACCGTATCGGCTAAGAGCTGGGATAACGGAGTCAAGACCTTGCCCAAGGCATCAAGCGCCTGTGCACCCTCGGGCAGAGTGCTGATCAGCCTTAGAAACTGGTTGAGGGGACCGGATGGGAATTGAGCAAGAGCATCAGGAATATCCTGCCGCGGGCCAAGATTGAGAGCTTCTGTGGTGCTCTCTTCCCGCCCCGCCAGATGGACGTTGTTGGCAGCGGTGGGCAGACCATGAGCTGGAGCAATAGACTGGACTGCAAGAACCCCCAAAAGAAGTGTGAGAGCGCGAGAGCTGCAGCTGCGTCGATTCTGATACATTGCGCAAGTGAGAATGCCGAGAAGGCGTCTTAAATATATGACTTCGTCTTGGTCGTGGAGCTGATAGGTGAAGACGATGGTGCATCTGAGACCTTGTAAGTCATTTCTCACGCGAACCGTCGAAGACTATATATGCAGAATCGTCCAGCAGATCACATAGCGATTGCCGAAATTACTTTAGGTTTTCTTTCTGTAGAGAAACTTCGGTAGTCGTCCCTAACTGCCACATTCGCCGATGGATGCGGGAGCTGCGTCACATTGAGCAAGGATCCTGCTTGTCCCCCATGGCGCACGAGGTAAGGAAGACACTCCCGGGGTAGCTTACCCTGGAGCATTGATATTGGAGACAAAACCTTCAAGATCGAACCTTATACAAGCACCCTACTCCGAAGTAACGTGTGGTTCGTCGGTTTGATCCCACCGATCGCCTCTCTGTCATTATTGGCTTGAGAATATCTGTTCAAGCGCGACCCAGCGCAATGGATGCGACCGATTCATGCACCCCAGAATCACAAGTTGCCGAGGCAAGGAGTGAAAATTGTTTCGAAGCTCGCCAGGCAAAGTGCCGGAATTTAGGAACATTCGACATCTCTAGTGAAGGTTACTGCACTGATCTGCAGAGCTATGCACTACTACAGTTTAGCTCTCCCCGCAGGATTGATCAACACTACTCCTGGTAATGTAAGCTGCATATGGAAACCTTCTGACTAGACTATCTAGAGGAAGCTGAGGATAAATGTTTAAAGAATTTCCGTCGGGAATGCATAACTGTCATGGGTTGCCCTGAAACACAAAATGTTTCATTAGATATCGGCTCGTTTCTAAGTTTTATCACCCCACCTCGTGAGGTCGGTGGACCTGGCGTGATTCGACTAGGACCTGTTATGGCAACTGTGGTAATAGTGTTAGGACTATGTTTGTCGCATGGTTTGAATATAGTTATAGAAACAGTGTAAGTGCCGAACATGTCTAGGGCTCGCTATGGCGAACGCGGATCCAGCACGAAACAAGCCGTGATAATGGGCAAACTCGCGAGAAATGGCGGTGCCGTCTTTCCGAAGAGCCTCGAAAGCTCTAAGCCTTGACGGCGAAGGTATCTCACATGATTGTTAGTTGATTTCCGCACTCTTTGCTGATCCTTGATTGCTTCCACCATCAAAGACTCGAACGTGGTCACCTTCCTGTTCTGCAATCCTCACCCGCATCGAGTTGTCTATATTCATATCCAGACCTCCTTCTCTATTCTTCGACCTCGCTTGGTCAATACCTCTAG
>TARA_R110002003_G_scaffold25_22_pt1 | contig 16101 bp, 11 predicted proteins | sample TARA_R110002003 | Tara Oceans TARA_R110002003 (sample SAMEA4396441) | marine metagenome | biome: Westerlies Biome; feature: [SRF] surface water layer (ENVO:00010504); material: water (ENVO:00002006), including particulate matter (ENVO:01000060) such as... | depth 5 m
CTTTCGGTGCTCTGCCGACTCTTGATCCAGTTTCTGCTCCAGAGTCATGAGTTGAGCTTTCAGCTCTTGTATTGCTTGCTCCTTCTCGTCTCGCTCGCCGCGCAATGCGTCAACGACGTCGCGGTCGACACCGTCATGTGACTGGTGCTGCTCGATGTTTGGATTGCGGTCAATGGCACGAGTCAGCCTGCTGAAATTGTCCTTGAGAAAGTCTATGAACATTTCGTCAAAAAGCACATCTGGGACGCCACCGCCACTATTCCGTGGAAGCACCTCAAAGTCGCGAACCGTGGGATGTTGCCGCAGATCAGATATAGCCTCAAGATACTGCTCCCGACCCAGCTTCGATGTGAGTACTGGCTGCAATTCGCGTCGTGGCACTGGCGAGTCCTTCGTAGAGAACTCGTACACAACGCCAAGGAGTGCTGCACAAAGACCTCGAATAACAACACGGTCGTTGCCAGGGGTCAATGTGGCCTGTACAAGACTTTGCAAACTACTCGCTTCGCTAAGAAAGTCGTCCACCGCAGCGGCATCCTCGTACAGCCATTCGATAAGGAGCATAAGGTAGGCTACCGATATTCGCTCGTCCTCGCCGAGCTGCAAACTGGCAATGAGATTGGCGGTCAGCGTCTGTATACACGTGACGACCTCCTCGCCACTCTCAGCGTCGCCTTCTTTGACCTGCATCAGCATGCGCTTTGCTCGGATATCACCAACGATGAGGTGGTAGATCAATGTGGCCGCAAACCATATCCTATAGGGATCAGTGATCGATGATGCCTGTGACCCTCCCATCAGTATGGTCAATGCGTTAGCTGTCTCATCAACACCCTCATGGCCCTCAATCGCTCGTCTGAGAAAGTGCTCGCGAATTTGCATATGGCTGTAGAAGTAGGACCTGACGCATTCGCAAGCCGCATTTCGCAGATCGAACAGCTCGTTTGGAGCGGGCGTCAAGACTAGGTTCAGGAGAGCTTCAATGACATAGACGGAAGGAATGCCGTTGGGTGTAGACACGCCGTTTGGTATGGACTCAACAATGGGCCGCACTTGTTCCTGGGCGAAGCCTTCCTGCAGCCGCGGATTCCCTCTGATCATGTCTGCACAGGTATTGAGTGCCTCGATCTTGATGGGCATGGCAGTTGCAGGATCAAAAGCAACATTCAACAGTTGGCGAAGGAGGCCGTGTTTGTGGAAGGCGGTTTGATTCTGCGGCGTGCCAGCGCTGCCTTTGACAAGAAACATGCGCATTATCGCTAGTAGGCCCCATATGTTCTTGTCGCTCTGCGGACTCGTCCACGCGTCGTCGTCTTCGGGGTTGGCCCGTGGCTTCTTCTGCTTCCTTGCGCCCGGGAGGAGTGCGGCGAAGCTAGCAACATGCCCCATTTCCCGGATGTTGGTCTGGTTCGACGCGTTGAAGCGTATGAGACTTGCCAGGAGCGACAGGCAGTCCTGCACGACTATGCCGCCTTGCAGCAGGCCGCCATCGGCTTGTACCATGCTGAAGACTTTCGAAAAGGCGTCCTCGAACACAAACAGCTTCTGCAGCTCGGGCGAGGACCTGGCGAGGTCGGTGAGGAGGACCAGCGCTTGGGTGCGGATGGCGTCGCGGGGGTCGTCTAGGGTCGCAACCAGCCGCGAGGTGCCCAGCGGGGCGGTGAGGATGCATTCTTGGGTGCGCTCTGGGCGGGCCAGTGCTACGGCTCGTATGAGCTGCAGGGCATAGAGGCGCGAGTAGAAGTCGGGCGTGTCGAGAAGGTCGAGGAGGCTGGTGATGTTGTCTTGCCGCTACCATAAGCTCAGCACTAGCAGTGGGAGAGGCGTGGGCTGCATACCTGCGAGAACTGGTCGGCAAGCCACAGGGAGATTTCCTCCGAGGCTTCTGGCTGCACTCTGCTTAGCTGCGTCGCGACGGCGGCGGTGCTTGACGTACGCTGTCCTCGTCGGGGTGGAAGAGCATCAGTAGCGTCTCCAGCACCACCTTGAGCGTGTCCACATCTTCGGCGTCCTTGGTCAAGGCGGCGATGAGCCCGCGGAGAGCGCCCGACGCGACCGAGGCAGGGTACTCTTTGGCGAAGCTGCGGAGGCCCAGGATGGCAGCACGGCGGTCTTCCAGGAGGGTCGCACTCGCCAGCCGGCTGCTGAGCGTGCTGATGGTGTCCGTGGCCGTCTGCTTGGGAGGCGCGTTGGCCTCGAGGACTCGCATCATCGTGGGGGTCGGTTGGAGGTCGACTATGGGTCCATGGTAGCTGGTCAGATGGTCAGACGGTCAGGTGATCAAGCCAAGAAGCTATACAATCTCATGGTGAGGCGCCCCGGACAAGAAAGAGACTCTGGCGCTGCAGCAGAGCAGTCCACGGCCCACGTCGTCAAGCTTCACGTACAGTACAATATTAGCGCACAGGGCAGCTTGTGGCTCCAGCAGACAGGACTACTCCGTACCCTTGTCGCTCCGGCTGAACCGCGGCTCCGCGGCTTGGCACCAACGCTCCAAAGACTTTCGCGGCGCTGGTGCCTCCCTTTGCCCACCTTCACCACGACTTCTACTCTACCCTGCAGCACACGCGCAGCACGCGCAGCCCGGACAAACCGCGTCGCAGAGACTTTGCGACTTCGCAGTGACCGTCATTTCGTTGCATCGCCGCTCCTGGCCCAAACAAAGGGCGCGGACAGATTCGTTCCTTTGTCCTGTGGCTTTCATTCTTTCAGGCAGCATATACCTCGACGCACCGTCGACAGCAGCCCTTTCTTCATCGAGTAGTGTCCCGAGAACACTACCAACAATTTCAGAGTGCCCCGTAAACGCCTTTCCCTGTAACCGGTGTCGCCCAGTGCCCCCCCGACTCCCCATACCCTCACAGTACCGTGTCTGCACGTCGCGCGCGACCCAGCGCCGCCCGTCGCCATGGGTGTCCCCGCCATGTTCCGCTGGCTCAGCCAGAAGTACCCCAAGATCGTCTCATCAGTCCAGGAAGAGATGCCCAAGAAGGTCGGCGACCAGGTCATTCCTGTCGATCGCACCGGACCCAACCCCAACGGCGAAGAGTTCGACAATCTCTACCTCGACATGAATGGCATTGTGCACCCGTGCTCGCATCCCGAGGACAGGCCTGCGCCTAGGACCGAGGCTGATATGATGATGGCCATCTTTGAGGCCATGGATCGTGTTGTAGGCATGGTGCGCCCGCGCAAGCTCCTTTACATGGCAGTCGATGGCGTCGCCCCTCGTGCCAAGATGAACCAGCAGCGCTCACGTCGCTTCCGCTCTGCACGGGAAGCCAAGGAAAAGGACGAGGAGCGAGCACAGTTTCTCAAATTGCTCAACTCACAAAAGGCCAGCCGCGGTGAAGACATCAACAGCTTAGAGGAGGTCGTCGAGAAGACCTGGGACTCCAATGCCATCACACCCGGTACACCCTTCATGCATCTTCTAGAGGAGAGTCTTCAATACTGGTGTGCATACAAGTTTACCACTGATCCTTCGTGGAAGGACATGAAAGTCATCATATCAGATGCATCTGTGCCTGGTGAAGGAGAACACAAGATCATGAACTTCATTCGCTCTCAGCGCGCTAGTCCTACTCATGACCCCAACACTCGACACGTCATCTATGGCTTAGACGCTGACCTGATCATGTTGAGTCTTGCAACCCACGAACCTCACTTCCGAGTCCTCAGAGAAGACGTCTTCTTCGACTCCGGTAAGGACAAGGTCTGCACACGATGTGGACGAAAAGGTCACATTCGCAACAATTGTGAGTTTCCCGATGACGGGAAGAAGCTTACCGAAGAGGAAGCTGCCGAAGAATGGGCTTCCTCTGAGCATCCGCCGAAACCCCACATTTGGCTGCATACCAATATCCTTCGCGAGTATCTTGCTGTCGAGATGGAGACGCCCAAGCGACGTTTCAAGTATGACCTTGAGCGATCCCTTGATGATTGGGTTTTCATGTGTTTCTTCGTTGGAAACGATTTCCTCCCTCATCTACCAAGTCTGGAAATCCGAGACCAGGGCATTGACCTGCTTATCAGTATTTGGCGAGAGCTAGCCGCCGAAATGGACGACTATGTGACCAAAGATGGTTTCCCTGACATGCGTCGTGTACAGCAGATTCTTACTGCCCTCGCAGGCAGAGAAGCCGATATCTTCAAGAAGCGAAAGGAGGTATCAGATCGACAAGCGGCGAAGCGAGCTCAGCGCGAAGCACATAACAATGGCAACAGGCGTGGCCGAGGAGGCGACGATCATTACTCCACGCCTCCGGCCAAGCGCGTCAAAGAGGACACCAGCACGTACCTCAACGCTGGCATCATGTTTTTCGACCCTAAGGAAGCACAATCGAATAAAATACGTGATCAGCACGCAGAGGCCATCTACACTGCGCCGTCGAACAAAAGCGCAGCAGCCAAGTTGAAGGAGATGATGAAGGCAAGGGCTGAGGGAACGGCCACTGAGATGGATTCGACCCAGGAATCAGAATCCGCTTCTGGTGCGGAGACACCTGTTCATCTTGGGAAACGCAAGGTAGACGAGATAGAAGATGCTGACAATGGCACACCGGGCCGCAATACTCCAGTTGTGCCAGATTCACCAGCCCCGAAGAAGGATGATGGCACACCAGAAGACACAATCAAGCTTTGGGAGCCAGGTTATGAGGTATTGTTAGACCCATACTACAATCAATTCTACGCTGACATAATGTGCAGGAGCGATACTACGAGCAAAAATTTCATGTCGCTCCCAACGATATTGCCTTCCGCAACAAGGTCGCCCGACAGTATGCAGAGGGTCTTTGCTGGGTACTAGCATATTACATGCAAGGCTGCCCATCGTGGACTTGGTACTTCCCCCACCATTATGCACCTTTTGCGGCAGACTTTGTAGGACTCGAAGACATGGACCCACGCAAGCTTTTTGAAAAGGGAACACCTTTCCATCCCTACGAACAGCTGATGGGTGTTCTGCCTGCTGCTTCGAACCACGCCATTCCGGAGCCATTCCGGATCCTCATGGAAGACCCTAACAGTCCCATCATTGACTTCTACCCCGAAGACTTTCCTATTGATCTCAACGGCAAGAAGTTTGCTTGGCAGGGTGTTGCAGTGTTGCCTTTCATTGATGAGAAGCGATTGCTCGATGCCATGGCAACAAAGTATCCAGAACTTTCCGACGATGAGCGGAAGCGCAACGAGTTTGGTAAGGAGACACTAATGTTCTCGCAAGAAGGCGCTCTGTTTGCGGACGTGGAGAAAGCGCTCTATCGTAAGGGCGTCAAGAAGCACCCCATCGACCCAGCGCAGAGCCGTGCGCTGCACGGCGACATCGAGCCCCATGACTTATTTGTATTGGACAGCCAGTTGGTCCCACCCTTTGATGTTGATGGTGACAGCGAGTTTGAGATTGTACAGGACGGTTCGATGAGGTACGTTCGCCCCTGTCAACTGTTCCCATTGTGCGGTTACTAACCTCCACGCAGAGTCTTTTATGAGATGCCGCGTCTCAACTCCAAGAATGCCCACAAATCCATGCTACTGGAAGGGCTCACAATGCCCAAGCCTGCTCTAAGTCCGGGCGAAGCCGAGTCCGTGCGCCGCCAGAACGAACGCAATGGAGGTCGTGGCGGTTATCGTGGACGTGGCGGACGTGGTGGTGGCGGTGGCGGCTTCAACGACAGACGCAGCAATGACAACATGCGAGGTGATTACCAGAACGGAGGGCGTGGAGGCTACACCAATGGCGGAGGTCGCGGGGGCTGGGACAACTCAAATCGCGGTGGATACAACGGCAATCAGGGCGGTTATGGAGGCCAGCAGAACTTCCCTCCACCATTCCCAAATTCATGGCCACCCCCACCAGGTGGCGCCAACTTTGTGCCACCCCCACCGCCGGGTTGGGTGCCACCTCCACAACTTGCCGGTTTCCAGGGCAATGGAGGATACGGAGGACCTCCCGGAGCACCGCCTACCCAGCGCCCTGCCTGGATGGGCAACGCACCGCCGCAGCATGGTGGACCGCCGCCTAGACAAGCCGGCAATAACAGCTCGCTAAGAGACGAGCGGTACTACCGCCCGGCAGACGAGATTCTAGGTCGCAACAGCGGAGGCGGCGGAGGCTATGGGGGTCAGCGTAATGACAACCCATACAATGACCGGCCATCCCGAAACGATCGCGGTGGAGGCCGAGGCGGTCGAGGAGGTAATCGAGGCGGTGGCGGTGGATATGGCGGTGGCGGTGGCGGGAACAGGCAGACGTTCAACTCGAATGACTACCGCTAGAAATTCACGTGGGCAAAAGGTGGAGGCTAATTGTGGAATGACTGTAAGATAGTTGACATATACACCTGATATCCCCAAAGTCGATGGTGCCAAGGTGAGCAAGTCGTGTCGCACCAGTTGGCGGAAATGCATGCATCGGCGTTCACTCGGGTGTTGTCTTCGTCGTGCACGGTATACCATGATTCATGATGTTAGATGTAAGTACCTTGAACGATTGCTTCGCGTCCTGAATTTGCTACAGAGCGGTTCCACGACGTGTCCCATGTGAAAATGTTTCCCGGCTCATTCCCATGGTCAACCTCCGCCCGCTCTCTGTTATCATGCCAATCCAGGACTCCAGTCGAGCCTACACAAACATGTTACTCACTCTACGTACTGACAATTGTTACCTACATCCGGATTCCACCTGAGGCTAACCGAAACCGTCAGCTTTGTTCCACGCAAGATATGATTGAACGTTCAAATTTGCAAGTGTGGTGTTGTATTAATCCACAATCGATTGACAGATATCTTTCAATCCGACAAAATGCCACTTGTCGCCTATCAGAGCGTCAACATCGGTTCGTGCTCGTCATGCATGCGTATTGAAATCGTTGCCCGCTCAAAGACGGTACGGTACTCGTCATCAGCGTTGTGGAAGGCGTTGGTGAGGCTACAGTTGTAAGTGACGGTAATGGCGATGGCGATGACGTGGGTAGATTCCCCTGCCAATCAAGACAATAGGTAGGTACGCGTTGCGAACGACGAGCGCGAAGCACACTGCCCACAGCAGGTTAGCTATAAAGGCTCTGCGAGATATCAAACGTATTCAATATGGCAGGTACTCGAATCCTGACATAATTAGTGCCCAAATCGAGCGCCCCTGAATCAAGGAGACCAGCTACACGAGGCCCGCACCGCAGTCCGCATTGGTGAGAACCCCGAAGACAGTAACAAGAGAAACTGATATATATTAGATAGGGCAAACCATGACTATTAAACACTAGCAGTGCACGGGATCAGCAGTTGCACGTTACCTATCCTCTCGAACTCTCTAGTTTTCTACAGTACTGCGAGTACTCTTTTACATAGATGTAACCTATCGACTAAATGTCCTCGAGCTTGTTCCTCAAGTAATTCGGGAGGTAGTTCGAGCTTGATGCCTGAAAGGTGTGGTTGAGAGTACCCTTAAGGTTGGTCGTTCAGCAACCGCTAACTCAATTAGTACCTAGTCTTAACTGACGAACTGATACGAGAGCCAAACGTGCGACCGTGTTCAATCTTGGTGTATGCTGTCCCAGGTTCCCGATGAACATTCTGATTGCCTGCCGCTATTGATCCCGTTTATAAGGAACCATGAACGCTTCGATAAATCTAGCATTCTTTCTCCAGTGTTTCTGAGCCCTGTATTTTCCTTTCAATTTACACTTAATCTGGATCTATTCGGTGCAGCTACCATGTGCTTTGGCGCCTCGGCTTTCGCCGCCCAAATTCGCAAAAGTCGCAGTCATTCGTACTTTGCTCTTGCAGTCTAGGCGCTAACATTCCAACGGTCCGACGTCATTTCATCTACTTACAAGCTTCGCTCAAGCACGCTCAAGCACCAGTTAAAGCTACACTTTCTCAAAACAATAAACCTTAATAATCGCGCCTCCATTTGATTCAATACATTCATTATGCATCAGTGTTATGTGCTCATTTGAGGTAAGATCATTTTGATGCTCGAGACGGTGAAGGCTCCAAGCAGTTGTGGCACCGAACCATCAATATTTGGCTTGTCATGAGGTTTCAAGAAGCGGGGTGTTCATTCAGCTGAGTTCCTGACAAGACAGGTCTGGACTCAGCTGCCAGGAACATTGTTCGTTGCGAACTTGGTAGCGAACGCCTCAGATCTTGATAGGATCACCAAGTCCAGGATCGTTCAGCCCTCGCTAGGCACGGCAAGTCCTTGGCAGCTCGGTGCATCGAATGCGAAAATCGAATACGGAGATCTGAGATTTGATGATCGTCCTACATAGGAGGAAAATGGTCGTCTCTGGCGACGTTTGCAGGTTTATGAACCTTTTCACAGCCTTTTCATATGTCGGGTTAGCCTCTGGCCCTTGGACAACATATTGACCTTTCACCGCACTGTTGAGAGATCGTACAGGGGACGGGAAACCCCAATATTTGTATCTGCATATGTCACACATGACAGACGTTCTGGATCTCGGGTGCCCCAGAGCGATATTGAACAAGCACCAGGACGTCCCTAGGTAACCATGGCGCACGTCTGCCACCATGGCTTGGGTCTTCTGTAAATTCGCGTAATGTCTCCGCATTGAGCACACTGCATTCGCTTCTTGATGGATGATGATATGCTGGGCCCAGCTTTTACGGTGGCCCGATCGGAGACATATGGAAGATCGTAGGCCTCGACGATCAGCTTCCGCCTCGTGCTCGCAGTCTGCAGGAAATTAGGGCTGAAGCTGAGCTGCCCCGTAAAACTCTACCCTGGCATCTTGACGGCTTGACATATAAGTACTGATGACGGGCCTCGGAGCTTCCCTGGGTACGCATCTCTCTGGCCATTCAGCACTGGTAAACTAGTTCCTTATCTTGAGTGTTCCCTATCCTCTTCGAACCACGACAATGCGCTTCCAACGCATCGCGGCAACACTATTGCTCGCAGTTCCTGCTCTGACTGCACCGTCTCCAGGCAGAGATTCCGACTGCGAGGTCACTGTCAAGCCAGGTCAGCGCATTCAAGATGCAATCGACAAAGCCAAAAAGGGCGACAAAATCATTGTTGAGGCTGGCGAATACCACGAGCAACTGACCATCACCACCGACGGCATTCAGCTTCTCGGCAAGGCAGGCGCCCATCTCCTCCCTCCCGCTGTCTTTACGCGCAATTTCTGCACGGGTCTCTCACGCAATCCTCCACCACCACTGGGCGACTCCTCCGAAACCGAAGCCGGAATCTGTATTCATGGCAAGAATTTCGAGCTTGCGGAGTACGTAACGGAGCATAGGAAGGTCAACAAGACGGGCGACTATATTAACAACATTGTCGTAACCGGTTTTGCCATCAGCAACTTCACAGGCGAGAATATTGCTGTCATTGGCGGCAAGGATACCAAAATCACGAAGAACAAGCTAACCGACGGGGGACAATACGGATTCCTGACTGTCGGATCCAAGGACACACTGGCTGCCCAAAACGTCGTTACAGCTACCGTACTCAACTTTATCGGCTTTTGTATGGACGACAAGGCTAATCCGAAGTTCATCGAGAACGAAGTCTCGAACTATTATCTTGCCTTTTGTACGCAGACGTCTGGTGGCGAAGTCAGGCGCAATAAGGTCAAAGACTGCTGCGTTGGGCCCTTTGTCGATCCAGGCATCGATGGCGCAAAGATCATCGAAAACACAATCTCCGGTCGCAATCCCAACTGCCCGCCAGACGCTGGGGCTGGTATCATTGTGTGGGGCGCAACCAATACAGTCGTCGCACGGAACACATTCGAGAATATTGTGAACAATGGCACCGGCCTGGGTATCTTCGTCAGCGATGATCCTGTTTCGGGAGCAAAGGCGCAGGGAAACGTGTTTAAGAACAACGTTCTGAAGAACAATGACCTGGACATCTATGATGCGACAAATCGTACAGATAATGTATATAGGGGTAATGACTGTGAGTCGAAGGCTGCTTCGTTGCCAATGGGCTTGTGCGATTTGTGAGACGATAACACAGGACAGACAGCGCAAAGGAGGGGACTGTATAGTAGGGGTTACATGGTCGAAATTGTTGATAACAAGCTGAAGCCGTCTTAATGCAAGGAAATAACCACGAACTGTCCTGTTAACGTTGAACTACCGACCAGCAGTGTGCTTTAGTCCATGTACAAACAATACATTACAGTGGCAAGTGACAGGTCCCCCGCGACGCGCACGAGTATCCATTCAGGCGATGAGGGGACAGCGCTCTTGCAATGTGCCGTTGATCAGAGAACTATTAATTGCCATGTTTTTGACACTGCTGAAAGCCGGCGCATGCTTCCGTTGCGTGTCTGTCCGTTGACACGCGACATGACGTTCTGGAAGGGTACCAAAGATGTCGGCGATGCGAAAGAACGGATGGAGGAGGACGAAATGGGCGCTAGTGAAAAGAGTTTACGGCCAGCGAAGCGAACCGACTCCGCAACTTTGCAAAACTAATTAGCTTCTGAAACTTCCAGTGGCTCACAGCGTACGCTTACTATCTTTAACCAAGTTTTGAACTGTCTCACACCCTTCAGAAACTCACGAAGACTTTGTGAAAAGGAGCACGAATCAGCAACTCGGTATGGCGTACGCCGATTCAGACTCCGCAAGCTCGGCTGGCAGTATACGGGAGGACGCAAGCGAGCCAGATACGACAACCTTCAAGTGCTTGTTCTGCGACCAGCAGTGGAGTCATGTAGCTCAGATGTCTGCGCACTGCAATGCAGATCACAGCTTCGACTTGGTCAAAACAATCCAAGATCTTGGCCCAGGTCTGTCTACCATTTATCGCGCCTTACCTATTCAGGTAGTGATGCTAATCAAGTGGCGTAGAAGCAGACGAGCTCACGGTGATCAAGCTCGTGAACTATCTCAGAGCAGAGGTGCAGCAGGGCAATTCCGCGCAAAACATCAACATACCAGAACTGACCGGCTCGGCAAGCGACAAGTACCTTCAACCTACACTCGGAGATGACGCCCTGCTGTTCGAGCTTGGCGATCTCATGCCGGACTCTGATGCTAAAGTGGTCGATTATGATGATTTTGAGGCTAAGCTTCAGCGCGACATGCCTGAAGACTTTTCGAAGATCAAGGTCACCAGCGACAGGGACGAAGACTACTTTGAGTCATACAAAGGCAACAGCATCCACCGAGAGATGATAGAAGACCGTGTGCGAACGGAAGGGTACCGCGACTTCATCGAGAAGAATGCTGAAGTCTTTGCGGGAAAGACGGTGCTCGATGTTGGCTGTGGTACCGGCATCCTTTCACTGTTCTGCGCGAGAGCAGGCGCAAAGAAAGTTTTCGCCGTCGACAATTCGGGAATTGCAGTACGCGCAAAAGAGATAGTTGTCAAGAATGGGTACGAGGATCGCATCGAGGTTATCCAAGGACGGGTAGAAGACTTCAACACGCAACGTCTCATTGGCAAAGAAAAGGTTGACATCATCATCTCGGAGTGGATGGGCTACGGGCTGCTCTTTGAGGGCATGCTCGACTCGGTGCTCCGTGCACGAGACATGTACCTGAAGCCTGATGGCATACTGGTGCCGAGCCACTGCAACATACGACTCGCACCAATTGCGGACGACGAGTGGATAGCCCAGAGCACAAGTGAGAAGTTTTGGCGCGATGTGTATGGCTTTGACTTTTCGCCAATGATACCGGGTGGGCTACTCAACACGCACGAGATTGGCGTCTTTGATGTACCAGAACAAGCGCTGTGCGGCTCGGCTTCGTCGCATTTGCTGGAGATGAAGACGGTATCGGTCGAAGATCTGAGCTTCAAGGTACCGCTCGAAATGACACTGGACCGCGACATCAAGTCACTTGACGCAATCGCGATATGGTTCGACACCATCTTCCTGCACTCCGGCAGCTCACAGGACGCCAAATCACTCGATAGTGTTGATTGGGGTCGGACCGGCATACCAGGACTCGGCTTCTCGACCGGACCCACGAACACGGCGACACACTGGCATCAGGCGGTGCTGCTGCTTGACAGGGAAGTTGCAGCCCAACAAGCGTTTTCCAAGGGCACAATCCTGAAAGGCACGCTGCAGTACGCGAAGGAGAAGGGCGACGACAGGGGTATCACGGTTACGGTGGAATGGGAAGGTGAGGACGCGGGTGGGAAGAAGGCGAAAGGAAGCGTGACCAGAACCATGGCCTGAGCACGGCTTCTTCCAAGTTGGGACGAGCATCACGGACATAACGTTACTCCTAAAGTCCGGTTGGCTTCCAATCAGCGCTGATAACCTACCCTGTACCTGTTGCGCTTGCTTTTTCCCCCAAGTTGATACTGCAGTGAGTTACACTCGCCTGCATCAAGTCATAGGTCAATGTTTTGCTGTATCTATTTGTGCCAGGCATGTTCCTCTGCTTGTGCCTACCACGCCGCCTCGGGTGTGTGGGTGACGACACTACAGTAGACATCACAGCACGTGGCCTGTGCGCATGATGGAGCTGTAATGTTAAACCCCGTGCTGGACCACCACGACCGAGCACACGCGACGGAAAGAGGCTGGAATGATGCAGCATCGGTAGCATAGCAAGACGCGACAACGACTCATGCGCGGTATTCTGCCCGGCCAGGCGCAGGCGAAGCTGCAAGCTGTCTGCCACGGCGTGTGGGAGGGCTACCAGATCATCGTACGACCCATTCCATGTATGCGCGCCCTCACTGTCCGGGAGACTGATAGACTTCGCGCAGGCCTACATCTCGGGCAACGCCCTTGTGCTCCTCGACGGCGCAGACCATGTGCTGCAGACCATCTACATAGACGGCGAGGTCGAGCTCGAGGCAGTCGCGCTCGATGCGGGCACCGGCAAGCTCGCGGCATGCTCGACGCGCCACATATACCTGTATCGGCCGTACGGACACGATGAGGGGGCCATCAAGGTGCGAAGACGCAGCCGCCGACGCGGCGTTCGATTGCTGATGTGATGCGCGCAGTGGTCGCTGCAGAGCACCATGGCCCTGCCCATGCCCGACGACTCGATCACAACGTTGTCGTGGGGCATGCCCGACGAGCTGCTCGCAGGCAGCGCCGCCCTCACGCTCTTCAACACGCACGGCGAGACGGAGCAGATCTGGACCAAGCAGCTGGCCAACCCCGTCAAGTTCGCCCACTTCTCGCCCGATGCCGAGCTCATCGCCTCGACGGGCAGGTACGACCGCCTGCTCAAGATCTGGCGCCGCACCGCATTTGGCTCGGCCGACCAGCGCTTCGACTACTTCTACCTGCCACACCCCAAGCCCATCACGGGCCTGCACTGGCGACAGCCCCCCGGCCGCGAGCAGGCGGCCGACAATGTGCTGTACACGGTGTGCGCCGACTACCAGGTGCGCGTGTGGGTGCCCGGCGACAACCACGGCGTCGACGGCATGCACATGTGGGCGCATGTCGACCTGGTCGAGTCCATCATGCCCCGCATGGTGCCGCTGGACCGCCAGTCGAAGAAGCGCTTTGCCTTCTTCATCGACGGCCGGGACTTCAAGCGCGCGACGGAAAGAGCCATGCAGCAGGCCTCGCTGGAAGAGAAGGACCATGGCGTGGCGCTGCACCACCTGATGGAAGTCGCCGACCGCAGCCCGGAGATCTGTGTCGTGCTCGACGACCGCGGCAACATGTCTGCTTGGGGCTTCGAGAACGTCGGCGCTCAGGTCAAGAAGGTCACGGACGTCTTCAACGTTGCACATGTGGACGGCCTGCATCTGCACTTTGCCAGGGACCCCAAAGCCCTCCAAGACAACGTCCAACTTTACACCTTCATTGGCGACGGTCCGCACTCGGACCTCACACTGCTCTCACACCACTTTGACGGGCGTGTCGAATGGCTGACCGCGCGCATCGACTATCTTTTTGACCCTTCGCCTCAAGCACGACGCATACAGCGCAAGGCTATCTGGACCGGGCACTCGCATGCCATCAAGAAGGTCAACCGCACAGCCAGTGGACGCGCATTGGTTTCCAGGACAGTAACAGACGAGTGTATAGTATGGGTACAGCGTCCCGGTGAACATGGCGTCACTCTTCACCGACAGAGCAGCATCAGGGGCACCGAGCACATCCACCGAACAGCGCTTCTGCAAGAAGGGAACTTTGTCGTCTTCCTCCACCATGAGCACATCTCGCTTTGGGATACTCGGGGGCCAGAAGCCATTGAGATCACGCATCGCCCGTACACATTGCGTGGCAAGCCTCTGTGCTTGCTCGTCATCCCCGAAACAGAAGCTGGTGGTCGATATGTGCACATTGCCACGGTTAGCTCTGAGATGAAAGGACTCTGCTGGGAGGTCACATTGCCCGGGCTTGACAGCGATCAGACAACGGGCCGCAAGCTCTCTAATATTGGACACACAAACGGATACACCAATGGTCATCCTGAGGTGTCGCTAGAAGAGTACTCCAGCTTCGACCTTGGGTCAGGGAATGACCTTGCCTTTGTGCTGCCCGTCGATCCTGCAGGGTCGGCATCAGTCATCTCCGGTTTCCTCGATACTTTCGCACGCGACATAGCCATCTCGTACACCAAGTCTGGCGAGATCAGTTCCTGGACTGCGCGTGTGGATAAAGAGGAGCGGCGCCTTGATTGGCTGCTAACGTCGTCCGTGGACACAAGCATACGCAACCCTTCGCTTGCTAGTGGCACTTCGATACGAAAAGCCGCACTTGTGGACGCAGAAAGAACGACATTGACGATATGGAACACTCGAAGCGCACAACTAGAGTACGAGGAAACTTTCCAAGGCAATGGTGCTATTCAGGATCTCGACTGGTCGTCTACGCCGGACAACCAGTCTATCTTGGCGGTGGGATTTCCTCATAGAGTGGTTGTCTATGCCCAGCTACGGTACGACTACCTGAACGCAGGCCCTTCGTGGGTGCAAATCCGCGATGTCCGCATCCGAGACACAACACCACATCCTATCGGCGACTCGGTATGGCTGGGCAGTGGCAACCTCATCATCGGCGCCGGCAATCAACTGTTCATTCAAGATGAGTATGTTGAGGTATCAGATACTTTGTTCCCAAGTCTTCGCGCAATCTCGCGCAAATCAGCCTCGATCGATATCTTCGCAGCGGTTAGTCGACTCAACGGCCCTTTGCCCGTCTACCACCCGCAGCTACTATCGCAGTGCGTCCTGTCTGGGAAGCTAATGCTCGTGCAACGCATCCTGCTTCGACTCTACCAGAAGCTGAAGTTCTGGATTGAGGGTGAGGAATTGGAGAGCTCGTTGGGTTTCTCACCATATGACTTTTCCGAGGACGAGGTACGTGTTACTGTTGTCACATTTACCAAACTCTCTGCTCATCGCGTATAGACGCAAATGACTGCCTCAAGGAAGGGGCTGCATACTTCATACGCTGATTTCTCCGAAGACACAGACCCTGATTCTGTCACTGAAGAGGTAGCAAGCAGTCTCAACGAGCTCCTCACGATCAAGCAGATTCCACTGCTGTCAAGCCGAGAGCAATTCCATCTAGCGGACATTGTTGAATGCATAGGCATGGTAGAGAAGCACCGTCGCTCCGTCGACGACAACGCAGGTCGCTTCTTACTCTTCTTCCGGCAGCATGTCCTGAGCGAAGGGCAAAAGAGTCCAATCTCTTGGCGGGAGATTATCTGGGCGTTTCACTCGGGAAGTCAAGACATTCTCTCGGACCTTGTCGGCCGGCATTTCAACGGCAGGATGCTGTGGGAGCACGCAAAAGAATGCGGGCTGTTTATGTGGTTGACGGACGTCAGCGCTTTGGTATGGCAAACGTATGATTTCGCTTACATTCACTGGCTAAAATTCACAGCGTGCCCAATTTGAAGGCATAGCTCGCAACGAGTATACCAAGACTGAAGAGAAAAACCCAGTCGACTGTGCGCTCTACTACCTTGCTTTGCGGAAGAAGACAGTCCTGTGTGGTCTCTGGCGTATGGCGACATGGTCGCGCGAACAGGCAGCGACCTCCCGCCTCCTTGCCAACAATTTCAACGAAGAACGATGGAGGACTGCGGCACTCAAGAACGCTTACGCACTTATGGGCAGAAGGCGTTTTGAGTATGCTGCATCATTCTTCCTACTTGCAGACGGTCAGCAAG
>TARA_R110002003_G_scaffold2071_4_pt1 | contig 16074 bp, 13 predicted proteins | sample TARA_R110002003 | Tara Oceans TARA_R110002003 (sample SAMEA4396441) | marine metagenome | biome: Westerlies Biome; feature: [SRF] surface water layer (ENVO:00010504); material: water (ENVO:00002006), including particulate matter (ENVO:01000060) such as... | depth 5 m
CCTGATGGTGGTGAGACGGATGGAGAAGATGAATACTTTGAAGCGCACGAAGACTATACTGCGGCAGACTCCGATACCAAAGGCATGGACTCAGCACCTAACACTGACTACATCAGTGACTTCAACAATCGCTTCATCGTACACAACATACACTTGAAGTGGAGCAACTCCCTTCGTAACATCATCCTCCGTTACATACACCAAGTCAGTCAGCGCCGCGGTTTCGTTTACTACATGTCGAGACGGGCGGTTAAGTTCATCCTGGACGTTGTTGAGGAGCAGAACAAATCTCGTGGGCCTTCGACATCAAGTCCTGACGCCGATGAGGACGATGCGACTACCCCCATGTGTTTCCACAATGACTCCGGACTTAGCATCGATGAGACGGTTGAACAACTGCTACAGGATGGGAGAAAATTCGTCAATGCCGATGAAGCGGAAGGGAACACCGGCATCAAGCCGGAGAAGGCTCACCAGAGTAAGGCTGAGGAAGATGTGGCAGAAGACTATATCGCCCAAAATGCTTATCTCGTTCGTCTCATTGCGCCGCAAATACAGTTACAAAGCGAAAGGAACACGAAAGCAGCAGTTCTCGTCACTGCCAAGTCCATGCAGCTAAAGGTTCTTCAAATCATGGACAAAGACAGAGTAATGGACGAAGTCTCTGGGTTGGTGCAGAGACGGTTCACTGCCGCCATGGATAGTTTACAGATCTTCGTAACAAACTCGAAGACCTTCACCAGCATGGATGACATCCATATGTATTCCGGCAGCACGTACGGCACACCGGCTGGCTCAGCTTGGCCACCGTGGGTGCCGTTCGAGGTCATGTTCGAATTCAACATGCATCCCTACGGATTTCAACGAGTTGTGCAAAGAACCTCGGCAAGTATGCGATACGACAAGCACAACACTCTTCGGCTGAAATACAATGACGACGTTTCCAAGGCTGATGCAGCTTCGACCGCTCAGAACATGGAAAGCCGTATTGATCATCTCTGGGTGGACTTTCCCCATGTACGGGCACTTTGTGATTCTCGACAATACTATGCGATGTATGTCATCGTTCTGGATCTGCTACTCTACCGTGAACCGCTGGAGAAGACACGCAACGAAAGACTCGAGAAAATAATGCTCGCTTCGGACTTCAGCGATCTGGCCGCCGCCCCTGGCTTCGTCATGAGTCTACAGGAGCGCATTCGCCAGCTGGAAGAGATCAAGACCGTCTTCCAGATCAATGAAAAGTATCTCGATAAGCAAGGGTGGGAAGATCGTGTCGAGGTCGAGAAAGATCTAGCTGTGTACGAAGACGAGTTGTTCTTCGTCATGAAAGCCATCACGACTGCACAGCGCAAACAGGATGATCGCGCTCAAGCGAAGCAGTCGACTGGTTTACTTCGATGGTACATCACTGCATCGGAGATCGTATGGCATCTATTGCGTGACGGACAAGAATCCTTGGCGGAGTTCCAGCTCAAAAATGTATTATTTGACCGCACAGACAATAGCGACGGCTCCAACTTCAATTCATTGGAGATTGAGCAGGTTCGAGGTCTGAATCTGCTGCCAAATGCGCTCTATCCCGAGATGATCTCACCCTATCTGGAGAACAACAAGCCTCTTCCGGAGAATTCGAAGTGTCTCAAGGTGCAGTTCGTAATGCTCGAGGCTATTGCAGGTATACCAGTAATGGAGCACTTCGAGGTTAACTTATTTCCTCTCAGGGTGCAACTGGAATGGGAAATTGGCAAAAAGATGTTCGAATATGTTTTCCCAGCCATGAAGAACAAGAATGCTGAGAATGGTAACTTCTCGCCCTTCTTGATCAAGCACACTCTTCCTGCTCAGGATGAGGAAGACGAAGATGGTGCGAGTAGCATCATGTCAAGCACCATCAGCAGTGTAGACAGATCAATGTTACAGGAGGAGGCAGCGGTAGACGCTCTCAAGCAACGACTCACACCCACATTGGCGCTACCGGACCCTGCACAGAAGGCCGATCTTAAGAAGAAGGTTATTCCTGACAAGCGGCCAAGCGCTCACTATTTCCGCTTCTTCCGAGACAATCCCTCGCGTAGTGGCACCGAACTGCGCCGAACACTACATCCGAACTCGGCAATGCTCGCTTCTTCCGGAGTGAACTCAAACGCCTCATCCAGGCCTGTTTCAGTTCGCTCAAGCTCTGCTGCATCAGGGATCATGACTGGGTCAGAGTCAGACCGCACAGCCAAGCGTTTCGCACTGTACCGCAGCGGCACCAATCGTCCCAGCACCGGTGATCGCAAGCCAAGCAAGAAGGAAAGATCCGATGATTTGACACAGATGATGAACCGCGCCTCTAATTACATGACGCTTGCGTATGTCAAGATTCCATCTATGGTACTCTGTCTCAGCTACAAAGGCAAAGGCCAACGAAATTTCGAGGATGTGCACGATCTTGTGTTCAAGATGCCTACCTTGGAGTATCGCAACAAGACATGGTCGAATCTTGATTTGGCGCTTCAGCTCAAGAAGGACGTCATCCGCGCATTGATATCGCACGCTGGCGCTATCGTGGGCAACAAGTTTACCAGGGCTGGCAGGCCGGGTCGCAAGGAGCAGAGCCGATTACGGATGATTGCAAACAGCAGCGCAAGGCTCAACGCATCTCCTGACCTGTCCGGCACCGACTCAAACAGTATGCGCGACCACTCTCCCAACGGCTCCGACGTGTCTGGCACAGACATACCACGCCGCTCCTTTACTTCTACAGGCCGTCAAGGCAGCATGATTAGCACCGTCTCGGAAGAATCTTCCACCCCGTCTTCGCGGCCCAACCCTGGCCGCGCAACATCAACACACGGCAGCATCATGGGCTACAACCACAATCACAACGGCCTCGGCATCGACGAAATGGAGGATGGTCGCACTTTCGCCGACGAGCTGAGTCGAGTCGACAACACGGAGCCGGTGCACGCGAACCTTATCCATAGTCTGAGTAAGCATCTCACGCAGGTGGCGCCGTTCGCTAGGGAACATATCCGTGGACGAGCAGCCAGTGGAGGCGCGAGTATGCGCGAGGGGAGCGTGGTGGGCCTGGAGGAGCCGGTGGAGAGTGACGGGTAAGTCGCATGTCTCATAATGGTAGTGAAAATGCTAACTCGATGACAGGCCGAAGAAGAAGGCGAAAGCGCTAGGAAAGAAGCTTTTGGGACGAAGTAGCTAGTAGTTGCGTTTCGTTCGTTGGATATTAATCTTGCATCGGACGGCGTTTGAGCATGGCCTTGCTGCCGATTTTCGTTGTATATATTGTCACTCGTTGGCCTGACTGGGCTGTTTTCATAGCGTGGAGGTATCGTGTGCGCGACTTTGCGGATTCGGTCGCTGCATTGGCGTTGAGACGGCATTTTGGAATTAGGCTATCACTCTTTGATATCTCTATGCTTATCAGTGCTGTGTGGTCGCTAGCTGCAGTGTTTTTTGAGGCTGCTCAGAGGTCGCTCGCAGCTTTGTAGGGGCGCTTGGTACAGAGTTCGCTAGGAGATGGTGTGTCGGATTTTAGGTGGTACCGGGATAGATATGAATGATAGGGAGTAAGAATGAGGGGGAATTGTTGCTAAGGTGGGTGAATAAAGGGTCGTGATCTAACTGTTCAGCATTATTGACTATGGACGTCCCTTGATGTGGTTCTCGTTTGAATCACCCATTTTGTTGAATTATGGAGACATATATTTTCAATCATTAATTATGCGCTGTCAAAATGTACCGCAAAGTGTTACTGGCAAAGACTCGGATAAAATCTTTTACGAGATGCATTGGACTGTGATGCTTTCTTCGACCCTCGAGATCAAAGAGCAACAATGCCCATCAAGTTTGAGACTGACCTACTCACTGCGAAAGCCGGGCAGATTGTCTTCGTCTCGACGCACCTGACTGGATGTCACTTTACACGACCATGGGTCGACTGTGGGACGTGATATCTATGCACGGAAACTGTCCGACTGGAACGTTGTTAGTGGTCTCTGTGATAACAGCATCAACTAGCCCTCTCTCAGGATCCGTCTGTCCGCTAACTACAAACATGTCTTCCTCGGCCTCTTCTGTCACCGCATGTCGGGCCAATAATCCTAGCACGGTGGAATGGCCCAGGTCAACAGTAACCACGGCAAATCGGTCCCGAGTCCAGCCAGCGGACGATAGCGGGAATCGGCAGCTCACTATCGCTGTAAGAAGGACCACTGTGCGCAGCAATTTCGGCGGCCATGCTTCCTGCATCTGAGTCCTGAACGATTCCCAGTTGTTGGTCATCTCAGGATCTGGAGTGAAAGGATCCAAGGAGCCCCAAAAGTTTGACAAAACTTTGCAGGCCTGCGGGAAAAGCCACTGATCCGACAGCATCAGCGCTTCAGCCTCGCTCAGCTTACGTTCATAGGCGGATATAACACCGTTGATATATTCAAACTGTTCTCTCGGCGCGATAGCCTCTCTGTATGCCTTGATCATCTGCCGCGGAAAGTCGTCTGGGTTTTCCTCTGGCCATGAGCCAGATTGACCGAGCCGCCCATACATTCCGTGATGCTTTCATGCTCGTCTCCACCAAATCTAAGATTCTTCCGGCATTATTGAAAAGTTCTTCAGAGAGTGTTCGGACTTTGATGCGCCAAGATGGATGTTCCGGGCGAAAACTACCAGCTCCATCCCCGAACGGGTGCTCGCCTCTAAAGAGCTTGAGAAAGTCTCCAAGAGCGCGAGGCTCTGGGACATCTGTAGCAGGCGACCATGCGACTTCCATGTCATCGGATGTGTGCGGAGTTAACATGCCACAGAGAATGCGATAACTCAGGTGGTGTCCATGAGCCAGCGCCTGTGCCCGTAGGTCCGCAAAAATCACGGCAAAGGTCATTTCCGCCGCAGTGGGTGGGTAGTGGTACCATGGAAACTGGGTCATGGTTGCAAAGATGTAGTCTCTTGGCATGGTAGCCACTCGTGTAGAGCACAGGTGGTCGCGCCAAAAGCCATTGGAGCATATATTGTCCTCGGCACTGGGGAGTCGAGGAGGACCTCGCGTCACCGTCCCGCCGAACAAGTAGGCGATGATGAATTGTGGTGCATCTAAACCGTCACTGGAGAAAGAAAACGCTAGCTTCTTGACGTTTTCGAATATCTTGACAATATTGAGCCTTGGGTGGAATGGGTCTGCTGCCCGAGCCGATGTGTCCGGCTTGATATTCTGACCTGGAATCAATATCAGCATGGTCGCACGCATAATAATGCTCACCACAGAACCTTTGGAGACAGAAACGAATTCTATCGTATGCGACAAAAGACATTCTTGCAAAGTCCACAGACGTTGAAGATCAGCTTCCTCAATAAGACAGCCGTCATGTGCCTCTACAACATGCAACGCGATGGTCTGGTGCAACTCTTGCAGGCTGCGCGCCCCGGCTGCAGCCTGGGTGCAACACGCGTAAACACCATCACATTCACGGACCGCAAGCGTCTTTTGTGCATCTCGGAAAATAGATGGGATGGCCTGGACCGTTGAAAGAATTTCGGCATCGTCGCGCTGGTTGACAGTCAATGTATCCATCCAGAAAGGTATGTCGCCGACGAGCGCCAGGAGTTCCTCAGATACGAATTTGTCCTTCTGTTCCGAGATCTTCGCTTCACGCCCAAGTACGGGAACGTAGCGCCACGAGTAGTCGCCCCAGACGTGCGAGACTGCAATGTATTGCAGGTGTCTTGTATGAGCATTGAAGAGCTCGATTTGACCATTGTTGAAGCGTGCGAACTTGACAAGGGGCCCTGCCTCATCCATGAATGTTTGTTTATAAGGACTTGGAAGCACAGCAGGGAAGAAACAGTGTGATATCGGCAATGCTGATTATCTCCCAGTCTTGATATGACCTTGATGCGGAGACAACTTGCTGGTGCCTGATTCTCGGCTGCACAGCCTAGATCTTGGCGCACCTGAAGTGAGGCTTAAACACGTGATCTGAATGGCGTCTCCAAATTCCCATCCATGCAATCCGCCCTCAATAATGGATGCTGATCCCAAATCGGCACCACAGTTGTCTTATCTTCATGCAACTGCCTCCAACTCAGTGCCATGAGCCATCTCTTCCTCGTTTAGTCTTCGTCATTCACGCCTCGATTGGCCTGCTGAGGTCCATACGCGTGGTTTCTATAAAGCACTCGCGTACGAGAACCAGGCCGAGCGATGGTGCAAGAAATACCCGTCGACTTCTACAGCCGCTGTATATACCAAACCTTCGCAATCTTCGCAATCTCAATGTTCAACGTCTGCTTGTCAATCTTCTGTTCAGCAATACATCCCTTTTCCTCGACCATAATATCATTCTGTACCCACTTCAAGAACATCGACAAGCCCTTTATATCCCTCTTGGTCCCTATCTCCTGCAAATACTCTAGCCCTTGCTCCAGTCTCCGCTCGGAAGTCCACACCCTCGCCACTGCAGCTGCAGCCTCGCGCTTCTGCTTACTGCCTTCAGCCGATTGTTTGTGCGGTGCGACAAAAGTGGGTTTGAAGCGCCCGCCTTTAGTCTTGAACCATAGCGCCGGATTGGCGTTGTAGGGCGCCTCTGCAGGTTTCCAGACGATGCCTTCGCCCTCGCCTTCAAGGCCGAAAGTTGCTGCGAACGGACATTGCGCTGCGACTTGATCGGCAAGGATTTCGAGTTCGGCAATGGTGCGCTGAGGATCTTCAGGGTATAAGGTAGATTTGACGACGCCAGCTCGCGAAACGTTGTAGATGTCGTGGTTGGGCAACGCGATGCCGCCGTAGTCGCTGTCGTTCTGCCATCGACCGTTGATGCTGATTGAGATGATGACGAAGCGTTTAGAGAGCTGGGAGACTGCGACTCCTTTTTGAATTGTTTGGCCTATCCATTCGCCTGCTATGAGGACTGGTTGGTCCCGTTCAATTGGCGTGTTTGGATTCAGTTGCACGAAGCGCGCGATGATGATATCGCGCAGCCGAAGCAAAGCTTTTGTCTTCTTCGACATTGCAGTTGCAAATCCCGCGTTATCTTTCGCGGGCTGTAGATCAACGACGTTGCGCGACTGAAGTACTACGCGGTCGTCGCTGTCTATCCGAATGTCCGCATGTGTACCGTGGAGCTTTACTGTGCCAACAAATGAAATGGGTTCTAACTGGGTATCCACTTCAGGGCTTTCTGGGCCACGATGGAGGTCCTTCAGCGCTTTGACTATCTCGCCAATGTGTGTTGTGATCTTCGGATAGAGCGTGGACTCAGTCGGAGATGTCATGGTAGATTGTGGTGATCTTGAATGCGACATGAACGAGGATTCATTGCCTGATGGGTTGAGAATTGACATTGTGACATTTGAAGTGCAGTGCTCGGGCTTGTAAGCACAGGTTCGTGTTGTTGATGTTGGTCTCACTTTCTGTTGGGATAGATGGTAGGATACGTGAGCTCTAAACAATGTCGAAGAAGCTCGTTTCGAAGTCAAGACACGATATATGTAGTCGGTGAAAGCAAATACCAAGAAGGCGTCCCACGTCCTACCATAGTATGACTCCTATCGCTACGGTCTACCTTGGCTCCAGTATGTGGCGGAGTCGTAAGGCATCAACATAAGCAATGTCCATGCACATCATGGCCCAGCTCGTTGTCGCATTCTAACTTTTCGCTTTTCCCGACAATTGTCACTACAAATGTAGGAGCAGCGTGCAATTGTGCAGGTTAGATTGCCCGTGAGATGGTAGCAAACGTCGGCGCGCAGGCCTCGAGATTGCGAACTTGGCCTTTTCTGCACTCCAAGGTCAGCATGCAAATGGCTGAAGAAGCTCGCAGCGACAGGATTCGCAACGATGATGGGTTCGAAGGTGACAAAGTCTGAGACGACGCGGTCAATGGTGTCAACCCAAAACAGGAGCGACTTCGGTTGTTCGCGGGCTTTCTCTCGGCTCCACTCTCATTGGTTCACCCCACTTCTTTCTGCCTCCTGGCCCCAAAGTCTTCAGTATCATCACAACTCACTATCACGCGCAAGTCCGATGACATGAATACAGGCGGGGTCAGTGATTTGCACTCGGTGTATTGTGGGCGCTCGCAAAGCACTTTCAATCAACGTGCAACTAGTTTACGGGTGAGATGTCTGCGTCGGTCTGATTATGCGCTCACACCGTAAATTGAAGGCAGAGATTTGTGCTACCGATACAATGTGAGGGGAATGACGGGCAGCTCGCTCGCCAGTCTTGTATAGCCGGTGGATTGTAGAAGTAGTTTGGGAGTTGAGGCTCATGTGCGAATTAATGGTCCAATTGAGGCTGTGGCGCTGATGTTGCGCCTCTCCTGAGGTTAGATGAAGGAAATCTGCACCAGAACGACCACCTTCACTGTTGACAACTCTCAGCGGTCAGAAACGCATGATAGGGTTTGATTTGACAGCTACTTTGCTCATGGTACTTGAGTCCGCCGTTGTGCCATCCCAACCTTCTTTGTCCGCATCACCAAGTCTTGGCGACAACATGGTCGACCATCACCAGTCACTCCGCGCGTTTCGGGGGTCCCTGGGCTCAAGGCCGGGCATTGCAGGTTTTCTTCGGATCAGACGGGCATGATGGGGACAAGTGATCCAGCGATTACGTACCGTTATCTTTGTGAGGCCGGAAGCAAACCGTGGCCGGAATCAAAACCGGCCTCGTGTATATAGGCGCGAGTTGAGGCGCTCGATCATGAACTTCCTCTCCACCACACAGCAGCCCGCGCTTGGACCAAGTCCACCGCCACAACACTCTTATATCTTTTTGTGTCTTGTTTAGATACTCACTAGCACCATGTCGTCTTCTTCTTTTGACTTTCCCGTACTCAGTGACACTCGTCCTGATGATCACTCCCTTCCTGCCTTTATGGTCTCGACAACAAGAGGTTTTCTTCCCCGTCAAGAACCTATCGTCGAGCTTCCGAAGGAGTTTGCTGTTCTTGAGTCCCTCTTGCAGCGCATGCCCATCAAAACACTGTCGGGCGAGCCAGGCCTTCTTGCCGACTTTACCTTTGGTGACGCAGTGTTGAAGGAGCTGCCCGACCTCTCACCCGAGATTGAGATGTACCGTGACGACCTTGTTGTCATGAATGCCCTATATCGGGACTACTCTTTCCTGGCTTCGGCTTACCTTTTCGAACCGTGCCACGAAAGGTTCATGAGAGGTGAGCCATATGGACTAGGCCGTCAATCGTTGCCGCGGTGCATCGCGCTACCGATTGTTAAGGTCGCTGAGATGTGAGTCCTTTCCATCCTACGCGGATGCCACAGGCAACCCAAGGCCTCCTTATCTGAAAGGAACCTTCGCTGACCACGTGACCTCGCGTCAGTGCCGGGTTCAAGCCGTTCATGGAATATGCCGGCTCGTACGCGCTCTTCAATTATCGATTGGTGGACCCGAGCAAGGGTCTTGATTACGACAATCTTCGTCTCATTCGTGCCTTCGAAGCTGGCTTGGATCCTACATCATCTGAAGCGGGCTTCGTGCTCGTCCACATCGCCATGGTCAAAGAGTCGGGCGCACTTGTCAAAGGTGCTGCCGATATGCTTGATGCCTGTGCTGCTCGCGATAGAGAGCGATTTGATGACGGCCTCCGGCTCTTGGTCGGTGGGTTGACTAAAGTCAATGCTGTCATGAACAGTAAGTGCTTCGCCTTGAAGCTTCGTATAGTGCTAATATAAGTCTAGCCATGTGGAAACGCAGCAAACCAAATGGCTACACCAGCTTCCGGACCTTCATCTTCGGCATCACGTCTCAATCCATGTTCCCCAATGGTGTCATCTACGAAGGTGTCAGTGAGGAGCCACTGTCCTTCCGTGGAGAGTCTGGAGCTAACGACAGCATGATTCCGATGTGCGACAATCTCTTGCAGGTCCAGATGCCAGAGACTCCACTCACGGACATTCTTGAAGATTTCCGCCAATATCGACCTGGCAATCACCGCGAGTTTCTCGAAGCTGTGCGTGATAGCGCTCAGGAATCTGGTGTACGCGAGTTCGCCAAAAGTGACTCCGTGTCTGCTGCACTCTACCTCCAAGCTCTTGACCAAGTGCGCGACTTCCGCTGGCGGCACTGGTGCTTCACGCGTGAATACATCCTAAAGCACACCTCGCATCCAACAGCGACGGGTGGTAGCCCCATTGTCACTGTAAATATGCCAGGCTACGTTGTCGACCACTTACTGACTTCAAATAGTGGCTGCCGAACCAACTACAGGCTGTCCTCGCTCAGATGGTGGAGACGTCTGAGTACTGCAGGTCAATCAATGGTGTTGCCAACATTATGGAGAATGCCAACCTTCAGCGGGTGACGCTACAGAAAGAAGTTGACAAGTACTGTGGTGAACGAGGTGTCGCTGCATCTTGAAGCGGAGAGGTTCCAGGCCTGTTGTGTAAGAGGAGAGATCGAAAGCCTGCTGGCTACTCTGGCCTTTGGAATCGTAGGTCAGCCTGGGGCCCAAGCTGCATGGCGAATCACCGAGCCAAGGCAGCCGTGGGAAGGTTGAGTTCAGAGCAACTGCCAACGCAAAGGAGGCGCAGTAGCCACCGCAGTGGTGGTAGAAGCAATTGATCGCCTTTCTCTTTGAGACAGATTGTGTTTGCGCCCTTTCCAGGTGTTGCCAATGTGACCGATACGGTGCTAGAGCATCCGTGCGCCATACCACGACGTGCTGAGGGCGCAGTGGCCAACACGGACGCGCTCGTATGAGACAGGAGAGCAAGCAAGTCTGACTGAGGCGTTGTGAGTCGCGTCGTAGTGTTCGTGTTCGTGAGTCAGTGTACTCCGTAGTGTTATGCGTCATCTCTATCGATAGCGGACGCTAGGTTATTTACCCCAGATATCGCCCATCGCTCTTGCCAGACGTGCCAGACCACTCCAGCGCCACCCAGCACTCTGACACTATCAATGATCGCTGCACGACATCTCATGGAACTTCCACCATTCACACGAATACCCAGCGTCGTATTAATACGGCGAACCCTACGAAAACGAACCTGAGGAAGCTGCATCTGCTACCCCACACCACCACCATGACCTCACGACACGCGCCCAAACAGAACCCAGTAGAGCGGCGGAAGGGCGAGTCTGTACGTGCGCACGTGATTTCGTGTTTCGCAGACTAATAACATCTGGCAGGCACTTAGTGAGTTTGCCGACTACGTACAGAAGCAGCAAGCGCTGCGCCGCCCTCCTGGCCAAGCGCCCGCCGTCCTCGAAGACCACGATGAGCTGAGCATTCTGGATGAGCTGGGCCTGTCCGATGACGCTAGGACCCACATCCGCTTGAAGACGCTCCTTATTGACCCCGCCGAGGAGAACGTCTCGGCGCTCGTGGAGCACATCAAAGAGCGTATGGCAGAGGGCCACGGCGAGGTGCTCTTTGATGTTGGGCTTGAGGACAATGGCGACTCCATGGGCTTCTCGAAAGAGAGCTGGGAGTTTGCATTGGAGCGGATAGGGGCTGCCTGCGAGGAGCTCAAGGCCGACTACAAGCTACTCATGACGCGGAACGTGGGCGGCGACGTCGAGGTTGGCCCGCGCGACGCGAAGGAGACGGGTCTGAGCGGGAAGATGATCCTGCGACAACGGCCGGAGAGTGTGGATGATGTGATTGAGACAAGAATAGCTGTGGTTGGCAACGGTGAGTCATTAAGGTGTGGGCAGGCACAACAAGCTGACTTCAGCAGTCGACGCGGGCAAGAGCACTATGCTGGGTGTGCTTGTCAAGGGCGGGCTTGATGATGGCCGCGGTAAAGCGCGCGTCAACCTCTTCCGCCACAAGCATGAGATTGAGAGCGGGCGAACCAGCTCTGTTGGCATGGAGATTATGGGTTTCGACAGCAAGGGCGAGGTCGTCGTGTCAAATGTCGCTGGTCGGAAACTGACGTGGGAGGAGATTGGACGGCGATCTGTGGGTCATCGTACACTTCGTCGACGCGTTTCGTTACTGACTGTGGTAGGCGAAAGTGATTAGTTTCACTGACTTGGCGGGCCACGAAAGATACTTGCGCACCACTGTCTTCGGTCTGCTGTCCAGCGAGCCGAATTACTGTCTTCTGATGGTGGCCGCGAATAACGGCTTGGTCGGCATGAGCAAAGAGCACCTCGGTATCGCGCTCGCGCTCAATGTGCCGGTAATGGTCTGCATCACCAAAATCGACATATGCCCGCCTCAAATCTTGGAGCAGACCATCACTCAGCTGACCAAAATACTGAAGTCGCCTGGCGCTCGCAAGATACCAGTCTTCATCAAGAACAGGGAGGAGTGCATCAACACCGCCAGCCAGTTTGTGTCCAGCCGGATATGTCCGATCTTTCAGGTCTCTAATGTCACTGGGCACAACCTAGACTTAGTCCGCACCTTTCTCAACATCCTGCCCCATCATGGCAACTACGACAGCTCTGCACCTTTGGAGTTCCATGTCAACGACACGTTCTCCGTGCCGTTCGTGGGCACCGTTGTCTCGGGTGTAGTCAAATCTGGCGTCATACACGCAGGCGACACCATTCTCATTGGGCCAGACAGTCTGGGCCAGTTCAGTAAGTATCGATGACGATCTGCAGGTGAGACATGCACTGACTCCATGACAGCTACGACCAAGGTGCGTTCTATCGAGCGGAAGCGAATACAGGTACCGGGATGCTCTGCTGGTCAGTCTGCGAGTCTGGCGCTGCGCAATGTACGACGAAAGGATGTTCGCAAAGGCATGGTCGTCCTGCACAAGCCCGACAAGCCTGACCCGACGACTGGTGCCATGCTCAACCCCAAGGTCTATCGCGAGTTCGTCGCCGAAGTACTGATCTTGTCCCATGCCACTACCATCAAGACCAAGTACCAAGCAATGTTGCATGTCGGTCCTGTTTCTCAGACTTGTGCGATCATAGACATCGACCGACAATACATCCGCACAGGTGATCGAGCCCAGGTCGCCTTTCGCTTCGTGCAGCGGCCAGAGTACTTGACTGTCGGCGATCGCATACTCTTCCGTGAGGGTAGGACGAAAGGCTTGGGCATTGTCAAGCGAGTTGGATACGACCCCAAGCATCCGCTAAACCCAGAGCTACAGAAAGAGCAGGACAGGGGGAAGGAGAATCAGCTTGACGGAAAGAAGGTTGAAGTGTCATGACATTGAATGCGTACGTCATGCCAAAACTTTTAGCTGGCGAATCATCATAGCAATAGGAATGTCAATTCTCAGCACAGTGGGTGTCGTTTCAATAGACCAGATATAGGACATATTGCGCATGTAACCATGGCGGATCTACTCAAATGTGATGGAGAAGAGAAATCTACCAGAACGTCATGCAACGACTAGGGGACAGGACTTATGAGTGCAGATCTATTTGGGATCTGCTTTCGAAAATCTCAGCTCAACACCTTGACCATCAAAGCTGATCTTTGCGTCTTGCTTGGCTTACGAGGGATGGCTGATGTGCGGCTGAGACAGCACGATTCTGATTGGTCCACACCTAACTTACTTAGGCAGTCACCATCACCAACTCCAGCACTTTCTCCCATGCAGACCACTTCTTCACTTCTTGTCTTCCGCCCCAGTCCACAATGACAAGTCATCAAGCTCCCGTAGCCTCGCAACCCCTCACCCTCAAAGATCTACCCACACACCTAGATCTCGCAGCGGTCTCTCCACTCTGTGGTGCTCCCCTCGCAGACAAACAAGACTGCCCGATATGTCTCCAGAACTTCAGTACAGACTACGATGTCTCAGACTCCACCGATCCACCCTGTCAACCACTGCTGCTTCATGGCTGCAATCACTTCCTCGGCAGCACATGCCTCATTAAGCTCCTACAAGCAAACATGAGCGCTTGCCCACTCTGTCGCACCCCCTTCCGTCGCACTTCAGGCTCAAACCCACTACCCCTTTGGCTTCGCTGGCTGTTGAGAACGCAGCAGTTCCCGTTCTCGGCTGTCACGCTGTGGATCAACATGGCGCGGCCGGCTCTTGTGAGTGAGTGTGATGAACTGCAACTTAAAGTTAGGGAGTTTGATGAGTTGCATGAGAGATTATTCACTGCGAAAATGGATCAAGAAGAGAGGATGAGGCTGTGGAGAATGTATATGTCATCGCCTGTGACGGATACGGGGATGGCGGTTGTGTTTGTTGTGGGCGTGGTTGGGGTCATGTGGGCTGTTGAGTGTATCTTGCGGATGGCGACGGTGCCAGCAACTGTCAAGGTTTTGGGACTCGACCAAAAGATACCCACGTTCATTCTTGGTGTTGCGAGTCTTTTCACCGGGGACAGATTTGCTACGATGCCTCGCGAGGACCGTTGGCTCACATGGCCGGTCTGGGTGGCGATCGCATTGTTTACTCTATCAGCGATATGTTTGGCGCGAGCTCTACCGGTGTGGTTGCTGTTCCTGGTGACTGTTTCAGACTGTGTGGTCTTTGGTGCTGTGGTTTGGATATTGATTGGGATTGGCATGAGGAAGCGGAGGTACTGGTGAAACGACGAACTTAAACTTGGGACAAAGTGTGGAAACGCAGTCATTGTGTGGACTCACGACATACTCTCACGTTATTAACTAGGCTCTTACTACTAGGAGTGTCTCGACTATCGCAGTATGACGTGCGGTCAAATTATCTGGGGCTTTCTAAGTGGGCCTGCTGCATGCAGCAATTGCCTTTACCATTAACTCGCATCTTGTTGACTGCGCTTAACTTTAACAAGTTCTAAACATCGACTATGCCGCGAATATTAGCTGACATACTAAATCACCCCAGTTCGTGGAATTTGGACTCATGGTGGCCATTTTGATTTGGATGGGTATGCATAAGAGGAAGCCATTATGAAACAGGCATGTAATCGCACGGTCTGAACTGAGGATGGCACTGTTTTGTCATTATATTCACCTCGTCGCCGCCGCGCTATAGTAGATGTAGTGGCTAGTCGTTAATACTCTTACTCTACGCAAAGTCGACTCTCGAACGAGTAGGAGTTTTCTAAGCTACTTAATTAGAGCAGCTCGCGTAAACTTCTGCCTGTCGCTAGTAACTCCTGCCCGCCGCTAGTACCTCCTGCCGCTAACCAGAGCGCGTGCTTCTAGAGCCAGCAACACCAAAGTCTGCAGCCCAACACCACCACCAACATCACCAAGACGCAACCGACTCCTCTCCAGCAACTAGCGTCACGTCTCCCAAACATGGGGACTAGCGTCACGTCTCCCGAACATGGGGACTGACGTCACGTCTCCCGAACACAGCGACTGGCGTCACGTCCCCCGAACGTCCCAAGTATACCGGCTCCAGCCCAACAGCCTGCGCGCTGCAACCTCCACTGCCATTGCACTAGGACGGCGGGACGACAGGACAACGGGCACCTCCGGCCCTATGCCGTACCTAAGTAATCGACGGAGTGCGCACGATAGTGGTCTTCTAAGATCGCACAAACCTCTGGCTACCGCGTAAAGAGAAATGGCAGCTCAACTGCACGGGATCGACGTGGCAGTTAAAGGAAGCCGATGCTCTTGTCAACATCTTCAGCAAGACCGCAAGGATTTTCCACCAAATCCTCTAACCCTTAGGAGCGAACACCTATACTCATATCACATGTGACATCGAGTCAACCCTTAGAAGCGAATACCTATACTCATGTCACATGTAACATCGAGTCAACCCTTAGAAGCGAACACCTATACTTATGTTACATGTGACATCGAGTTAACCCTTGGAAGCGAACACCCATACTCATGTCACATGTGACATGAGTCAACCCTTGGAAGCGAACACCCATACTCATGTTACATTAACATCGTCTAGCGAGGGGAGACCGCCCACGGGCATAGCGAGAGGAGACCGCCTACAAACTTAGCTTTCTAGTCGGCAACAGTACTATCAGGCAGGCGCTCGAACCGGCCCAGGACTAACTGCGTAAACTCAGGAAGCGCAGCAAACTCGTCGTCGCGTTGCGTACGCTCTCTAAGCTACGTTGCAGAAGAGGTGCGACTTTGTAATACTCTTAATATTACTAGGAAGATTGTTAGCGTTACTGTCGTAACAAATAGAAGTATTAAACTAATCTATTTACTTTAATAATAATTA
>TARA_R110002003_G_scaffold200_3_pt1 | contig 16073 bp, 15 predicted proteins | sample TARA_R110002003 | Tara Oceans TARA_R110002003 (sample SAMEA4396441) | marine metagenome | biome: Westerlies Biome; feature: [SRF] surface water layer (ENVO:00010504); material: water (ENVO:00002006), including particulate matter (ENVO:01000060) such as... | depth 5 m
GCAGGCGGCAACATTGGCTATGGCTACATTGGCGGCAAGTTCTGGACGAAAGGCGATGCGCCGTTCGTCGGTGGCATAGGTGGATTTGCATCCGTCTTCGTGACGGCCTCCTTCGCGTATGGAGGCACTGAGTCCATTGCCATCACTGCAGGAGAGACGCGCGACCCAGCGCGTGTGCTTCCACGGGTGGTTAAGAACGTCTTCTGGCGTATCTTGCTGTTCTACATCCTCTCAGCTCTTATGATCGGTCTCAACGTTCCGTACGACTACCCCGGCCTGAGCACCAAGTCGAGCCGCACATCGCCCTTCACCATCGCGTTCCAAATGGCGGGCTCAAAGGCTGCAGGATCTTTCGTCAATGCCGTCGTACTTACTAGCGTGGTTTCTGCCGGCAACCACGCACTGTACGCTGGCTCCAGGCTGCTCTACACGCTCGGCGCAAACGGACACGCGCCGAAAGTGTTTACGAAGTTGACGCGCTACCAGGTCCCGTGGGTCGCAGTCATCACCACGAGCCTGGTGTCGATCGTGCTCTTCTCCCTCTCGTTCGCCGGATCCGGACAGGTTTGGACGTGGCTGCAGAACATTGTCGGCGTGTCAAACCAACTGAGCTGGATTTGCATCGGTATTTCCTCACTTCGGTTCCGCGCCGGCCTCAAAGCGCAAGGCAAGGAACACCTCTTACCCTTTGTGAATTGGACGTACCCATGGGGTCCGATTCTGTGCATCGTCCTTAATTGCTTCATCGTCCTGGTGCAAGGATGGTCGTCGTTCAGTCCGAGCTTCGGCGCGGTGGACTTCGTGAGCTTCTACCTCGAGCTGCCGGTCTTTGTGCTCATGATTGTCGGATGGAAGCTAATGAAGCGCACGAAGCTGCGCAGAGCGAGCGACATGGACTTGGAGACGGATGTGTACACGAAGGAGGACATTGAGCCTGAGCAGAAGGGCTGGCAAGGCAAGGGGAAGAGGATCGCGACGTGGTTTTGCTTCTAGCTTTGCGCATTCTCCAAATCGGAGTGAGCATCGCCTAGGGGGTTGTCAAATTAAGAAATGAGACGTACTCGTAACGATGAAATTGGGTATCGTAAACCATAATCAAGTAGCACAACTATATCACAACCCACATTTGACTTTCCGGCTTTAACCAGCAGCAGGTGTTGGCGCTGTCTTTGGCGTCTCTTTCGGTGTATCCTTCTCCCGCTTCTTGTCGCCCTTCCTTCTCCGCCTCTCCGGCTTGTACACGTCGTTGAAGTTGATATTGACGGCTAGCATCTTTAGCTCACCGTCCGGGGAATGCACCAAGTCGCCTAACAGCACGCAAATACGCAGGCGGAAGTCGTCAATCAGGTGTCCAAGACGCTTCTGGAGCGCTGGGAGAATATCGTCCTCGCCCGTACCACCGTTGCCAATCTTCAACAAGGGCGGCGGGAATGGTGAGTCCGGGTCTTGCCGCGAGGCGGTCCGGGAATGGGCAGAAGGATCTGGTGATGATGTGGCGTCGTTCTCGGACAAGCCCCAGCGTCCAGCAGCGGTGCGTGTCTCAATCTTGGCGACATGCTCCTGCCGGCGAGTAAACTCGGCGACGGAGAAGGAATACAACCCATCGACAGCATCTTTGTATGCCAGCATCGTCTTCAGAAGCTCGTGCAGTTGTCCGGTGAAGTCAATACTCTGGCTTCCGAGCAAGCCTTTCCTAGTGATGTTGTTAAGGTACTTTGCATGCGCCTCGATCATGTCGTCAAGCGTACTCTCGGGCTTGTTGAGAGCTTTCTGAAGGTCGATCCAAGACGACTCGATGACTTCAAACAGGATGTAGTGCTGTAATTGATTGACAAAATGCACCATCTCCGCCATTGCACAGCGCGCCTTCTTCCAGTCAGCGCCAACTTTATCAGATACTGTGCCCAAGACACCGCGAGCCCCGGTCATGCAGCGACGCCAAGTCGATCCAAGCGCAAACTCGACTCGCTTGACACGCCAGAGGAAGTTGAAGACCTTGAGATATTGCTTCGATCCGAACGGCGTGACAATGACATCAACGGGTGCATCGATCTTGTACTCGAGAGTGAAGACGTCCCACCCAATCTCGCCATGCGATAATTCCAGCATGCGTGAGTCGAGTCGTCGCAGTACATCGGAAGTGTCGAATTGAGCATTCGAATTGCGGACGGCATGTTCAAGCTGCGCCGTGAGGGTGTGGCGGTACTGTGTGTTCGCTGGTCGATCAAGGTTCGATGAGAGCGACTCCATCAACACGGCGATGAAGTCCCCAGCACCGAGGAGCATGTACTGTTTCAGGGCCTGCAGGTGGTCGAAGAGCTTGAACTTATTAGCCATGAGGTCGATGAGGCGCGCCATGGTCGTCTTGTATGCGTCGCCTATTGAGCGCTCGAGATTTGCGGTGTCGCCATACTGCAGCTCTTTGGACGCTTCCTTCGAGTATGTGTCGACCCACGCTGCATCACCACATCCGTACCTGATGAAGTTCAGTGTCTTGCCGATCAGGAATACCTTCCTCGCAAAGTCGTCGGTCACAATCGTCGGGACCATCTTGTCGTTCAGGCGGTACTTGTCCTCCCACACGCTCGTCGCGCCACCCTTGCCTTCGTTGCCGTTCGCTTCGATGATTTCATCTTCGCTCTGCTCGGAGACGAAGAACTCGCCGTAGGGGTCGGACAGCTCGCCATCGTAGACCCACTGCCGGAGCATGTCATAGAAAGGTCGGGTGACGTCAGACAGAAGGCGCTCAGCGAATGCCATGACATACGGGTCGCCGTGGTTGAGCGAGAATGAGTGGATTAGCGCAATCAACGCTCCGCCCTTCTTGCTCTTCGACTCCTCCACCATCAGGCTCATCAGCCGCAAGCCCATGGTAGGCTCCCGTATCCAGATGACGCAGCGCTTGAGTGTGACACCGGCCTTGATGGCGCCCTGGTGTGCCGGCCCTTCGCTCAGCTGTGCTAGTGCGCGCCTGATCTGCCCTTCGAGAGTTGCGACAAGTCCCAGGTATGCTCTGAGCTCCTTCGCCAGCGCTGAGCGGAAGCTCTGCCCAATGAGGCCCCCACCGTCCGCCTCGACGAACTCTGCAAGCCCGCGGTATAGTATGGCCGGCTCGGCGAGGGTGTGCAGGAGGCTGATGATGGGGACGGGCAGGGTCGTGGGAAGCGTGAGCGCGGTCGAGGAGGGGAAAATCAAGTTGGTCGAGGAGAGGCCCTGCAGTGTGAAGGGCAAGTCGCGCAGCAGTTCCGGCTCTGACGGTCCCGCCCTCGGCTTCTCTGCGTGCCCCGCGTCGGCCTGTGGCTCTTTGCTCGCCTCGCGCTGCCGCCGCTCCCTTCGCTTCTCGGGCTTGTCTGCGGCTGGTGGGGGGCGCGTACTTGCCTTTGGCGAGCCGGCATTGACGGGCAGTTGCGGGAGTCCCGGCTTTGCAAAGGCGTCTCGGAAGGCAGGGCTGGTGACGGCTGCGCCTGGGTGGTGCTTTGAGGGCGTTGTGGGCTCATGCGACCGGCTGCGCGAGTCCCGTGACCGAGGCTCTGGCGGGCGAGGAAGGTCGGACAGCTGGTGGAGGAAGTACAGCATGCGCCATTTCTGGTCGAGGACGGGCTGCGACACCAGCCGGGAGAGGAGGTTGTGGAAGCGGGCGCTCTTGGTGGGGTCGTTGCTGGAGACTGCTGCGGTCAGTACAGCGTACAGCGCGCGTCGGTGCGGCGACCATACTTCTCCTTGTTATCAAGTCGGCGATGTGGTCGACATCGGGGACAATGGACGGGTCCCCCGCAGCGCTCAGCGTGTCAATGGCGAGCTCGTAGGCCTCGTCAAAGCGCTGGTTGGCGGCTTCCTCGGTGTCGCTGGGGTCCTCGGGCACGATGCGCACCAGCAGCTCGTTCAACGCGTGCTCGACGCGTTCGCGGTTGAACGAGGCCATGTTGACGCGCCTAATCGCTGGCGGAGCGTGGTGTTTGGGAGTCGTGGTGGGGTGTTTAGACGCAGCACAGACCACCCAAGCAACGGTACCGGCACCGTGCAACACCATCCTCCTCCGTCTCAAGATACACTAACGCTCCCTAGCGTACCATGCGACCCTCGCGCAAGGACTGCTGATTACTGCATCCGACGTGAACACGGCTCACCATGACTCGACAGAGTTCCCTGGCACACAGCACGACGTCTCAACCCGCTATGCTGAAAATCTGTCTTTCGTCTTTCCTATCACAGCAATGTGTTTGTCAGGGCCTGCTTGCAACTTGTGACGCCGATGGTCAATTGGAGTGTTGGGGCAGTGGCTGAGATCGGACCTGATGTGAGAAACGTTCCTCCGTCAGTCTCACCCTCTGAGATGGACACCCCTCGGCTACTTCACTCACGTAAAGGCTCTTGTAGACGCTCTCACTCGTAGCCCGCGCGCTCTGGGACGGAAACCAGGTAAGAGACGCGGCCGACAATCTAACGCTCGAGGTATAAATCCTCCTGCTGCTTTCCGTATCTCTATTCTTCATCCTTCGTCCTTTCAATAATTGCTTCACTGGCCTACAACTGAGACAGCAACTCGACGTTATGACAGCTGCTCGAGCACCAACGCCTTCAACGGGAGCGAGATCCCGAGCTTCTACCGTCATCCTCGACGGTTCCGAGCGTGGTACACCAGCCGGAACCCCAGCACCAAGACACCGTCAGATTGTTATGACTCCGCCCGTGTGCACTCCTCGAGGTTCTGATATGGATCTCGCCCTCAGCCAGACTCCCCCAGTCTCGCAGCTGGATATGCCTCTTCCCGATCACTCCGCTGGTGACTTGACACAAGCCATGGGTGCGGGTGCCGGTATTTTTCAACCGTACCAGTAACATATGCCGCAATGCAGATTTTCGCGACGAAGCTAATGGACTTGCTAGACTTCTGATGGAGACGGAGATCACACTCGAGTATGGCAAGAAGCTCAACGAGAGGCGCATCATGCACCAAGAGCTGCTCTGCTGCCATAGCACTGGAGCACAAGATCTGTTCAAGCGGGCTCAGCCTCTGCGCGAAGCATACCCATTAGCCAATGCTGTCCGAAAACAACTAAAAACGTTCATACCCCCCGAAGTCTCCAGCCAGGAGTTCGAAGATGACCACATGGAGGAAAAGGTAGTTAGTCCACTTCATACTCCTCGGAAGTCGAGAGTTGTGAACATGTCCCTAACATTCTGCCTAGGTGTCGACTCACATCTGTCGGATCTACGAAAGATATCCTCTGCCGGAGTATAGTAGCACGGTGCAGCAGGCAGTAGACAAAGCCATTGCCGAACAAGTCAGCAAGAAAAACGTTGTCGGCCCTCAGTCGAAGTCGGCAGTTCAAAAGAAGGATCTGAAAGACATGGGCGTGCAACTGCGATTGAAGGCATTGACGTCCAAAGGGGTCCTTGCCGTTGCTACTCGTGTGTCTATTAAGCTACGAGAAATCAAGCAGAACGAGGCCAAAGCTGCAGAGACCAATGTCTTGAAGGCGGCGGCACAGCGGCGGATTATACTCCGGAATTACGAAGACCGAGTAGTCAGATCCTTGATCCACTGGACTTACTGCGGGGGCAACCTCACCTACGACAACGCTGAGCATCTGTACTTTCTTCTTCTCTCAAGTTTGCTCGGGCATACGCTGACTTTATCTCACAGATATGCACTTCGCGGTCTTGCCACCCATCTAGGCATGAAGGCCCTATCGCAGCAATGTCTTGGCAAGCTGGCGGAGGAGACCGAGGCGACGATCAACTTCGCCCTTGCTGAAGGCTTGACGCTGCAACATCTTCTTGGATGGGGTATCGATGTTGAGCCTGCACAGGGCGAGGGCGAGAAGTCATCGCCACAAGACAACACCCTCCAGGTCGTCTTCCAGCATGTGCTCAAGGACAACAAGCCGCCGCAGCGCCTCGTCAATCTGGTTGTTCAGGCTTTGGCCAAGCACCTCGATGTGGAGCTATGGGCTCACCTCGAGCACATGATCAGTCACCGCATGTCGATGAACCTCAACAAGGCCATGATCATGCGTCGCCAGGTTAAAACAGAAGACGGCGACCGTGTTAGTGTCAAGTCGGAGAGCATGTCGGCCGGCGACGAAAGCGTCCTCTTCCCGTCGAATGAATAGACCCAGGCATGAACAAAGGGAGGACCCGGCCACGGCGATATTCATTTGGCGCGCGTAGCTTCTACGTCTTACTTCGAAACAATAACAAAGACATCTAGAGCGAGGCTATGCGGCGAACTTTCTGTGGCTGAGTCCGGCGCTGCATAGATTCTTGCGTTCTAATCACGCACATTCTACGGTAGTCAAAAACCTACGGAGTTGCAGTATGCACTCATAGTGTATCATAAAACCAATATGATCCGCTCGGTAGTTGCGAGCCGCTTTCATAGCTGAATTTATCCCGGAAGGAGACAAGCCATGTGTCCACATCTAGACATCCTTTTAAGCGAGAAGAAACATTGGCTTTCTTCAGTAATGCTGCATGGATTGGTTTCAACACGCCTCGAGATCGGCTGTGTCGAGGCACAAATCCCCAGATCGACGCGTTAGTGCTCTCTTCGGACACCAACAAGTTGACTAACGTCGTACAGCGGCCGTTTGCCGTCACACAACATAACGACATGTGTTTTCCTCCGACTCTAGACCGGCAAGGTGCCGAAACGTCATGACTGCTCCTGGAAGACTTGCGTTGACCTGGTCTTCTTGTGCGTTTCGTGCTACTGATCGCCCGCCTCCTCGCTGCGCTCTCGCACGAACGATTCGAGCTGATTCGATGCTATGGTCCCTTGCGTACAACCATTCTGGCTCAGGAGGTTCCGACTACCTGGTTGAGGGTCGAACGCACGCATTCGCGCACGCCTCAACACGAAGTCGAGAGCAAACTGAGATTCATCATCGGCGCAGCAAAGTTGCCTTTCAACCTTCGGCATGCTCGAATGGCAACACCTTCCTTGCAGCTTTGCATAAATGACGCTGCAAATATACACTTCATCAAGACTACCCATGCCTTGTTCTCTTCCCCTTATCTCCCGCCCGCGTCGAGCCAAACCAAATTGGTCATGGAAACGTGTGGCGAAGTTCTATGTCCCTCAAAACCCCAACTAGCAACCATGGCGCTCCTTGCAGAACCATGGGGCAACACGGGCTTCCGCGGCCTCCGTGTGCATTGCGTTAGGCCCGGCATCTGAACACGAAGTGAAGGGTTGAGACGCGGAGGGTATGCGCGCCTGCTCTCAGCCCCAGCGTTGCGTGTAGGTATGGCTGTACAGGGGATTTCAGTACTGCTAGCATAGGTCAAAGACAGGGGAGATCAGACTACTGATCGTGACAGAGCATTCGCACTTGTGGTAATAGGATGTACCCGGCTTCAAGGTTGCAGGATCATTGGTGTCAGAATCACAACCACGTATGGTATTGTGGACTCGATTACGATATCATCTTGGATGCTAACTCGGCAGAGACGATCTTCCACAACTTAATCCGCCGCCAAGCCTGCTGGAATGCCTATGTCGCGAGACGAGTGTTTGAACGGCATCGGATGTCAATCCAAACAGTGCCTGAACGATTTGGATAGCTCAGATACGGTATACAGCAATGCTCAGCGCCTCTTAGACTCACTACGGACTTTGTTAACTCGATATAGTCTCCATGCATGACGAATGACTGATGCGGCTGCCCGTTGGGCACGCTATCTGTCGTGCTTTCCCGAAATGCATTCCACGTGGAAAACTCAAACCACAGACCCTCGATCTGGCATGCCGATGAAGCGAAACATCGTGGCGCTGATGCAAAACTCATTTCATCCACTCGTTCTTGTATCCCCTCTCATTTCGTCACTCGCACTCCTTACCGCAGCCCACCATGCAGCTTGTGGTAGTGTTGATCTGGTTTGCACAAACTGGAGCTGGTCGACTTGGACCTGGAAACACAACCGTTGGCATGGGTATATAAATGAAATGCCTACCCAGATTGGCTTGCACGACAACCAAGCTTCATTCCACCGGCCCATTGCAGCTTACATGGTCATACCAAAAGACTGGATCCGGGATGCCTTCACGGAATCAATGCCAATACCAGCACTGGTGGGACGTACGAAGATCACGGGATCATCCAACGTTGCAGCGTCCAAACAATGAGACAGCTTTTATACTGCCTCTTCCATCATTTCCACCTGCTTTAGATTTTGATCCAGATCGGTTTACATTACCGCCGGCCTACGAGGAGATTGAAGACCTCGAAAAGGCTATTCATCACATCCGGCTACCAAGCAAGTGCTTCACCGACGCCTTGCCCTTCAGTCAACTTGCATACGGCGATGACAAGACTGTCTTACATGTTAAGAGCACATGTCGATCTCTGCAACAACTACCAAGGCTGCCTACACGCATCTTCCGGTATGTTCGGTTCACAATCTTCACCGTGTACCGGCGCCTCTTCACGATCGTCTTCCTGCTTAATCTTTTTGGACTGTATATACTAGTACGACAGCACCAATGGCGGTCTCGCGGGTGGACGGGCAGCCTGAGCACTCTCGCGACATTAGCTTCTTCGAACTTCCTTCTTGCGATCCTCGTGCGACAAGACTACCTTGTTAATCTTCTTTACCGGACCGCGTGGCTGGTGCCATGGTCATTTCCGTTGAGCGTCCGAAAGATCATGGCAAGAGTGTACTGCTATGGCGGGATACATAGTGGAGCGGCAGTTGCAGGGACATTGTGGTGGACCATCTTCACCGCGGTTATGAGTTGGACTCTGTTTCAAGAGAAGGCATGCGCTTCCACAGGCGTATTTGTGGCATGGACCTCGTTGATCCTTCTCCTCGCGATCCTCATCCTGGCGTATCCCACTATGCGAGCCAGGTACCACAACACTTTCGAAACAATGCACCGCTTCCTCGGCTGGGCCTCGATCCTACTCTTCTGGGCCCAACTCTTCCTCCTCACCGCGAGTACCTCGACTCAATCCACCCACTTCCCGACAAACCTTATCCGCAACCCCACATTCTGGAACCTCATGCTCATCACCACTCTCCTCATTTACCCCTGGCTCCGTCTTCGATGCTGGACCTTCACAGCACATGTACTCTCCTCACACGCCGTTCGGCTCTCCTTTCCATACACCGTCCACAAATTTAGCTGCCTCTCCATCTCGTCCTCGCCGCTGCGCGAATGGCACCCTTTTGCGACATTTCCCTCCACCAATCCAGAGAATCCAGGCGCTAGCATGGTCATCTCTGACGCTGGGGACTGGACACGCAGCGTCATTCGAACCGCGCAAAGAAAGCCTGCCGTGATGAAAGCCTACCGCACGGAGGGATACGAGACCACGAGTGAGGGTATTGAGATGCGGTTCTATGTCAAGAGTCACCCGAAAGCTGGCGTGCTGTCACTCTCGCTTCTGTTCCCTCGAGTGCTTATTCTGACGACGGGGTCCGGTATTGGTCCTGCACTGAGCTCCTTGCTGGAGCGGCCGCAGGGTCAACATGCGAGACTGATATGGTCCACGCGATCTCCGCTCATGACATACGGCGCTAATCTTCTTGCACTGGTCGACAAAGCAGATTCAAATGCGATTGTGATCGATACGGATGAGATGGGGCGGCCGGACCTGCTGGAGGTGGCGTGGAGAGTGGGAAGGGAGCAGAGGGTCGAGGCGGTGTTCGTGCTGAGCAACGAGAAGGTGGTGAAGTGGGTTGTTGGGGGGCTGGAGAGGCGAGGGATGCCGGCCTATGGGCCGATATGGGATTCGTGACGAGCACAGGACACGACGGAACAGTGTACATGTGAAGGTTATTATGCTAGTTATTTCTTGTATTGATTTACTTTTTCGTGAATGCAATTGCCACACCTTGCATATCGTATCATACCGCAGACAGAAATGGTCACAGCTGAGACCGACGTGCGCAAATGGAATAGTAAAACAAAGCCCAACTCAGCCGACCTTGAAGGAGCGAGGGGATGAAGTGTAGCAGGGGGAGAATCCAAAAACGCCGTCGCTAAATGTACGTCATTCCATAACATGTTATTCGTGTTCGCCTCATTCGTCGTCGTGGCTAGTGCGTGCTTTGAGAGGGATCGGTCGGCCAGCAAGGATGGCTTCTCGGTCTTGTCGCATGCCCTCCAGCACAGCAACCAAGCCGCCCTCTCGCATGCGTTCGAGCACCACCTTCATCCCCTCTCGCGCATTGGGCTGGCTTCGCTGTGCACGCGTGAGGCCGATCTTTTCGATGTTGCGCTGCAGCGCTTGCGTGCCCCAGCTTCGAAGAAAGCCCATCTTCTGCGGCTGCTCATCCTCCAGCGTACCCTCCCGTGCAGCCTCGCGCTTCTTCTTCCACGCCTCGCCAATGTGACTGTGTAGTGTGACAGAGCTGGAGACGTCGGTGGTCTCACCAGAGTCCTCGACCTTGGCGCCGGTGCCAGCGCCGCTGAAGTTGATGAAGCCGTGCCGTCGTGCCGCGCCCTCGACGCCCTGCCAGATCTTGGCGTCCTCAGGCAGCGACGAGCTTGGTCGCATGAACTTCTGTCTCTCCACGACGCTCAGTACGCCCGTCCACTCCAGGTTCCTGCTCTCCGTGTCCATCCATCCTTCCTTGATGTCCACCACGCTCTTCTCTAGGATGTAGCTCTGTGTATCGCCACTCGCCGACGCGCCCAACATGGACCGAGGCAGAAGCTTGAGCACGGCCGCCGGAAGCTTGGAGCGCTTGAGATGCAACCGAATGGTGGTGAGGCGTTGCAGCGCGGGGTCGTAGTGTCGCGCGATGGTGTCGGTGGAGACGACGTGCGTCGAGTACGGGTTGGGGTAGCGGAGGAAGTAGGCAAGCGTCACTGCGGGGAAGGGATACGGGTATTGTTCGGTCGACGAGTAGAATTTGACCATGTTGAGCTGTCGTGTCGATGTGGGCGCTCAGAAGCGTGCAGTAGGAGGTGGTCGATAGTAGCAGGCTGTGGTAGGGAGCTCACGGCAGCCGGTAACGCGGGTGACTATCTCGTACTGTGGATGCGCATGGTCCCGCACAGTCACATGCGCTAGGTGCCAATTGAAGTGCTGGTGTGCGGTGGTGTTGCGGTGGGTGCAGTCGTGAGCTCGTCGAGTGACGACAGGATCGAAGCGTCTCGAGCTTTTGCCGTGCTAGACGCGAAGTGGCGCAGGCGTGGCTGTGACAGTGCGGGGCAAGAGGGACCGATGACCGACGTGGCTGGTGACATTGATTGCTTTGGCGGGGCGCCGCACTTTTGCTTTGGACTATTGAGTCAAAGCAAAGGCCACAATACAGGCGCTTCGGGTCACAGTCGCCGGCTTTCCCTCCGCCACACTCCTCCAGCACTCACACCAGCGAACTGACGCCATGACGGAGCCCGAGCCGCCGTCCGTGGCTGCCCTCAGCCTCGCCGAAAGCGCGACCGAGCCCGTCTCGAAAGCAGCAGAGCAGGAGATCAATCCCTGGGATGTACAAGCCGCCGTCGACGCAGACGGCAACGTCCTCGAATTCGACTACCCCGCCATCTCCGCAAAGTGGGCAACGAAGCTCATCGACGATGCCATACTGGAGCGATTCGAGCGCGTCACAGGCCACAAGCCACATCGCTGGTTGCGGCGGCGGCTGTTCTTCTCTCATCGCGACCTCGAGCTGATACTGGACACGTACGAGCGCGGGGAGGACTTCTTGCTGTACACGGGACGCGGGCCGAGCAGCGATGCCATGCACATTGGGCACACGATACCCTTTGAGTTCACAAAGTGGCTGCAGGATGTCTTCGATGTGCCGCTGGTCATCATGTTGACAGACGACGAGAAGTTCCTCTTCAAGGAGAAGCTGAAGCAGCCCGAGGTGTACGAGTTTGCGCGGCAGAACGCAAAGGACATTATCTCGATTGGGTTCGATGTAAAGAAGACATTCATTTACATCGATTCGGAATTCTTCACGTCTGGCTTCAATAGGCACTTCAATCTCAACGCCACCGAGTTTGAGAAGCTCGTCACAAACAACCAAGTGCGCGGCGCATTCGGCTTCCATGGCTCCACCAACATTGGCAGCAACTCATTCGCCGCAAAGCAGTGCGTGGCAGCATTCGCCTCTTCATATCCCTTCATCTGGGGCAACGATATCAAGACTTACCACCGCTCGAAGCAACTCGCCGCGATACCATGTCTCATCCCCTGCGCCATCGATCAAGATCCTTACTTCCGACTCGTCCGCGACAACTGCAGCCGCATGGATCAGCCTTCGCCAAAGCCTGCGCTCATCCACTCCAAGTTTCTTACTGCACTACAAGGCGCGGGCGGCAAGATGAGCGCGTCAAATCCAAACTCCGCCATTTTCATGAGCGACACCGACAAGCAAGTCAAGAAAAAAATCAACACACACGCCTTCTCCGGCGGCCAAGAGACTCTCGAGCTGCACAGAGAAAAGGGCGGCAACCCTGACGTCGACGTGCCGTATCAGTATCTCTCCTATTTCGAAGACGACGACGAGAAGCTCCTCCGACTAGCGGATGAGTACCGGGCTGGCACACTGACGACTGGCGACATGAAGAAGGAATGCATTAACATGATGATGGCGTACGTCAAGACATTCCAGGAGGCGCGGGCAAAGGTCACAGACGAAGTGCTAGAGGAGTTCCTGCGGCCAAGAAAGCTAGAGTGGAGGGGCAATCCCAACCCAACCAAGAAAGTGGAGAAGAAGGATGAGGCCAAGGAGGGCGCTGCTGGACCGACATTGGACGCAGATGGTAAGCCGATGACCAAGAACGCAATGAAGAAGGCGCAGAAGCTGGCCGAGATTGAGAGGAAGAAGAAGGAAAAGGAGGAGGCTGCGAAAGCGAAGCAGTAAAACGAACCGCGTGAGGGCCACAATGCCACAATGCCAATCAAGCACAAGTCAAGAGTATGCTTGTCCAGCTCGCATGTTGATCGTGATGCACGTGTAGAAGAACGTAGTGCTCACAGTCTGGACCCACATGCACTACTGATCGACTAGTCGCTTCGGCCCGCAATGTTGCAGCTAAAAGCTTATCTCTACCACTTCTTGATCGTCCTCCACTGCTATAGTGCAGATCTACGACTCCATTATCGATGTAAGAAGAACGTCTTTTCTGTCTGTCGCTCTACTGCACGTTCTCCAGGTCCGCACGTATTACCCTCGCGCTTGTACCGCACTTTCGCTAAGCTTGGTCGAAGTACAAAGCAGCTCGTATTCTTTGCGTTTTGCGTCGGCACCATGGGTTCGTCGCTGGCACTGCGTTCCTGCAGCCAAACAGCATCCATAAAGACTTGCATACACTCCTCATATTAGACCTCTCGTTCACCATGTGCACATAGTCGTCTGTCACCGTGATCCGTCCTTCGGCACCATATAGCCATTCGCGCAATCTCTGTCAGCTTTGACTCCAGGCAAGTTACTTTGATAGCTTCAGCTTCGGCTTGGTGTATCAGATTGGGAGTGTCCCAAAGAGCTTCATCACACGGCTGTCACACTTCTTGAGTTCTTCTATTTCAATAGTCAAACGTTCTATGCTCGCTAGTGACTTCAACAGGAATTCGTCGTCAGAATTTCGATCCGCTCGGCATAGTCCTCATTCTGGAGGTCTTAATAGAGCACGTTGTACTTAGACTTCGCGTCAAGAGTCGAGTGTACGGACGCTATTTCGAAATAACGTCGAGTTCGGGACGCAAGTTAAATATAAGATAGACTAATCTAGGTTTATGCGGCACGCGAGAGAAAGGAATTCGGCACGGTTCACATGCATGCGGTAGCCCGATCTCTCTTCGCGTCATGCTCCAACAAGGACGCATTCGGAGGCCCCGACGAAGGGAGCAGAAGAGATATAGTCAGCGTTCGACACGCTGTTTGCGCTCCAGGCCGACGAGTGCTTCGGACACAGCCATTCTCCGGGCTATGCATTGCGCGAGGTGGTGGGGGCGGGCGGTTTCAACCGGCACAATCCACTTTGGGGAGGGAGCCATGTCAGTAGCACATCGAGCCAGGAAGAGAGTGCGCCGATCATCGACTTCATGGCGGAGCTGTCGCTGCAGAGCCTGCTGCCGGCTGGAGTGATGACAGTTGTGAGCGACGCAGGGCGCATATCCACGATCGACTTAATGTTCACGACAGCGAAGATAGCGAGCGAGCTAGCAAAGTGCTCGGTATAGGAGTACGAGTACGGGTCCGGCCACCGAGCGATTTGCCCCAGCTTCTCTATCGATGTGAAAAGACAAGACAACGTAGAGAGATTGCTCCTCAAGAACGCGCGGTAGAACAAGGTTAGGGAAGCGGCGGAGCAGCAGAAGGAGGAAGGGTTTCTAGCTGACAACGTCGATAAGATGGCGAGCAGGCTAACGAAGTAGGCGAAGCGAGCATTAGAAGGATATTGTCCGCGGGCCAAACTGTTGCTATACATGAAGAGGTGGTGGAATAAGAATCTGACGGCGCTGAGGAAGTCGTACACGTACTAGAGAAACCGGGCGTGCGCGATGCGGCGATAAGGCAGAGAAGACGCAGAGGTGCATAACATAGCTAGGCGAACGAAGCGACTCTCCTACCGCACGATAAGGCGGCACCGCATGCAGCACTGGGAGAAGTTTCTGAGCGATAGTAACAACATCTAGAAAGCGGCCAAGTACCTAGACTCGCAGACAGGCAGTTCGTTCAGCAGAGTGCCTCTAATTAAGAAAGCTGGAACAGATAATGAGACGGCTACGGAGAACTAGTACATTGCACAAGAGCTGCTAAACGCATTCTTCCCAGCGCTACTGCCGTGCGAGCCTAAGAAGACATTAAGTGTATACAGCCAGCTTCTATAGGAGCCTATAGCTAAGCACGAGGTCAAGGCAGCCGCGTTCTAGACTAGACTAGACAAGGCGCCTAACAGAGACGGCCTACCAGCACGGGGTATAGAGAGAGCTGTGGCCGGTGCTAGGGGACAAGATTACGACGCTCTTCGTTCGCGCACTTAAGACAGGCAAGATGCCGCGAAAGTGGAAGGTAGCAAAGATCGGGCCGCTGCGGAAGCCGAAGCGCAAGGACTACACGGTGGCTAACAATTACCGGCCAATCTTGCTGGTGCTAAAGCTGGGCAAAGCGCTAGAGTTAGTAGTAGCAGAGAGGATCGCATATCTGGTAGAGAAGTACAACTTGCTGCCGAAGACGTACTTTAGGGCGCGGAAGCAGCGGTCGACAACGCACGCGCTCTCGTTCTTATGCGAGAATGTGTTCAAGGCATAGGGGAGCAAGAAGACGCTGCTGCTGGTGTCGGTCGATGTCAAGAGCGCGTACAATAATGTGGCGACGGAGCCGGAGACCAGGCTACTGCGGCAGCGACAGATCCAGAGACGATCGTGCGATAGGTACAGGACTTTTACACCAACAGGCGGGCGTGCATTCTCGTTAACGGGTTCACATCGAACGTGCAGGCGCTGCCACAAGCAGGTCTCCCGCAAGGATCAGCACTCGCACCGATCCCCTTTCTATTCTTTAATACAGACCTGGTGCAAAGCGCACCTAAGAACGGTAGCTCGATAGCATTTGTCGATAACTACTCGGCGTGGGTGATAGGCGCATCGGCGGACGAGAACACACAGAGAATCCAGGACGAGGTAGTGTCGATGCTGGAGAGGTGGGAAGGCACTAGCGGGGCGGAGTTCGAGGTAGCGAAGACGTCGTTTATCTACCTAACTCGATACAAGGACGCAGGCAGAGACAGCGCCGTGCCGCTCCGGTTCAAAGGCAAGGAGATTGTGCCAACCGACAAGGTCAAGATCTTTGGGGTGCTTTAGATAAGGAGCTGCGGTTACAACCCCGCACAAAATATCGCCGATCGTCCGCAGGGCCACAACACGATGCTGAGGGCCTCTAAGCGCGCGCCCCACAAGCTCCGCACAGCCTTTCTCTAGCAACTCGACAGAATATACAGGGTATCAGTACTACATACCACCGAAACTGCAGCTAGACTGGATGTCGTATATGCAAAAGTAAAAAAACATATTTCCTAAGTTACCTCTTTATTTCAGATAAGATGGTGTATTTTCTCAATGCTGGCTCTATTCTGCACACCTCTATATACCCAGGACTCTTCAAAA
>TARA_R110002003_G_scaffold38_11_pt1 | contig 16065 bp, 15 predicted proteins | sample TARA_R110002003 | Tara Oceans TARA_R110002003 (sample SAMEA4396441) | marine metagenome | biome: Westerlies Biome; feature: [SRF] surface water layer (ENVO:00010504); material: water (ENVO:00002006), including particulate matter (ENVO:01000060) such as... | depth 5 m
ACAACGCACATCTCATTCATCACAAGCGTACAACCAGGGTCGCCGGACGGCATCCGAAATATCGCCAATGACTGGATCGATGGCCGACTTGGACAGATAAGAGTCAAAGGGAAGGCCGAGGTCCCGTTGAAGTCTGGCTTGATCAATATTGGAAAGCAGGTCGTGGAGCAGTCTATGGTCTTCAAAGGAGGCGACATCCCAACTCTTCCCCATTACAACATCACGAAGCTCAACATCCACGAGGCGAAGCATGGACGCAAGGGCATGGCCGCCGATGCCGCTGTCGTGGTCACGAACGACTTCCCAGTTCAGATTACCTTGCCAGCGGTTGCTGTCGATGTCTCCATTGACGGATGCTCGTCGGACAAGCAGATCTTTGTTGGGACGGCAGAGACCTCGCAGCTCGAGGTCAAACCCAAGACCGATGTCGAGGTTAATGTTTTCGGCAACGTGGCTCACTTATCGGACTCCCTGACCGAGATGTGCCCCAACTCGGCAAAGTCTCCTCTTGACGCCTTCATTGGCGACTATATGAAAGGTGACGAAGCAACCATCTACATCAACTGCTGCAAGTTCCCTGACCCCAACACTCCGGACTGGGCACGCGACTTATTGAAGGATATAACGGTTCCCGTGCCCTTTGCTGGCCGCGACATGGGAAGTCTCATCAAAAACTTCACCATGGCCGACCTGCACTTCTCCCTTCCAGATCCATGGGCAGAGCCAGGAACCCCAGCGGCGTCGCCCAAGATCTCGGCTGTCATCAACGTTGACGTTGGACTACCGAACGAGATGAATTTTCCACTCGAGGTCAATCAGGTCAAGGCCGATGCCGACATCTATTACAAAAACAAGAAGCTCGGAAAGATGGATATGAGCAAATGGCAGAAGGCAAACTCCACAAGAATCGACGCTCACGACAAAGAAGGCCCGTCACTTCTCGTTAAATCGCAAATCAAAAACGCACCTATCGAGATCCTCGATGATGACCTGTTTAGCGAAGTTGTGCAAGCCCTTATTTTTGGCGGCAAGTCAGTTATGCTGGACATGAAGGCTACCGTCAGCGTTGGTGTGAACACACCCATGGGCAATTTTGCCATTCGCGGCATCCCGGCGAAGGGATCCGTACCAGTCAAACGTTCGTAATCCAGTTCGTGATCCAGTTCAACCACTGCAGCTGCAATTGCTAACCTGTGGTGTCCAGCAATCCACAATGGCAAAGACAACGACGGCAGCAACGATCCCAAGTCGAGATTCGCCGCCTTGAACGTCCAGGTCGGCAATCTCTCCATCGTCAAAACCACCCCGACATCGATGACCCTCCAAGTCCACGTTAACATGACAAATCCAACAAACTACTCTGCAACAGTTCCCTTCTTCAGTATAAACATACTTGTCAACGGCACCGTTCTCGGCCAAGCACTCATCAAAGACATGAACGTCAAACCAGGAAACAACACCAACCTCATTGCCACCGCGCTCTGGGATCCGTACACCAACAGCGGCGCAGAGGGCAAAGCCGTCGGCGCAGAAATGCTATCACAATACATATCGGGCTTCAATACCTCCATCACGTTGCAAGCCCACAACGGCACCATTCCCGCTCAACCAGGTCTCAGCCACCTAATGTCCAAATACCCCATCACCCTCCCAGCACCCCACCTCTCACACCCCAAGGAACCTGGCGACGGCAACGGCGACGACGACGATGACGACGATGGCAGAGAACACTTCATCAAAGGTGCAACCATGCACCTCATTTCCTCCACCGCAACATTCACACTAAACTCCCCCTTCAGCCGCACTACAATGTTCATCACGCACATGAACGCCACCGCGTATTACGAGGGCCATCCCGCCGGTGTGATCTTGTATGACTTGCCCTTCGCCGTGCCGCCGGGCATAAGCGAGAGTCCGCGCATCCCTGTGGATTGGAGCTTCGGCGGGATTGGATATGACGCGATCCGCAAGGCGTTGGGTGGGCAATTGAAATTGACTGCGTTTGCCCATGTTGGGGTTAGGATTGGGGAGTGGAACGAGAGGCTTTGGTTCCAGGGAGGGAAGATTGGGGCGAATGTTAGGCTGTGAGTTAGATTTTAGAAGACGAATGGGGTAGAGTGGGTGTACATAGTGTATAACACAGGATGGGCGGAGGGGCTTGGAATTTTGTTGGATACAGATGGTTGGGATGGCGTTTTGGTTGCACATTATTGTACTGCAGTCGAGAGAATTGTGGCTTCGCATTTATCAATCCGGGTTACTATGTTCCAAATCGACCGCACCCACTCTAGGATCAGCCAGGGGTGATAGTGGCAAAGACTATGAAAGAATTGCATTGATATCCTAGCTTGAGATTGCAGTCCAAAAAGAGGCCAAGAAGTTGGTTCAAATCCTGATCTGTCAGCTGTGGCATACAGCCTACTGCAAATCTGAACGTAAGCAAAGAGATGCCTAGGCACCGACACAAATGGAAAAAGGATCCGTCGTCGTCAAGGTTGATGACATCTGTCGTGAGTGCTCCATCATAGTCGTTTGAACGGCACTTACAAACCGGGTGGAGGAGGCACCTTCGTCTTGTTAGTCATTGTCAGTGGGAAAATAAGACGCTACACATACCGCGCTATAGCCGCCCGGAGGCGATGCGGCAGGAGGCGGCGGTGGCGGTGGCGCTCCATATCCAGCAGGTTCTGAGGGCGGTGGTGGCGGAGGAGCTCCGGCTCCAGCACCGGGTACAGGAGACTGTGTCTGACCATAAGCTTGCTGACCGTAGTACTGACCATATCCAGGTTGCGAGTACTGGGCCATGACAGCGGCGAAACCGCCATACCCGGCATACGGATCTTCGGACGGGTTCTGAGCATAGTAAGCAGCCCATTGAGCATACTGAGCGTTGTAGTCGACAGCTTGAGCGTTCTGGTCTACGGCGGCCGCTGCAATAGGAGATCTGGCGTCGTTAGAGCCTCCATATCCGCCCTGTCCACCATAGCCACCTTGACCTCCGCCATAGCCATAGCTCTGGCTTCGATCTCGGTCACCACGGTCGCCTCGGTCGCCATAACCAGGTCGGCCGTTCGAGTAGCCATCGCGGTCGCCGTAGTTGCGGCTTGGCGGCGGACGATCCTTGAATGCTTGGTAGTCTGATTTTACCTTCTCGAGAAGTTCATCACAGAGTTCCTTTGCGCGGGCAACACCTTCGGGACGAGGTCCAGCAATGTGGAGATACATGGGCTCCTCGCTCTCTTGGCCGCTCTGTGGCTCCATGAAGCCTGAGCCTCGACCCTTGATCTGAACTTTGCAGCTGGTCTCCTGTTGAATATACTTGACGTTATCACCACCACGGCCGACGACCTGTGCTCGCAGATTGAAGCCGCTAATAGGTTCAAGACCAACGGAGATCTTCTCCTCGGGCCATTTTCGCTGTCGAGGTTAGTAGAGACAATTAAATAGGTGTTGGCCAGACATACTCGGCCAAACTCGTCGCGCTCAAAATTCTCGGGCTCGCGACGTCGGAAGCGGCGCTCATCTACCAGGTTAGGGAGATCTTGTTGTATCATTTCTTCGATCATCGTGGTGGCCGCATCGAGGCCTTCCTTAGAGGTGCTAGTGACGCGGAGGTAGAGTGGAGGGTTCTAGTGTGAAATTAGCAACTATCTCCGGGACAACACTGTCCGTACTTACAGCAGCTGAGGCCATGTTTTTGTCAGGATAGTATTCTCCGCGAGTGGTGACATCTTAGACATGTATAAGCAGGGTGTTCTAGATCGTTAATCACATTTTCGGGGTTGCGTACCAGCGCCAGTCTCGTCTTTGATCTAGATGTCACATAAGGTCAGCATTTGATAGACGGTTGGGGTGGCTAGAAGATCAAGTAAGCTCTACTCCCGCTAGGAGAGATTGCAAACAGCGAGCCAGCTTCCAGCCTTGCAAAGGTACACGGGCAACAAGGCAGCAGCTGGGAGGAAGGCATGATCCTGGAGAATCAGTGGCAGACAAAAGTTATTTACCCTTTTTTGTACGGCTCCTTTAGTCAGTGTGTAGCGATTTCGCAAGTCATTGATCTCGATATCCTTGATGTAGTCTCCATCTTGCTGGTATGTCTCGCTGGAGACACCCTGACCGGGGCCGGCAGAGGGTGACTTGACGACTGGAGGAGTCTGCACCTAGAGAAACCATTAGCAGTGCGTTCTCGAGGTTGGAGTGGGCAGGGCTCACAGCGCGAATTGGCGGCACATCCACATGCTGGATGCCCTTCTTCGCGGCGATCTGTGCATTGATCCTCGCAGCCGCCGCAGCCGCAGCAGCCGCCGCCTTGTTCTTGAGGCCGGCGGTCGAGGGGCTGTCTGAGGCTTCACGGGCAACGGGGCTGCGCGCGCGATGCGACTGCGACTCTGATTCGCGCCGCGAGGGCGAGCGGGAGCGCCGCTCCGTGTCGAAGCGCGAGCGGACCGGGCGATCTGCGTCGTCGCTGTCGAATCGCGAGCGCGGGCGTCGTTCGTCAGACATGTTGCACGGGTTTGGCAGCGAAGTGGAGGCGTTGCAGTTGGAAGGTGAGTTGCAAGCACAGAATTGGCGAGCGCCTAGACGAAGAGGAAGTAGTTTGCCAAGGCCTCGGTTGATGCTGCCTTTTGTGGGCCCGCCGACTTCGCAGCCAGTGAGGTGACTCCGGATTTTGTGCATTCACAGTCCGGGGAACTGCTTTCGTCTCCGTCGCCGTCACCGCCAGCTCCAGCACCCCGAGAATTGCTTAAGAGCCCTCAATTGCCTCTCGAGCGGTCGCCTGTATCGCCATGGCATCCCGACGAGCAATTCTGCCCCTGCGCAGCTTGCTGACCCGGCAATGCGCAGGTGCCGTTCGCCTGCAACAAAGAGCGTCCAGCTCGTCCTCTACACAAGCACTTGCGTACAAGGCCCTTCACCGCCGCATCGCACCGCTCCCCACCGAGGACCGTCCTCCTGCGTGGTCTGCACCGGCAGCCGTCAGCAACATCCTCTACGAGACTCCGCTGCCGTCCCAGAGCCCACCAAAACGCCACATCCTCAATTGCTTGGTACAGAATGAGCCTGGTGTGCTGTCTCGCGTCTCTGGAATTCTGGCGGCCCGCGGCTTCAACATCGACAGTTTGGTGGTGTGCAATACCGAAGTGGACGATCTGTCGCGAATGACGATTGTGCTACAAGGGCAGGATGGAGTGGTAGAGCAGGCGCGGCGCCAGCTCGAGGACTTGGTGCCTGTCTGGGCCGTGCTGGACTACACGCAGTCTCCCCTCGTGCAGCGCGAGTTGCTGCTCGCCAAGATCTCAATTCTTGGTCCCGAGTACTTTGAGGAGCTGCTGTCTCACCATCGTGAGATGGCGCAAATGCCCGAAGCTGAAGAGGAGGAGCTGTCAGAATCACACCGGGATCAGTTGGCTCACGAGGCCGCTCGCGACTCGCTGAGGAAAGACTTCCACCCGTCAAACCTAGCCGTTAGCCAGGCGCTCCGTCACAAGCACGAGCATCTACGAGCCATTACCTTCATGACCCACCAATTCGGAGGAAAGGTTCTAGATATCAGCACGAACAACTGCATCGTCGAGGTCTCTGCGAAGTCGACCAGGATCGACTCGTTCATGAAGCTCATTGCGCCCTTTGGTATCCTGGAGTCGGCACGGACAGGTCAGTAGTTTCCTCGTGTTGTGAGACTTCACGCTAATAGTACACAGGTCTCATGGCTTTGCCTCGCTCGCCCCTTCATGGACCAGAGGACATCGAGGCCAAAGAAGCGGAGGACATTGTCGACAGCAGCTTGCTTCCTCCGGGCTAATTTGCACCGGTGTCGAAATGGGCGGCTAAAGCGATCTTTCAGACCATGTGCAGGCGTCTCGAGCTCTGTGTATATTTTAGTTCACTTTGGCGTTGTCCGCGGCGAAAATGGTATACAAGATCGAAGAGATTCACATGTCGGCGCGTCCGACACTGTCATACTTTGCACCAACACTTGACCTGCAAGATGTGTCGAAGACCTTCCAAAAGTGTACGGAACGACATGTGCAGCGCTCTCCTACCGCAGCTAGACCAATTGCATGCAACCGCAGGGTTAATGTGCAGCTGGCCCGCGGCCGCGACTATGCGTATCGATCCTTCAGAAAATCTTTCCTCCCTCATGCAAGCACCTGCATACTGAGGATTTGTGAAGAGCACGTGGCCATTGGTCCGCCACGCCATCAGCGTGGGAGACCCTCAAATTTTTGCAGACGTTGAATGCACACTTGCCACATGACTCAACTTCGCTCCAGACCATGTAACATACAACTCAGGCCTGTAGCCTTATGGAGCATGGCACTACAGTGGCCCACTTGGTTGCCATCTGAACCGGAGAGCCCTGCTTCTGGGTGGATCGGTGTGGTGGAGATGCTGCGTTAACAGATGCTTGATACGGGCCCTGGTATCCTTCGAAGCTGACTGTCCGACATGTTCTCAGAAGCGTTGCTGGCCAATAAGTGCCCTCGAAGTGGATGCGGCTTCGGCAAATCTCATTCGCTGGCACACTTTACCGACGTTCTGGAACAGCCACTCAAAGGTTTGAAGCAAGGTTTCATGGTCTAGCAGAGGTCGTAAAGCCGGAAACGTGCTCTGTTGCTGTATTGGGACAATACCTACCATGGTACTGCTGCACGTCCGAATAACTGCAGCACCGGAGATGCAGTCACTGGAGATGGCGTGGGAGACTCGACATCAAGGGCCATTACAGCAGCTGCTGACGGCACAGCGGTGGGACACGGTCAATTTCTCTCAGCAAGATGCATCGTTGTCTGCTGCAGCCCGACGATGTGCGAAGCAAGAGCACTGGGCGTCTGCACCACGCGCGTCAGCGACGTGGTGTTGATGCGCGTGTTCAGGGCAGAGCGTTGTGTTGAGTGTTAGCGCGCCGGCTATCTTGTGGGACGTGGGCTGAGGTGGCCGCGGCAGGGATTTTGGCGGAAGCAGGATCTCTGTAGCGTGAACTTGGCCGAGCCGCTTCAGCGCCCAAAACCTCGTCGCGATGGCTGACCGATGTCATTTCCTCCTCGAGGCCTTGGTCTCTGCAGCCAATTCACACTACACCTATATCCAGGCGCCTGTCGCTGTGTCGTTCCTTCCTCTCACTCTTTCGCCGCTTGCATCTGCTCTCCACAACCAAAGTGGAATCGGCCCTACATCACATACCATCGCCTCTTGGCTGGCACCGGCATCCTCAGCACGCATCAACCTTATCATTCGTCGCCAATTGCGACTGCCCGGTCAGTACTCCGCTCCGCAATCCATTGCCCCGGCTATCGAATGGTCCATGCAATTGCCGACCGCACGCGACCCGTTGCGCTCAACACGCGATTGTTATGAGGCACGCCACGCCATGTCCTGTTATCTGACGTCCGTACAGACCAGTCGTTTGCCGTGCAATAGAGCACAAAGAGCATCATCGATAGCAATCGCACAGCAGCTCCTCCGTTCATTGGTACCCTCAGTCGCAGATGAAGTTTGGCGACACCCTTCGTTCGCGGTCAATTCCCGAATGGGGCCATTGTGAGTCGCATGTGCAGTTGTGCCCGTCATGGCTAAGCTGATCGCATGCCAGACAACATCGACTACGACTACCTCAAAGACCTCATCAAGCACCAAACCACCCCGGGCACGAATAAAGCCGTCTCGATCCCCGGCCAGGGCGAAAGCACCGAGCGAGCGTTTCGAGAGACATTTTTGCACGTCTTGCAGGCGCAACACGATCGCATCAACCTCTTCATCCGGAGCAAGAGCGGCGAGATTGAGAGGAGGCTAGACCATATCAGCAAGAGTTTGGAACAACTGCAACTAAAACAACGGACGAGTTCACAAGGAGCACGCCTGCCGGCTCGGGTGATCGAGAGATATGCAAAGATCGATGCAGACGTTGCCAAGTATGCAATGCGCCTTCGCGGTACCACGTGCACATGGATGACTGACAACGAGCAGGACCGGCGAGGAAATACGTTCATTATCGCGGTTTCAAGTAGCACAGCGAACCGGCTTTACCAAGATACTCAAGAAATACAAGCGCTGGACGAAGGACAAGACTCTACATCCTCTCTTCAAAGAGCAGGTCATCAGCCGTCCGGACATTCTTTTCCAGCTAGACTTGGGCTACCTGTTGGACCAATACATCGATGTTCTAGGTGCATTGCGCGCAGTGTTTGACAGCGATGGAATTCCTGCGGCTGACCATGAGACTTTCAACGCTCAGTCAGCGGCTGCACGCATCTCGCGATCGCTAGAACGGGGAGATGAGCTGGACTTTGATTTGGCATTAACCACTATCCCGCTGGGCACACATGGCAATAGAGCGACGTATTGGATTCATCCTGATCATTTTGTCGAGGCGCAGGTCTTGCTGCTGCAGCACATGCACCTATTTACAGGCAACAAGACCCCATCGCGCACCGAATCTACCCATGCAACAACAAGCCGGCGCAAATCTTCAACGACAGGAACCGAAAGGTATCTTACCAACGAAGACGAGGTCGGCCTGCTTGTTTTGGATCATCCGGAAGCATTTGCCATTAAACAGAATGCAAGCACCATAGGCTCAACAGAAGCTACCAAAGGCAATATTGTCTTCAAGGCAGCAGGCAACGTTCATTGTGTCTCTTCTGGCGAGGCTGCGGTGGTGGTATGCACTGACACAAAAGGCCAACAGCAAGCGTCGAGTCCTACCCAAAGCACCAGAACAAGCGTCAAATATCTGCAAGATCTTCTTCGTAGCTCATCTTCGTCAGAAGCCAACGGAAACGGCTCCAAGCAGCAGTCAAATGGACGATCGTTCGACACCAGTCAGCACGACCTTACTACCGTTCGCAAGTGGCTGGCTGAGCACAAAGAGGCCAAACCGATTACGGGCGTTGGTTCAAAGCGGACTCGGCTTGTCGGCCTTCACAACAATTCTGCTAGCGGTATCTGGGCGACTCTAGATAAGGACGTGTACATGAAAGCCTCGATGAGCAAAGATCTTGGAAACGACGACTGGCCTTCGACAGCGAGATCAAACGCTACGGACTTCCCTCATGCGATTCTTGAAGTTCGCCGTGAAGGTGCTCAAGCAACTTCACTCATTCAGACGCTCGATCGAAGTCATTTGGTATGTCAACTCGTCTGATGTGACCATCCAATGCGTTAACACGAGCAGGTTGAACGTGTTCGTGGCTTCTCCATAGAAGCGCATGCTGTCTGGACTTGTTGCAAGCCCAGCTCCATGACCTCTCCATTTTGGGTAAGTAGCTCCCACCACTATCTCGTATTCGCCTCTTCACCAGAGCACTCGTGTATCCATTCCTCTGGTGTTCATGGCTAACATTTTGTAGATACCACTGTTAGAGCAAGATATACGTAAACTACCAGAGCCAGTCAAGAGGCGAAGCCGCAAGGCGAAAGGGAGTACGACTGGCTCGACTCAAACCTCGCCTCCCATGACTTCTACATCAAATACATCATATGATGGGCAGCTCAGCCCACACACATCTGGCAATGGTGAATCTTCCGTCACCTCGGCGCAAGAGTTTGTGGATCCACCAACACTACAGGCATTTCGGAAGAAGAGGAGAATGCCGTACTCGGACTACCCTCCTCCCATCACTTCAGCAGACCAGGAGCCCGAGGTGCACCGTTACTGGAACGAGTATGACAATCCCGAAGAAGACGATTCCGGGGGCTTCTACATTTACGTCGACCCCGACGCGCCCATCAAATTCCCCGGTCAAGAGATCATCGAAGCTTGGGTGAAGAAGAGTCGGAAACTGCTAGGCTTGCGCGACAATGCCGAGACGCAGTCTCTACTCTCTACGGTCGAGGACGGAACCAGCGACGATGACACGGGCGACGAGTCTTCCCTTACCCGCGGCGCAAATTATGGTACCTTGTCGACACCCAAGCGTCGGATATCACACGAGGGCTACTTCAGCAACCTATTTCGTACCCTGCGCGACCCGCATCGCGATGCAGAAGCCCTCCAGGAACGCAGAACACTCCTCACCGAACTCGAGGTCCGGCAGCATAAGACGGAGATGACGAAGCTACGGTTCTACTCGACGTGTTTGGCAACGGCGATTGCTATTGATGTTATTCTTGGCCTTATGACAATGACGAGTCGCAAGAAGGAGCGCGGGGCAGTCGATATTGGTGTTTTGTTTGGAACAATATGTACACTATTGCTGTGTGTGGTTGCGATTATTAGCATGAAGACGAGGAAGGAGCGATTGGGTTGGATACATCAGGGTGCTGTTTTGAGTATTGCGATGGCCGTTGTGGCACTGGATGTGTTGCTTTTGAGTTGGGTGCTGCGGATTTGAGGATGGAATGGAGTGGAGTGGTTGTTGATATTTCTTTTCTTTTCTTGACTGGGCTGTACATAATACATGACGGTGCCTGGACTGTATATTTGTAAATAGCTTGGGCTTGGATACACTCGACGACTCTGGCACGAGTCATGACAGCTGTAAGCTGCACTCGAAATACACGCAAATTCGAATTTCGATATCCATCTCACCATCCAGAATATCGTCTGCCCTCAATCTCACTCATCCATCTCCTCCTCCTCATCATCCCACCCCTCCTCCTCCATCAACTCCTCCAACTCCCTCCTCCGTCTCTCTGCCTCCTCATCCCCACCCTTCTTCCCATCCACCACCCACGACCTCACCAACGCCCCCTGCCTCTCCAGCACCCCCATCTCCAGCGCCCGATCCACCGTAACCCCCCACCCCTCCCATACAGCGCCCCTCTCCCTCACCGTCATCGGCCCCGGACTCACGCGCCACCTCTTCGTCACCATCTCCTCCCTCTCGCCCCTCTCCGTGCGCATAAACCCATACGCAGCCGCCAACAGCGCGTACACAGTCCCATGCGGCGCGCCGCTCGTGCCCAGCGGCATCGTGTCGCCCGGCGCCGGATACGTCTCGAGCACCTGGTACGCGCCCTTGCGCACGCGCCGCAGCGTGTTCGTCCAGCACCCGACGGGCATGAAGAGCGCTTTGCTGAGCTCGATGCGGCCCGATCCGGGACGGCTGTGGCCGAGCAGGAAGGCGTCGGTTTCGATGGCGTGGTTGTCGCCGAGCTTTTGGCCGAGCGGGCCGATGCCGTTTCCGGGGATGACGACGCGGGGGAAGTAGATTTGGATGGGGACTTTGTCGGGGGAGGAAGTGGTGAGGGGGTTTGTGGTGAGGGTAAGTGGTTGGGGGGCGAGGCGGTTGATGGTGCGGGGAGTGGAGGTGGTTGGTTGAGACGGTGGGTAAGGAGCTGAGATGGTGATGGGAGGGGGTGGAGGACGCGGTAGGGATGGCTGGGGCAGTGAGCGGAATGCAGCGGGCATGGACAGCTGTCGGGGGAGATCACGGAGGTTCTCCTCTTCTTCTGACAGCTGGGAAGGAGTAGGTCGCTGCAAAGACGTGTTTTGATGCGAAAAGTATGGACTTAGTAAAGGAGGGAGTTGTGGCATCGTCAACGGGGTAGTCATAGGAAGTCGCGAGATCTGAGGCGGTCCAGGCGGTCTTCCCATCCCGGTCGGCATCTGGTGCATACCTTGGTGACTCGAATTTAGTGGGTGCGCACTGTGCGACGGCCCTTGAAGTTGAAACCCCATAGGACGTTGACTCGGTGTGCTTGGGCCCAACGCGGGTGCGACTTGCGGGTTCGATGTTCGAGCCGGCGGAGGCATGAATGGCAACGTAGGAAGGTGTGGTTGCGGAGTTATAGTTATACTCCGTGGCAGAATGGGCGGTGGAAGCGATGACGTTGAAGCACTTCGAGAAAGACCTGAACCTGGGATCATGCTCGCTCCTGAAGCGCTGGTTGTTTGTTGATGCGTTCCATTGCTGGCCATGTGCTGCGCGTCTGCAGCAATCATGGGCGGCAAATTGCTCGGAGATGCTCCAGTTGAGGCATTGTTTCCCAATGGTACTTGATGGCTCGACCCTTGCAACGCGTTCTGCTCAGCCAAGGCCTCTCGCAATCTTTGATGCAATATGGGAAGAAGACGATCAGCGTGTTCAGCGGGTAGATTACGAATGAACTCAGCAATCATTGAAGAGTTAAATCCAGCTTGTGTCGATGCAGCACCTATGGTGTTGGGTCCAGCATTATTCGAGGCGTTCGGTTGTGGTGCATGCGGTGGGCGTTGGCTAGTTTGTCCCAAGGAAGCAAGGTCACGAGAATCTGGCGCAGGATTCATTGGCGGTATAGTTGTACCAGGGTCAAAGGCGTCGCCGTCCTCATCTGAACTCCCTTCCGAGTCACTGCCGTCTTCATCGCTATCATCGATAACCCGCGCGGATTGAGCTTGACTAAGGGGTTGGTGAGTTCCAGGTCTACCAGGGCCCTGCATCGAGCGTCGGTCTTTCGCACCCTCGAAGAGCTTGCTTCTCATCCTTCCAACAAGTGGGGTAGGCACGAAATTGACCCTCTCTTCCCCTCTTGCTCTCGCGGCTCGAATTCTGCCCAACATCTCAGCAGCCATATCCGGTGGACGGGGGTATGACGGTGTGGGTGGTATGAGTGGTACCCCAGAAGGCCCATCGAGAGCGCTGTTTGCTGCAGCAAGTTGTGCTTCAATAGCCAACTTGCTGCTGATCGCAATCTCCTTGTGTTTTTCTCTTTGCAACTGCATTTTCTCTTTCATAGCAAAGTACTCCTGTGCGGCTGCCGCATCCTTGTGATAGTGTCGCAAGCCCACCAAGTCCTTAGGATCTCCTTTACCCGATGTGTCTCTCGGATGTTCCGACTGTCGCTTCCGGTAGTTGCCGATCTGCTGCATGCTGACGCCGGCTTCGAGGAGGAGGACGACGGCACGTTGACGCGACTTGAAGCAAGCGGCATAGTATTTGACGCGCCTTGCTGGATCACGTGGGATGTTGATAAGAGGCGACAGAGTCTGCTGAAGCTTCGGCGGCTGGATGCCGTACTTGACTTCGCGGTACTGCAGGCGTTCGCTTTCTTCGACCTGACGCTCGAATGCTGACAAGTCTGGCTTCTCGCGCATCTTCGTGGGCGAGCTTTGAACCAGCTCTTGAGCGCCACGAGTTCCAACACCCTTTACCGACTGCCCGTTCTCTGTTGTACTGTTTTCATTATCAGACCTGACCTTCTCTTCCTCCACTTTCTTCTTGACATCCTCCGGAAGTACAAGTGGGTGGTAGTCAAATTCCCATAAGCTTGGTATCTCCCACTTCAGTGCCGCCTTTAGCGCTTTGCCGTCACCCTCATAGTAGTCTACCCAGCGATAAAGAAATTCGATAAAGTTGGGCACGATGGTGCTGTCAACCTGCACAATATCGATCAGGATCCTCAGCATGTCTTCTTCCTTGGTCAATCGTGGATCGAGCTCGCATCGGTTGAAGATATCGATGATAGGCTGCTTGCGCTGCGCTTGGTCGTCGCTAGAGTCGGCCGCAACTGCCTCGGACTGGAGCCGAGCTTTCTTTGGGGAAGGAGCGGAATCGTTGAGTAGACCAGAGCTTTTGTCTTGGACATCCCACTGCACGCACCAGGTCCACAGCTCTTTGCCCAGCTCGTATGACATACGACCCGTGAAATCCTGTATGAGACCCATGAACAGCTCATGGTCCGTGTCCATGCGATAGACCAGAACATTCTGCTTGTATTGCTCATAGGGCACGAGGGTCGGGAGCGGCTCGACATTGCCGATTACGTCTTGTAAATTGAGGTATCGTTCGTCGAGCAGGTCTAGGACTTTGCCGAAGGACGCCATGACGGTGCGAGATGCGTAGTGCTAGGTGGATGGAGAGTTGAAGTGAGATTCGGAGTGAGGTGGGGAGAGCTTGGTGCGGATCGCTAGAGTGGGAGCAACTAGGCAACACCACACGTTGCCTCGCAACGATGGGCTCATAGAAACAATAATAAGATTAGGAAAGTGAGGTGAGGGCACCACACGAAAAGCGGGGGTAGTGCGCTTGGACAAACGAGACAGTATCGCAAACCTTCATATGTGCGGCGCGAGGCTTCAAGCGCTGTAAATGGCCAAACCCCAGTATATACACGAATCTTTCTATTGCAAGCTGCGATGCACTGTCGCAAGAAGGGTATCGTCGCACTCCGTCATCCTGCTCCCATAGACCATCACTTGTTTACTACAACCTCACTTGTTCTGCTGTCTTATCTTCTCGGCCAACGCAGTCGCCCTATCCTCTGCCCCTTCCCTGACCTTCCTCCAATCTGTGTTGTAGATCTTCTGGATGCCCTCCTCCAAGCTACGGTTCCACCTGTCTTTGGCCATCTCTACCAGTCCGACCGGAACTACTCGTGGCGCAGGCTCGGGCTCGGGTTTTCGCGGCTCGTAGAAGTCGGCGAGGACCTGCCGTTGTTGGCGCAGGAGTGCTGCTTGCTGCATGCGGTTTTGTGTGTGCATCGATATTGTGAGGTAGAGGACGGCTGAGGTCAGAGTGACGCCTCCAAGCTGCGGCGCATTAGTAAGGATATGTCGAGGAGGCGCAATGGCACTCACGAAGCCTGTTGTGAAGCCCATGGTGATGCGCAAGAAAAGTTGTAAGGCGGGCTCTGTTGCTGCCGTCCCACGTGACGACCTCCGCCAACGACTGTGCTATTGAAGACGCGGAGAATGGATTGAGGGCCTCAGGTATAATATGGAGAGATGGAGCGGGGGTCGTGTGGCTGGCTGGAGGTCAACAAGTTCTGAGCTGAATAGCATGTGAGGTCAGCGCCCGAGAACGGTTCGCGCGACGCGATTCCGAGCCTTCCCGATTTGGTCAAGCATCACCTGCGCACTTCACCTGCAATCACCCCCTAACAACCTGGGACACATGCTTTTCATATACATACCGCACATCGTTCAAAGCACGAGAGTAGATTGTTGTTCGGTTCTTGAAATTACCTAGGTTTATACTCAGTCGTCATCCTCATAGCTGGGCAACACCCCGGCGCCAAGCGTGGACAGCTATTCACGTCTTCCTCCGACCGGATGCCATGTCGAACCAGTCCAATAAGCGCTTTGTGGAAGCAGTCGATTGCATCTACCAGCGGTTCACCTGAGGTATATGTCGCACGTACATTTGATGCACCAGTATGAAGACGAACTCTCTGGCGCTAGCTCGGCCTTACCTGTCTAGCTTGGTCCATCGCGAAACCATAAGATGTATGTACCAGGTGTAGCAGTACGTCGGCCGAAGACATCAGACTCAAACTCCAATGCCAAGACGCATGTTGCTCGGCGACAGAACCTGAGTGCTGTGGATAGCCTGGCCGTGAAGGACACCCCGCACTCAAACATAGGCATGCTTGGCAACGACTGTCAAAACTCCAAGTTCAAGAACACAGCAGATCCAACTTTTGTCTGGGCATCAGATTGTAACCATTTCTCGACGCCAGAGATGTCTTGGCTGGACGGGCTGTGTTGACCGGAGAACATTCATCTTGGCATTGCCTGTGACGATACGGTCTGCGTACATATTTCAACCTGCTCGCCGTTCACGACAGTGTTTTGTCAAAACCGAGACTTCGCGCTAATTTCTTCCGTCACTACTCTATCTACAGATACTCAGCAATCATCTCTCCAATCCGCGCTCATCACGATGTCTGAATTGTACGACGCCATTGAAGTGGCTCTTCAGATACTCTTCGGCATTCTTGGTATCCCTTTCGCCATCGCAGCAATACACTATCGAGATTCAATATGCAGTGTTCTCCTTCGGCGGTACCGTCAAAAACCAATCGTGTGTACGAACTGCCGAACCCATGTCCTTTCTGAGTGGGTGCTGACGTAAATTGTAGATCACGAGCTGGAAGCTGGAACAATGTACCCCATTATCGAACACCGTAATGCGGAAGTCGGGTCACCTTGTCGCACATTATCTCTTCCGCCAACCTACGACCCTCACGACATTGCCAAGGTTGATACGGTGTCCATGGAGAAGACTTGGCGCGTGAAATCTAATGTAGAAGGGAATACTCAAGACAAGGACGTCGAGCAAGCCATATGGTCGTGTGGTGACACAGCAGCGACCCGAACATCCGACCACATGGCCAGGTTTGAACAGTTGTAACAGGAGGTTG
>TARA_R110002003_G_scaffold228_12_pt1 | contig 15991 bp, 12 predicted proteins | sample TARA_R110002003 | Tara Oceans TARA_R110002003 (sample SAMEA4396441) | marine metagenome | biome: Westerlies Biome; feature: [SRF] surface water layer (ENVO:00010504); material: water (ENVO:00002006), including particulate matter (ENVO:01000060) such as... | depth 5 m
ACTAAACATAGTACTAACAGTATGCTGAAAACACCGCTCCTCCCCGGGCGCGATGGATCTTTGGAAGGTACGGATCCGAACCATGATACTCTTTGTAAGCTGAATGGCTCATGATCTGGAAGGGCTTGAAAAGTTACCTAACATGGGCCCGTGGCTGAAAGAAACTGCCGTCGTCTTTGTTCTGCACCTTCGTCAAGAAGGCGAACTCTCTCTAAATCCTGAAGCCTTTCAAGGGCTACGTGGCTGAGATATGTTGGGACAATAGCATCGCACGTGTGCGAGGGTCTATCTATTATTTAGCAGTTTTAGTATTATATTACAAAGTCGTAAATTGGTAGAGTAACTAATTATAATATAGTAGTATCAAATCTTTTATCGATGCAGAAGGATGCGTGACAGCCTGTAGAGATCGTTTGCGGCCACTGACAAACGTGATTTTTTCCTTTTGAGATAGCTTTTCAAAAATTCCAAAAAACTCGATTCTCGCTATCATTGCGTTTCTCATACATACAATATCGCATCCGATCAGAAATTACATCGACATTACCAATTCAACACCTCACCTCCCCACCTCAACATGTTCATCCGTCTCCATCCAACCCCTCTCAATATTCACCGTGTGGTCTTCTCCCCTCGCCACCGCCCTTACCTTAGTCTTATGCCACCTCCTGCTCCTCCTCGTCATATCCGCCTCGCCCAAGCCCGCCGGCAACCGCGCCGGGTCAATCCACACACCCATACACGCCTGACAGACGGTCGCCCACTCGGTCCCCGCGGCCGCCACCGCCTCGGCCTCATTGCCACACGGACAACTCTGCTTGACGCCTTTTGCCTGCCGCGCATTGACGACCGATTGCTTGAGCCGAGCCGGCCCTCGACCAAGGCGCCGATTATCGCCCTTGAGCGTGGACGTGTTGTAGTGCATCAACGCGTCTTCGTTCGCGCGATAAGGTCGGATGAAGTGGCGGCGGAACATGCGCGTGCGACACGAGTGGCATGCATCCCGCGCATCACGGACACACGTGCTGCGACAAATACATAGATTCTGCACCGTGCCGGTGCCAGTGATCCCACGTCGTGGCCAGCGCCGCACGCGCGCTGTTCCAGCTGGTTGGGTGTTGGTCCGCACACGGGCCCAGTACAAGGCTACTTCGTCGCGGATGCACGTGGTGCAGAGCTGGGCGCGGACACCAGTTTGAGCGTGCACGGTGCCGACGGTGTCGATGGCCTGGCAGTTATTATCTGCTCCGTGGCGACGGCAGGGTGTGCACGTGCGGATTGGGGCAGGATGGGTGACGCCGCTGGCGGCCGCGTGGTTTCGATAGAGTCTAGGACACTGGGTGAGCTGCGCAGGGACATCGCAAACTGTCGTGGTGGCCGCTGCACAGCAAGGGAAATCATCGCACTGGATGGGCACAGTTTCGTCGCCTGATGACGACGAGGAGCTGGCTGTGTGTTCTGAAGGACTTTCACTTGAACTGGAGTCTGGCCTCGTACGCAGTAAGTCGCGAAGACCTTGACTGGGCTTTCTTGTGCCAGTGTAGACCTTGGTCCTCCTGGAGGTGTTTTGGAGGTGAATACCACCGGTCCTGGGTCTTACATTTTGGGTGTGCTCGCGAATGGCAGAATTCGATTTCGCGGCAGCATTCCTGGCGCTTCGACGGAGAACGCTTATTTTGTATACAGACTGTACGGATAAGTCGAGTTTGCTAGTCTTTTGTGTTGTTACAGATGTGGCTAATGAGGTCTGGCGCGAGCGCGTGTGACGAAGGGAGGCCATTTTTGATGAATGAAACCTGTCAATGTGAACTTGAAGGGGCTGAGTTTGATCTTTTCGTTAAGGGACAATGTTCTGGAGGTCAGAATCAGCCGGGACACCGCGTCGAGTTATGAAGTACGACAGCCATCTGAACGGTTCACAAAGCCTTTGTTCTGGGGGAGTATGCAATTGAAAGGACAAAATGTAACAATGGCTTGAATCTTCTTGCAAGACCAAGAGAGTAAATAGGTCGGCCATGAATGCACATTGTGCAAGTGTGCATAAAGAGAGGTTGAACTGGTGTTCTTCGAAGGCGTGCGATGTCCTCCACAATCGATGGCTTCGAGTGTAGGCGTTCAGCCACTTCGTCGATGCAATACGAGAACGCGGTGTCCGGCGATGGCCTGTTGGAAATGCCTTCTGAGCTGAGCAACAGTCTTTTCCTGTAGCCAAAAGCTCACCAGATTTAGACTGCATGAGACTGTTATCGAGCGTCGCCGCTCATGTTCCGAGCGTCAGTGTGGTTGCGCTCGTTTTACCAGCAATGCAGCCTGTGGTACTTCGCGGATACCTACTGGTGTATGTCTTTGCAGGTCAAGTTGTCGAGGGCAGCAGCTCGCTGCTTGTGCTTTCAAAGACTTCCATTGGTGAACCATCAGCTCACTTCATCGCCGTTTGTTGTGCATAGTCGAGGCTCGAGTCAATGTCCATAATTGAGTGTGCATCCTAATTGTAGCCCAACGGTGCGTTGCAGGATAAATATCCGCGCAACGACGAGATAGGTGCGAGATGGGAATCCTGCAATAGCCGTGAAGAGAACATGAACTCAGATTTGGAGCATACTCTCCGGCCGTGGAGGAAGAATGGGGTCGTACTTCGCACTCGTAGAGTCATCCGGGGTTGAGCTTTGTCTTCGGAATGCTATAAGCCTCGGAATAGGTCGACTCGACAAGGCAAGGACAGCCGGCAGCGACATCGGCCCGGTGCTCGGCTGCCGCTGTGAGTGGTCAATTTCGAAGCGTGCTGAATAATGTTGCGCCCTTTTTAGCACACCATGCGCGCCCTACATGTCTCTTGCACGCCTCGCCCATGCTGAACACCGATATGCATGGCAATTCTAGAATATTGCCTTTGTTGCATGCAGGCCGCGGGACTCATCGCGGACGCAAACAGCGTCTTATGTCGTCAACCGCGGTGAAAATTTGCAAACAAGGCAACGTCGGAGCAGCCCGATTGCTGTGTTGTTGGCCAAAGAAATTATTGAGCCTACCACTTAACGGCATGGTCAGCGTTGCGTTTGAAAATTTGCAGACAGACCAATGACACGCTGTATCCACTTGTCGTGTATTTCTGACATTAGTGTACTTGGAAAGCATTGCCTGATTCATGATGTGGGATGGCACAGAGACATGTGACTGAGGCACTGAAGTGACGCAATCTGCAATCATCAAAATACCATGGCAAGTATCTGGGTGATTGAACTGGAGCAGATACTGTGCGGGAACTCTTGGAGCTGTTACATGTGTAGTACAATCGAGATCTCAGTCTTCGTTCAGAGCCTCACACAAAGATGGCAACACGATGCGGTAGAATGTAGTCGTGTAGTCGCAAGTGCCGTTCGAGCCTAGCGCATGCCGTTCCGGGCTGGAAGGGCGTCTCACTGGGCAGCTGCGTCCCCGCATTGGAAATCCGACGGCCAAGCCAGCCACGGCGCGGGCTCCCATCCACATGCACGTCGCAACCCTCCATCACCATCCTGCCGCTGCAGATGACTCAGGCAAAGCATCTCCGGCTACCATGTATAAGACCATCCCAAGCCCAGCCCCAGCGTTTTGCCGCCATAGACCCCTCGGCCATTCACCTGACATTGGCGCATATACTGAGACCTTCGAGTCTGCCATTCGCTGCTGCATCATCGACTTATCGCAGCCCCAGGCCATCTTCCCAATCACGGGGCCCGTGGGTGAGGTGATCGACTGAAGGGTCCACGAATCTAGACTCCGGCCCCAGACTTCTTTGTCTCGTCCTCCACGAACCTCACACAGCAGCTCCAACATGCTTTCCTCAACACGCGCATCGGTGGTGTCGCACACCAACACTATGGGCATGCAGTCCATGTGCAATCAGGTCGGATACAAGGTTCGCAACATGACGCACTATGGCCAGCCAACCATCGACATCAAACTCAATGGCAGCGACGGACCGCGCAGTACTTGGGTCACTTCTTACTCGACAATGGACACCATCGAAGGAACTGTCACTATAACAGCCTCGCACGACACGCGCTTTGAAGACATTGACATCGCGTTTGTAGGTATGTGGCCATCACTGATTATGCGCCCCTCGCTTGGCTAGAACTTAGGAGCTGACTGGTTGCAGGCTCAACTCAAGTCTTCGTCGACAGGCTCACTACCACCCCTACCATGACAGGACGGACTGAAGCAAACCATCGCTTTCTGGTACTCCGGCAACCGATTGATGAATCTGACTTCCCAACACCCAGGGTACTCGAGGCAGGTCGATCCTATAAATTCCCCTTTACCTTCACTGTCCCGGCTCAATTGCTACCAAAATCATGCCCACACAAGGTTTCATCCGATCACGTTCGCGAGTGCCACTTGATGCTCCCGCCAAGTTTGGGCGACCCGGATCTCGCTGGCTTTGGTGGCACCCTGCTCGATGACCTCGCTCCAGAAATGTCAAAAATTGGTTATGCCATCAAGGTCAGGATCGCGCATCAACGAGGCACCGAGGGCATTTCTGTCCTCGCAGAGAAGGCGAAGAAAGTCCGCATAAAGCCTGCCTTTGTCGAACAACCACCGCTCAACATTGACGGCAACGATGAGTACAGACCGAAGCAGGCCAAGACACTTAGGAAAGGCCTCTTCAAGGGCAAGCTCGGTACGCTATCCGCAAGGACTGCACAACCAAAGCCACTTGTCATTCCAGGCGCACGAACAACATACAATAAGCCTATCACAACCATGGCCAAAGTGGTGCTCCGATTTGACCCCTCTGAAGATGGCCACGAACCGCCAAAGCTCGGCTCCATGGCTACGAAGCTCAAAGTCACCACGTGGTTCGCCTCAGCACCTAGGCAAAGCCTTCCATCCCGCCACACTCTTGGCTTCGACGTCTCCCAAGGCGCGTACTCGGAGAATGTCACCCTTTCCAACTTATGCATCGCCTCGGCGCAGTGGGAAATGCACGATGCAACTGAGAGTCCCGTGACCGAAGACAGCCTCGCTCGCCGCGACTCTGGCATTTCCGACTGTTCAGCCGCTAGCACTAACGCGGAAGCTGCATTCGTCGCCGGTGTTCTGCCAGCATCGAAAGACTACAAGAATGGCACCTTTTACACGGCACAGGTGCTCGTGCCGATCACACTCCCCGGCCACAAGAACTTCATCCCAACATTTCACTCCTGCCTCGTCTCTAGGATCTACACGCTGAGCATGAAGTTTGCTGCGCAGGGCGGCCCAGGTATGCATCTCAAAGTACCAATCCAGATCTGCGCGGACGGCAGTGACACTGGTATCGAGAATGCTCGGGCAAGGAGCGTGGAGGAGACACAACTCCAAGAGGCAGCGGATATCTGGACACCAAGGAGCGTTGCGCCTCCAAGCTTCAGCGACATCGACTCTGGCACTGCAACCCGGAACAACAGCGTTGGGGCAGTCAGAGACGAACTTCCTCCCGACTATGCGGCGTTTGCCCCTCCGTCAAGGCGGTATAGAACCTCGATCGTAGCTTGAGAACACTGCACACGGAAGTGACTTACATGGCGGAATTTTCACATTAGGGAAGGCTTTTTATTGGGACAGTCGGCATCTCACAGACGGCTGGCGTTGCGCGTACTAAATCGTACATACCCGCGCACTTTGATTCTGGAAGCATTTCGTCGCTTGAACTTACGCTAGATACCCCTTTGCCATAGTATTCATTAGTGATTTAATAGTACATCATGTTCTAAGATAGTTCAGACACTTTGCACCCAGACGGAGACATGTGAAGCACTGTGATGCTTTTCCTGTCCGTTTGCGTCATAGACACATGCATGGCGGGGCCAATCTGAGTTCCCGATCTGCCCCGCGATTTGATAGCTGCTAGGCTAGACTTTTTCTCGCGTCGACTCACGCCTTCATCGTTTCATCAGCTTTCTGTGGTCTTTGACAAGATACTGTACACTTGCAGCCATGGCGCCAGCGTTAGTCGCTGCAATTGACTTGAACAGTCACTCACAGCCTGCTCAGGGCCTCAACCAGCAGGCGCTGTCGTATATTGGCAATGTCTTCGTCCGAGTCACCGATGAGACTGTCGACCAGGCCCTCTCCCACCTCCAGCAGTCTGTAGGCCGGTACTCCAACTTCCTCGGTGTCGCCGCACTGAGCTCGATCGACGATATTCTCTCGCTCCTCGACGCCGGCGCTGCCAAAGTTTTCGTGACGCGCCAACAGCTCGATGCGCTCAAGGCGTTAGACATTGACCAGGACAGGATCGTGCTATGTCTGCCAGGGAATAGCAGGACCGAGATCATAGAGGCTATCGCAGGCACGCAGGTCGACGTCTATTCCCACCAGGTGCAGGACATTGACCTTGTAGAGGCATGGCTGAAGGAGTACGGAAAAGACCGGCCCGATGTCTTTGTGTCCTTTGCACAGCCACGGTTGGAGGCCGCGCTGAAGCTGGCGAAGCTGGGCGCGATACCGATTATACCTGCCGAAAGCCTCACCGTCGACGCCCAAAAGGAGCCGGCGCTGATCAGCGTTGCGAGACTCGCCATGGCCAACGCGACCAGCGACCGGCCCGATGGTTTGTTCACAACTTTGGTGACGGACGAGCGCGGCGTTGCGCTGGGTTTAGTCTACAGCAGCGAGGAGAGCGTTGCAGAGAGTCTGCGGACGGGCCGAGGTGTCTACCAGAGCCGCAAACGGGGACTTTGGTACAAGGGGGAAAGCAGTGGAGATGTCCAAGAGCTGATTTCGCTATCGCTGGACTGCGACAGCGACTGCCTGCAGTTTGTGGTGCGGCAAAAGGGCCGAGGCTTCTGCCATTTGGCAACACCGACCTGCTTTGGTCAATATCACGGATTGTCGAAGCTGCAGAAGACGCTGCAAAGTCGGAAGGAGTCTGCACCAGAAGGATCGTACACTGCACGACTTTTCAACGATTCGCAACTCCTGCGCGCCAAGATCCTCGAGGAAGCGACGGAGCTTTGCGATGCGACAACAAAGGAGCACATCGCGTTTGAAGCGGCGGATCTCTTTTACTTTGCCCTGACCAAGTGCGTCGCTGCTGGAGTATCTCTTGAAGACGTCGAGCGTAACCTTGACGCAAAGAGCATCAAGGTGAAGCGGAGAAAGGGTGACGCCAAACCTGCGTTCGCAGCCCAAGCGGCGGCCGCCGAGGGTGCCACGAACGGCGCATCAAATGGCGCTACCAACGGCGTATCGAAGGAGACGCTCAAGGAGGCTGCCTCAATACCCAAAAGCAAGGATGACCCAGCTGGTCTGAAGAACGGTCGAATTGCTATGAGGCGATACATTACTGCACAAGAAACTCCCGAGACTATTGCAGCTGCTCTTCAGCGACCTTCGCAAAAGTCTACTCAACAAATCATAGGCATCTGCTTGCCCATCATCGAGGCCGTCAAGACTCGCGGTGATGCAGCGCTCCTGGAGTACACACATAAGTTCGAGAAAGCGACTTCATTGACATCACCGGTCCTTCGAGCACCATTCCCCCCAGAACTCATGCAGCTAGCTCCAGAGACCGCCAAAGCGATCGACGTCTCCTTTGAGAATATTCGAAAGTTCCATGCTGCCCAGAAGGAAGACAAGCCACTACGTGTAGAGACGATGCCCGGTGTTGTCTGCTCACGGTTCGCTCGACCAATCGAGCGAGTCGGTTTGTATGTGCCCGGCGGTACTGCTGTCTTGCCCTCCACAGCACTCATGCTCGGAGTACCAGCCATGGTTGCTGGCTGCAAGAAGATTGTTCTTGCCACGCCACCACGAAGTAATGGCAAGGTGACCCCCGAAGTCGTCTATGTTGCTCACAAGGTTGGCGCCGAGATGATCGTGCTAGCTGGAGGAGCGCAGGCTGTTGCAGCCATGGCCTACGGTACCGAGAGCGTCAGCAAGGTCGACAAGATCTTGGGACCAGGAAACCAGTTCGTCACAGCAGCGAAGATGCACGTCTCGAACGACACCAATGCTGGTGTGAGCATCGATATGCCAGCTGGTCCAAGTGAAGTCTTGGTTATTGCAGACGCCTCGTCGAACCCAGCATTTGTCGCGTCGGATCTGCTTAGCCAAGCTGAGCACGGCGTCGACTCGCAGGTCATTCTCATTGCAGTTGGCCTGAACGAGGCTCAATTGGCCGCCATTGAGGATGAGCTAGACCGACAGGCGAATGCGCTACCTCGTGTAGACATTGTCCGTGGCGCTATTGAGCATTCTCTTACACTCGCAGTCGGGACAATCGAAGAAGCCATGGTTCTTAGCAACCAGTACGCGCCCGAACACTTGATCCTTCAAGTAGCAGACGCCGAGAAGGTCGCCGAGTTGGTAGAAAATGCCGGAAGCGTCTTCATCGGAGAGTGGACACCCGAGAGTGTTGGCGACTACTCCGCAGGTGTCAATCACTCCCTTCGTAAGTCTCTTTGTGATCTTACTCTTATACATTGCTGATCTCGCTGCAGCTACGTACGGATATGCAAAGCAGTACTCTGGCGTCAACCTGGCTTCATACGTCAAGCACATCACCAGCTCTCATCTGACAAAAGAAGGACTACAGAACGTCGGCCCGGCGGTCATGGAACTTGCACGTGTCGAAGAGCTGGAGGCTCATCGTCGTGCTGTTAGTCTGCGTCTTGGTGTAGCTTGAGCAACACAAGACATCTGAAGACGACAATCTCGATAATTGCATAGAAAATCTTATCTCGGCGCCGGTGACTGATGATCAAACTGGCGGCCGAGCCAAGGTTGAACGGCTTCTCAGAGCCTGGCCTGCGGAACGGTTGTACAGAGCAAACCCGGTTGAAGCTGACAACAACCGGTGGCAGACTACAAGTGTCCGAATTTGCAGGGTTGACTAAGATGATTTTGGGCATGTTCATTTATGCGCCTCGATCTAGCCACGATGGAATCCGGGTTTGTTTGGAGCACGGACCACGCATGAATTATTCAACCTGGCCTTCGGTTCACACGGCCATCACCAGCACCATCGCTTATGCCAGACACTATCAAGATATGAACTTAGCATGACTATCTCCCTCGTCTCCCCTTCTATTTCAGTACACTCGCCGCGCGCCTATTGCCATGTGTTTTCTCCCACCGGTTGGCGCTACGGATAATCTCCCGTCCGCAATGATTTCCAGGATGATGTTTCATGGTTTCATGAAACAATGCTCTGAGACTAACGGTCATGGGCCAACGACCACATCAAGTGACTTCTCTTCATATAACATGTTCCCCACTGTGTAATTATGGTTGCATCAATCCTCCGGTCATCCATTCCGTCGTTCGTTCGTCCAGTCTCTGGAAGCGTGCTTCCTTACTTTCGTTCATTAACGCTCTCTTGATATAGAAGCTTGCTTCCACCTCTCTCGTTCTTTCAAGTGCTACCGGTTAGGCAAATTTGCAGGAAACGTATCACGATGCATCTTTCCGGCAGCTCCATCTACCTCGCGGTTACCTTCCTTTCTTCATCGACTGCTGTGCTCGCGGCTGTCGGACCTTACGGCCAATGTGGTGGTAACAACCATGCCGGCGATACGGCTTGCGAAAGTGGATGGACTTGCACCAAGTACAGCGACTGGTACTCTCAGTGCATCCCAGGCTCCGATCCCGCTCCCGCTCCCGGAACATCTGCTGCATCCGTATCATCTGCTGCTCCGAATCCAACGACACTCTCAACCGTTGTCGCCACTCCCAGCGTCGTCATTCCCGTCGACGTGAGCTCCACATCCAAAACCACCTCCCCGAGCGCTGCCCCATTCAACCCTAAGAACGGCGAAAACTGCTCCCTGGACGCCAAATTCAAAGCCCTCGGCAAGAAATACGTCGGCGTAGCAACCGACCAAGGCCTTCTCACCCGCGGTCAGAATGCTCAGATCATCCAGAACGGCTTTGGCCTCGTGCAAGCCGAGAACAGCATGAAGTGGGATGCTACCGAGAATGTGCAGAACCAGTTCACCTTCACCCAGTCAGATTACCTTGTTAACTGGGCGGTCACAAACAACAAGCTGGTACGCGGCCACACCACCGTTTGGCACAGCCAGCTGCCCACGTGGGTCAGCTCCATCACCGACAAAGCGACGCTGCAGAAAGTCATGGTAAACCACATCCAGAAAGTCATGGGCCAATGGAAAGGCAAAGTCTACGCATGGGTAAGTCCAGCCCCGTCTGCCACCAGCCCCGCCTCCCTCCCAAACTCGCTAACAAGCAAACAGGACGTGGTCAACGAAATCTTCGCCGAATCCGGCGGCTTCCGCTCCTCCGTCTTCTACAACGTCCTCGGCGCCGACTTCGTCTCGCTCGCCTTCACCACCGCCCGCGCCGCCGACCCAGCCGCCAAACTCTACATCAACGACTACAACCTCGACTCGGCCACGTACGCCAAGACAAAGGGTTTCGCGGCCCAAGTCAAGTCCTGGGTCGCCGCCGGCGTGCCCATTGACGGCGTCGGCTCGCAGTCCCATCTCAGCGGCAATTGGCCCATTGCCGACATCCCCGGCGCGCTGAAGCTGCTATGTGCAGATGTGAAAGAGTGTGCGATTACGGAGCTGGATATCAAGGGCGGCGCGAGCGCGGATTACGTGGCTGCGTTCAATGCGTGCAAGGGCGAGGCGAAGTGTGTGGGTGTGACGGTGTGGGGCGTGAGTGATAGTGATAGTTGGTTGGGGGCGAGTGCGACGGCGTTGTTGTTTGATGGGAGTTATCAAGCTAAGGCGGCGTATAATGGGGTTTGTAGTGCGTTGGGTTAGGGATGTGGAGGGGAGGGATAGGGGAAGGGGTTGTGTTCGTGTATATATTGCTGGGTTGGGGATGTGTGAATAGAATAGAGTCATGATTGTTGAAAGAGGGGTCTGAATTCGCAATGAACCTGTGCTAATGAGGGAATACTTGACGGGGATGGACGTGGAAGTGTCGGCTGCTGGGATGAAGATCGTACTGCACTGCCGAACCTCTAGGTAATGCACTACCTACACCATCGATGCGATCAAGTTCGTGTGTATCGTCGGACAGTCTACTCACTTCCGAGCCCACTCGGGTATGCAGACGCTAGGAAGACTCCAAGGGTCCGATCGTTACGGCGCGAGCTCGAGGCGTACCATGGTAGCGGTGCACTAAGCACGAAGTGCGGTTGGTTGAGCATCGCGCTATCAAGATTCGGTACCACCAACTGCACGAGCATCGACGCTTTGGTCATGGACCTGGGTCGCGGATTTCTCCTCTTGGAACAAGGACAAAAGCTTTTAAAATATTCCGCACATTCACCGATATAAGACGGCTGCGCACCTCGATCTCACCTGCGACCTGGACTCAGTCTCTCACTTCGAAGTCACCAGTGATCGACGGCGCAAGCCAAAGCTCTCAAGAGGATTTCAGCAAACTCGGCTTCTTGGTTTGTGACCCTCCAAGAGACCGCCGGCCTCAACTCTCCATCCCACACTGCAACTCACATCGCGTCGAACCGAAGTGATAGCATCTAGCAGGCGATATGGTGTATCTCTTATGGCCAGATCCAGCATGGATTGCACGACAAATCTTCTTGGCCATGACTGTGGATATTTGGGATAATCGCTTCTATGACTTCAAAGCCAGCGTCCTGCCGCTGCTCGCATTTCTCTCGGCTTTCACCTATGCGCTGTACCTTCTCGCCTATCCACCCAAGTACCGGAAACTCAGTATCTGTACGCTCGCCATACCGATTGCGTACACATTTGTCCACCAAAAGAATCTTTTCCCCAGCCATGCCCTGAACGATATGTTCGGTCGTTTCCTCTACATCTGGTTCGCCAACATGAGCTACGAAGTCACCATTTTGGAGTACACGCCACGCATCAGCAAGGAGAACGACGGCTGGAAAAGCCGGGTGCGCCAAGCATACAAGATGATCTTCTGTCGGACGCACGAGGAACACGTCCCAAGGGTTCACCAGAAGAACGAAACGAGAGAAACCGACACCGCCAAAACGAATCGCGGTGTCAACCCTACCGACCCTACCGCCGCTCCAAAACACACCCACTCACGTCCTCGCTTCCTTCTCATACACACCTGGAAAGCATTTTACCTCTTCCTTCTCCAGGCGATATATTGGGTCTTTTCAAACTACTGCATCTCGTCCAACCACCTCATCTACGGCCCCAAGTACGCCTCCTTCTTCCGCCGCATGCCCGACGCCCTCAGCGCCGCAGAGATGTGGAGCCGCATCGACATCACAATCCACTGGTGCATCATCAACATGTTCCTGTACGAAGCCTACCACTCCGCCTTTGCCGTCCTCTTCGTCGGGCTCGGCCTCGACGCGCCCAGCGAGTGGAGCATGTCACTGTTCGGCCCCCTATCGACGGCGTGGAGCGTACGCAGGTACTGGGGCAAGCACTGGCATAACTACATCTACCACTCGTTCTCGGGACACACGAAGGTGCTGACGCGGACTTGGCTGGGCATGCGCCGCGGCCGGACGGAGACGAGACTGCTCGAGAACACGATTGTGTTTGGCGCGAGCGGGTTGATGCATAGCGCTGTGCGCTGGGCGCAGGATGGCGACGGCTACGACTATTGGTGCATTGCGCTGTGGTATGTGGGCCAGATGCTGCCGATTGTCGTCGAGGGCGTTGTGCAGGAGCTGTGGAGGCGGAAGAAGAAGGACCTGGGCCTCAAAGACACTAGGGCGCTGCGGAGGGCGGAGAGGTGGGTTGGGTATGCGTGGGTGATTGGGTTCAATATGTGGAGTATACCGAAGTATGTGCATACGCGAGATGAGTGGAGTGATAGGGCGATGCGCAAGAGGTATGCGAGTGAGGTTGTGGAGTATGAGAAGAAAGGGGACAGGGAACTTTGAGCTCGTCGAAGGAAGGGGTCGCGGGAGATGTGGATCGGTAGACTCCTACCATAGCAGTCCATGATGAATTTACATCAGTAGTGAGGGCCGTTCTCTGTGCAATGCTCTCCTTGACCCGTAAGCTTCCGAGGGATGTTCATGCGTCCGTTGGAATGAAAGGAGGTGTTTTCTGCCCGAGCTTCGCAAGATTAGAGCCCAAGTCCGTCTCGAAATAACTTATGTATTCGCGAATAGTTATCGTATATTGTGTATGAATCTAGAGCGCCGGGGAAATGCGACGGACGAAGGCTGTCGAGCATGAAGCTACAATTGGCTCGTGCGCAACTGCGCTTGCCTGTACGGTACCGGTACTCTCCCCACTACGTGTCCTTTCCTTTAACGCTGCATAACATGCACAAGAACACGAACGACATCACGATACAATTATTGTCACCTACCTGTCTCGCTAATGGGCTGCTTCATGTTAATCTTCCTGTCGCGTGAAGCTTATCACGACAGCTTGGAGTCCTCGTAATCGCGCTTCGCATCACCGAACACTACGCCTGATCAAGCCTGCGAATGTCACTGCGATTTCGCTACCAGGACTCGCTCCAATGGTACACTGTAGTCCTCTGCGACAACCTGTTGCGCGCCAGCTTCGACCGTGAAGCCGGGCGGACGGTATCTGCCTGTTAAGGGCCCGTCACCTGGCGACATTCGCCAATTAGATTACCCAGCAGCACCAGCTTCTAACAATAGCCAGCAATATAGAAACTGGACCTTCCTTGTTCGCATCTCCTTCACGACTTGTGCAAGCAACTTGAAATAGGCTCCTACCTTTCGGCCCAACGAAAAGATTTGGCACCTACCGCTTGTCGACTCTAGCCCTGAGCTAAATGGCGGTTGATGAACGATACGAATTTCCAAAGGGATTGTCCGAGGTGCTGGCGAACCCTGCGCTGATGAACAACCTTAATGATCCCGCTGCTCACTAGAGCGTTCAAGCTTCCCCAGAAGCCCAGCCCGCAATCAACCATCGCATCTCTGGTTCGTGACCTCGGCCCAGTCTTCCAATCTATTATATACAACGCTCGCCTCCCACGAACCCGTTGCGTGCACATCACGCTACGTCAATGCTCCTGGCGTCCTATTTTTGGGCCGATCATTTCTCCATAGCGTTCGTTTACCCCAGGAAATGCTACAGTCTAGATGCCAGCTTGACTTGAGCCCGCCGAATGTCACTGGCCTCAACGGCCTTCGACGTTTCTCGGCTGTCCCGTGTACATATCCACGAGCAATATCGGCGGGCAGATCGAATATCCATCGCATGGCGACCATACCAGGTTCGCAACTCTCTCCGTTGCTGTGCACTTTGTTGCACGAGGGTCCGGCCTGGAGATGGTAGCGAGTGGCTATTTTTCGCCATCGCTCACGAGTTCCTCACCAATGAGAGTACTTCCTAGAACGGGCCGTGGCACCCGCTCATTTGTATGTTCGAACTCTGGAGAACGAGGTGTACGTGAAGGCTCTGCTATCTTGTGCTCTAGACCTCGTACCCGGAAGAATACGTCAACATTTAAGACGGGAGGTGCTCGCTACCACTGATTCTTCAGCAGCACAGCATCATCTTCACAGTTTTGCCTATCTTGTAATTCACGAGCATCCTCAAGACCCTCATTGAATCCTACAGATCAACACTTCCCCATCATGAAGTACACATTTGCCACGCTTGCCCTTGCGGCAGCCTCCCTTGCCAACCCTGTGCCAGAAGTCGTCTCCCGGGACGCAGCGCCATCATCATTCAAGATCGTCGACGTTGTCTCCGGCGGATCAGGTTGTCCGCAAGGTAGCATTGATGTCAAGTGGACCGACAACAAGATCTTCCCCATCTGTACGTGCTTCTCGCCACGCCGAAATACACCATAATTGCTAACACAACCCGCAGACTTCAGCAAAGAGTTCACCGCAAAGGTCGGCGCGAACGCCGACGTCGTCGAATCGCGAAAGAACTGCCAGCTCAACATCAAGATCGACTTCGACCCGGGCTTCTCCTTCGCCATCTACTCGGCCGACTACGCCGGCTGGGCCGATCTCGACGCTGGCGTCACCGGCACCATCAAGTCCACATACTACTTCTCCGGCGAGACAGATCAGGTATGTCCACGCTTTCCACCTCTCCAATCGATAGAATCCAATACTAATTCTGCCCGACAGACATCCGTATCTTCATCCCTTAGCGGCCCCTTCCACGGAAAATACTACAAGCAGGACAACGTGCCTGTCGTTCAATGGTCGCCCTGCGGCGGCGACGCCATGTTCAACGTCAACAGCGAGGTTGCGCTCACTCCTTTGGCGTCGGCGGCGAATGGCCTTCTTGCTGCGACGCGCGAGGGCGGCCGCTTCACGAACAACCTGTACTTTGCGTGGAAGAAGTGCTAGATGGCGACGCAGCGCTGGCGAGAAGGCTTGTTGATATGATCATTGTCGTTTCGTGGGATTAGGAGCTTCGATGGCTTGGTTTGGTGTACATACCCTTCGTTACTGATTATAGAAAAATTCCTGCATGTTGATGGTTGTGCTTGTCTGCTTGATTTTACCATGAGGACTCGAAACGTGTTACATGATCACGAACATAACGTACTTCGCACTTGAAATGTCCTGCTTTCCTCCATGTCCCCGCTCGTCCAACGACACGGCGACAATTCTCTCCGATCGCGCATGGCATGGCATGACATGGCCTCACAGTCCTCAACGCCATCTGCACATCGCGCAGCAAAAAAACAACCCCTCTCGACCACAAACCACACAATACACCGAATAAATCCTGTCCTCAACCGTCTCCGCACCCACCGCAACCCAGCATCACCATTTCCAGCGCAAGTCTCAACACAAGCACACAAACACACCCTCTGTTCTCCAGCCCTGAAGTCGCAAAAGACTTCTCACTTCATCTGCGCTTAATCTATCTCTCGCAGCCCGCGCAGCCCGCGTTACCAGGATTCACATGTGTTTCTATTTCCGTCTCTCGCTCTTAGCGCAAACGCGAGAGTACTATAGCTGTACATTGCTCCGCAGCCAGGGACGGAAAGGGAAGGAAGGGTAATGCTAAAGCAGGCTTGACTACATGCGCAGTCCATGATTGTGAGGTGCGAGGATGGCAGATGGATGTATGTATGTATG
>TARA_R110002003_G_scaffold448_4_pt1 | contig 15972 bp, 18 predicted proteins | sample TARA_R110002003 | Tara Oceans TARA_R110002003 (sample SAMEA4396441) | marine metagenome | biome: Westerlies Biome; feature: [SRF] surface water layer (ENVO:00010504); material: water (ENVO:00002006), including particulate matter (ENVO:01000060) such as... | depth 5 m
TTCGAGATGTTGAATAGGGAAAAAAAATCTGGTTTCAGGAATGATACGACAACTTTGTCGACGGCCGATGTTCTTCCAACAGCGCGTGATCCGCTCAGAGCAGTTGCATGTCTCGTAAAGTACAGAGTGGGAGGCCTGTCTTGACCTGGGTTGGCGAATATCATCCAAGAGGTCGCTTAGAAGCCGAATGGGCTGATGCCACTGCCATATTTAGCCTGCTATAACATTGGTGGCAGCCTGGCAGGGCTGCGAAATTGGAAAGACTACTTTTCTCCGCCTTGTTTATCGAGCAGAAGGAATACCATAAACCTTGATTGTCCATGATGGGTGTGCCTGAAAGCCATTTACGCCATGAAACGACTCAATCTTGAGAGAGGCGATAAGCGAGGCACTTTGATAGGTGGATACGCTGCAAATCGATGGCGTCAATATTGATGTTGTCCTTGTGGAATAGCTTCGCGGCCGCCAATTGCCCATTTTGATGAAATCATGTCGGGACCTTACATGACGTCTCGAATTTTGATGTGCGCCATCTTGCATTTGCATTTCGCGGCGATGAGTTCCGCGACCTTTCGCAGCGCTTGAAGAGACTCGACATCAGCCAAGTGTGTGTGCCTGACAGCAATGAGGCGGGACAAATGTGACACAGCGTCGCTTCGCTCCGAAATGTGCGATGCAAACGACGATCGCAGTTCATCGTCGGGAGCTCGAGCAGCCAATTGTTGGTCTGTTCGGTTAGAGGTGGAATCACTCCGTGTGGTGTGCAGCCCGGATCGTCACAACGAAGCTCTTTCCTGAGGACAAGCAACACTGCAAAGTGTCCAGTAATCCATATCGGCAATGTAGACCACTTTTACGTATATCTATCACGCAACGTATCTCTATCCTTACCGGGCGTTGCTCTGACACGGCGCGAATACTTTTGTGCGGCTGTAAAGGTAGGCGAGTTCCTGTACAACGTGCCGATACATTTGTTGTGCCGTGAAACGTGTCTTCGGGCTGGTAGAGTTTTACATGCAAGCCTCTGTCACGGCGCAATGCTCAACGTCTAGTCATAGCGGTCGAGACTTGCTTTTCTTTGAGTCATCCGACATTCGGAATCCGCCTTGAGCCTCAATGAGCCGCAGGTGCCATGCCCAGGCCCGAAAGGCAACCGTCGGGGACAGGCTGATTTCTCCGGGCCGTGGTGGTCAGAGTTCTGTTGAGAACCGTGACCGGACACAGAAACGCAAACGTGCTGAATGTGTTGGCGTTGTGTGCCCTGCATTTACCGTATGAGCGACTCCGATCTGAGCTACTATCAGATCGTGCCGTCCTTATCGGCCCTTGTTGAACTCTAAGGCGTCGCATTGTCGAACAGCGCGGACCGTGACGGCGATCGCCAATCCTTCGAATTGTCAGATCTCGGAAGTCGTTGCCGGGCCCGGCACGCAAGCGAGGGTCCAAGTGTTGCACGAGGTTGTCCGGTCACGCCAACGTGGTCAGAGTGTGACAGGATCTGCTGAGTCGCACAAAGGGTCACTGATCAGGCAACAGAAAGCCGAGCCGATGACATAACGACCCGGGACTGTTGGGGAAGGACCTAAGTGTCATGGCATCTAGTCGGATCCCGACGGGGACTACCCTCGGACGCTGGGCACTGTTCTCCGTGTCCGACTCGCCCTGCGAAGTGGAGCCTGATGAGCTGGCCGCGCAGAAATTGTGATTTGGTGACGACCTGAGGCATATCAGCGCCGCTGAGAAGTTTTCAGACGAGGCTGCACTCCATGACAGGATGCGCCACCATGAGGAGATGCGAACAATCTCGCGTGTTGCGCCATAACGACCATCCCATGACGCGAGCCAGCGTGGGATAGTTGCTTTTTCTTGCTTGCGTCTTGCAAAAGAAAGGGATGGTCCCTGCACGCACCATCCATGTCATTCGTTCCGTGCCGTTCAGAGATGCGGGGAAGCCAAGGCGTGAAGGATCCACCTGCACGCGTCTGACCACTGGTGTCTCGCAGACACAGAGCGTGCAGACACGACGTCCAATACGCTGCGTGCATGCAGGCGAGAGGGGGGGAGAAGAGGGGACGTGTCAGGGGTCCGCTGTGTGCCAAACCTCCTAGCCATGGGGGGAGGTCCAGGGCAACGGCGAGCGACGGGGTCTGGCGTGCCATCCTGCTGGGGACAGGCTGTCTTGTGTTGGGATTCTTAGCATGTGCTGCCTATCTTTCATAATTTGCCTCCCAGCGCCAGCGGCCCTCCTCAGACGACGTTGTTGGGGTGTGGCTGCCTTCCAGATCTTCGTGAAAAATTCTTCATGGTCTGTGTCACAAAACAACTGTCTGTGTGGCCGTCCCGTGTCTCGTGAATATGTACTTCCACGGACCTTGGTCGCTGTGGCGTGTTTAAACTTTCAGTTTGACCATGGCAGACAGAGCATTGGGCCTGGGCTTGTCGCATCTCGATGACCCGAGGCTTGTCAGTGTGGTTGGCTGCGTTATCGTGGGATACAACGGTACGGATGCAGTGCATTGATGCGGTTAGGCATCACGTGTAGCAGTGGCAACTGAGGGGTCCCGTCGCGATCTGCAGTGACAGTGGGACATGTCTGAGTTGGACAAAGAGGTTGTGTGAGGCTGTCATGCGAACGTCAAAAGCTGCAAAGGAGGACAAGATCGTTGGTGTGTTATCGCCATGAGTCTTAGCTCATGGTCGTTTGTTCCATTTGAGGTGCTGTGGCAGCAACTGCCTAAAGCTACTTGACAGAGAGGAATGGTGACGACGCGTCACTGACAACGCTCGTGAGATTTGAGAGGGATATCCATCCTCGGCCACCGTGGCCTCGCGAAAAGCACATGCTATCGCTATTGGGCTACAATGTGATAGAAAACCAACACCTGGCTGCGATGCTTAATAGAACAGTGATGGTTCACCCCGGTGCAGCGCCTGGATGTACATGATATCGAACAAGGAAAAGGATATAGATGCTTTTAGTCGTACACCGCCGAACAATCGTAGCCACATAGGAAAGTAGTAGCAGCGGTCATCGAGATATGCAACAACGAACTCCGTGAGCCACGCCGGGCGTCGGTCGTCGTGAGCGCCGAGTGAAATGCGGATGAATAGATGAAGTAGTGATGACGCCTGGAGATGTCGTGATGGTTCGGGCCTCAGCCGGTCTCGGTCTCGGTACAACCCGCACTCAACCGGTCGAGAAGTAGAGGAGATCAAAGCAATTGTGGGCAAACAAGTCGACTAGTACTGGGTATACCGCCTCTTCATGTCCCTGGTCTGATCGAATTGTCGCATGTAGTTGTTGAGCTGCGATGCAGCCTGTTGCGAAACGCCGGAATGGGTTTGTGACGAGGCAGATGCGAGTGATGAGCGTGATGACGAGGGAGTGAGACTTCGCTGTGGTGACTGCTTCGTCGCCGTTGGTGGTGCGAAGTAGGAGCCATTTGCAGTTGGGTAGTAGTGGTAAGGGCTCGCTGGGGCCATGTCGAATCCCTTGGAACCCGAAGGTGCCTTGTAGGCGGAAAAGTTGACAGCAGGAGGTAGGTAGAAGCCATTGGTCGACGACGATGTCGACGACGCCGAGGAAGACAGCCGTGACGATGTCTGGACGCGGCCAGCCTTCTCGAGGTCCGCTAGGCGGCACGCTTGACTGCAGTACGCAGACGGCTCAGACATCTGGCGGTCACACGAAAGGCAGTAGTCGTTGCTCCAGGAAGCCATTGCGGAGAGAAGTGTTTGCTGTTGGAGGAGAGAGACGGTACTTGAAGTGGTGGATGCTGACGGGGCAGTGCTCAGCTGAGTGGTGGCTGAGAGTCGGGACAGTGGGTGATGGTCGTCTGAAGAGAGACGAGCGGTGGTGGAGGACAAAATGTAGTGTTCGCTAAGAGTCATGAGCTGGTTTTGGCTTCTTGAGCGGAAGGGCCGTGTGGAGACGGGAGCGATGAGGATAGTCTTATGGACGGTGCCTGAGGTGCACCGGGCGGACAGCCAGCAGGGTAGTCCCACGCTAATGCGCCTCCACAAAGCATGCGCAGGGGTCCACGCCGTGGTGCAGAGCCAAGGGAATCATTTTTCTAACCGCGCGAGCCTGCCACTGTCTGCCTGCCCTGCACCCCTCTCGCTGAACGCGCCCTAGTCTGGCCTGCGCCATGACCGTCGCCCGCAGCGAACAGGTGCAGAGCGGCTCGCCTGCGATTCGCTGCGCCGCGCGTTGGCCACTGCGGTGCTGCCAGCTCAACGCGCGAGATTTGCACTCGTCTGCAGCGTCGATGCTGCGAAGAGCAGCGCGTTCGGCCGCGGTGGCATCGCGCCATGGGCCGAGCGTTGTGCACACCACCGCTGTGTCCTGTGTGTGTCTGTGTGTCGCTGTGTGTGTGAGCGATACCACGAGCGTCCTCCGATGACGAATCTCGCTAGCTGTCATCTGCCTCATCCGACGCAGGGCAGGCAGATGACTGACGTGCGAATGTAGGTACGAGTCTGCCTATTCCAGAAAGGCCTGAGCAGAATCGGAGGCCAGAGATATCGGTTTCATCGGTCACCTGGGTGTGCTCCCCACGCCGTCCAGGATGGTGCTCACCACCGATGCTCGACTGGCTTCGCAGTCGCGCATTGCGCGATATCCTGCCTCGAAATTGCCGCTACCCACCGGACGCGTGCTGGGGCTACGACATCCAGCAGCTATCTCGCACCAGCAGTGGGGTCGGCATTCGCTATCTTCGGTGATGATGTCGAGCAAAGGCATGCTCACTTGAAGCAGCACGTCTTACAGTGGCCCCCTGCAGCGAGCTCGCACACCATCGAGCTCTCGTAAGCACCAAGTCGCGCGCACACGGAATGCTGAGTGAAGACGTCCAGCGTCGTGTGAACTACGAGCTTGGAATGTTGGCACCTCGTACTGCTCAGGCGGTGCTCATAGCCGAACCGTCTCGACTGGAAATAGCATACAGCAGGCGGGAATTGCGACGTGACCGGCCTGGTCGGTTGTCGAATGCTTGCCCTCGCACATGGATATTCATTTGCTCCGGTGCTATCGCAGCCAGTCCCCTCTGCATGAACGATCTGCGTTTCGCCAGCCCATTTCAACTGCCGCCGTGCTGGAGACGAGCACAATTCCTCAACACAATTTGCATCCACTACCGCGAGAAGCAGCCAATTCGTTGCATCAGCCGCGACAGAAATTTGGAACACAGGCGCATGGAGGACGTCTGACCTCGCTTGATGCTCAGCGCCTCAAGCCCATGCTCCGAATGGGTACGGCGCAGACCGACCTGGACCGTCTGTTGCGTCCTGTTGGAGTTCGGCGAGGGCGAGGCAAATCTTGATCCGTCGCAAGAACGCCTGTTCTGTTCCGCCCTCTGCCAGGCTGAGCGTACCTCCCCAACGAGCTGCTTGATAGGCTACTGCCGCTCGACGATTGCCAGAACTGCTTCGTGAAGGTACTAGTGCTTCCGTACAGAGCAGCGACAAGCGAGATAACGATCATGCTCTCATTGCTTGGCCTCCCTACCAAAGCAGGCAACGGACCTGTGATATGCACCCCTCAGCAAGGTTCTGCAGGGTGCTCGTGTCGGGGACGCCATTGGAGGTGACTTGCAGATGCGGACGGGACGTTCAGTTCGTCCGTGAGGGTCGAACACTGTATTGGCTGCATTGACCCCCACGTTGCTTCGTCCAAGGTTCAGCACGACACTAGAGCTGGAGAGGACTCAAGCTGGAGTCGTCATGTCGAAATCGCGCAGGAACAGGAAAGCAGCTTACCTTGTTTGCTCTTATCTCGATATTATCGCGCTTAGCGAGGTCATACAGAATCTGCATCCCCTCTCTGACCCTGAAGCTGCCAATTACCCCGTATCGCGACACCAACACTAACACTAACCCAGGCGGGTCCCAAAAAAGACGCTGCGGCCGTGCACGAAACAGCGGCTTGATTTCCCCACAGTAATGTAACCGCGGGCACCAAACTCGTTGCGACATCAATTGCGACATGTCAATAGCAAGGATCACCATTGCAAACATTACAATGGTTGTGGAGCAGTCTGAGAGCGCAGTACATTTTGCACTGAGAAGACGATCATAGTCGTCGTCCAGGGCAGTGCAACGCTACGAGCTCACCGGACGTCCTTGCAACGCTGCATGAGGCGCGCGTACAATCTGGAGGACCTCGAGAGCCCTCATGCCAGGCCGGGATCCGACGAACGAGGCACAGCATGTCACTCGAGAAGTCTGGGCCACTGCAAAGTACACATCCCGCGCTGCATCATCTTGCAGGCTGCAGTCTTGCAATCCGCAGTGAGCAGCATGTACGTCAATATTGCCAAACAATATGGATCCCGTCGGCGTACAAAGTCATGGACCGCAATGAGGACCATGCAACGCTCAACCGCAGCTACTCACATACTAGATACAGGCAATAGCCCAAACATGCTGACTCGGCCATGTTGTGTCACCAAGCAGCAATCTATCGTGAACGATGCACGGTTCGCGAATTAGCTCGTCTCGTCTCGGAAGTCAATAGCCAGCCTCGCCTCATGAAGCTGGATCCATGAGGTCCATCTCCCGACAATGGGGCTACTCCCGAGTCGGCCCGTCCGGCGGCTACAGCGCAATGGAGCACACGCCGATCGCGTCGTTAGGGAGCTCCCGAGACTGGTAGTCAAGGGGCGCGCTTTGCGGCAGGATTCGGGGCAGCCCAGCTGGGTAGACCGCTTGCAAAGCCAAAATCGACACACGATGGTCTCAGTCGGCCCTTCAGCTTGTAATAATCTCTGATCTTAGCGGTAGGTGCAACTGACTCGCGTGGACAGTATCTCCCTCACCAACACCACTTCGCTCACTCTCGATTGTGAGGGAAGTCGGTGTCAAAGCGTCGTTCTCAATCGCACTGAGGGATCATAGACTGCAAGATACTATCTATCAATCAATGATTCAACACGCAATAACGATCGCTGAAATTATTCGTGACGGTGGATCGCTCGCTTACTCAAGCGCTCGGAAAGACCTCACCTCATCTAACACTAACGCATTGAATTCAATATCCAAACCCTAATCCAGCAACTCCAACGACCCCACATTCGCGATTCAGGCACGCAATCAAGCCCCGATAAACGATGAGTACACCATCCACTCTCGCAAACTCCCCATACGAGTCAGAGCTGCAAACCGCGCTCCAGGCCGTCCACGCCGCCTCTCTCCTCACCAAATCCGTACTGCGCTCGCTCAAGAACAACGTCGGTGCCGAGACCAAAGATGACGATTCTCCCGTCACCATCGCGGACTTTGCCGCGCAGGCACTCCTCATCTGCGCACTGCATGCCGTGTACCCAGAGGACCGCTTCCTTGGCGAGGAAAGCGCAGATGCATTGCGCCAGAACGAGGCGCTGGCAGACCGTGTTTGGAACCTTGTGCTACGCGCCAAAGAGCGTGCTTGTGCGCGGCAGGATGGAAAGAGTGACGTGCAGATGCCTCGGGACGACGCAGAAGTTTTGATGCGGGGTTTCCCTGCGAGCAAAGAGGAGATGTTTGAGCGTATTGATGCGGGTGGGAAAGGTCAGGTCACGGGACAGGGGAGGGTGTGGGTTATGGATCCTGTCGATGGCACGGCGACGTTTATGCAGGGGCAACAGTATGCGGTTGCGCTTTGTTTGCTGGTCGATGGCGTGCAGCAAGTTGGTGTTGTTGGGTGTCCGAATCTGGCTTTTGATGTTCATGGACCGTTGGGAGAAATTCGCGTTCATGAAGATCAGGTTGATGAGGTCGGGTACGGCGTTGTTCTCTCAGCTGTCAACGGGCACGGTACTTACGTCCGGTCTATGCAAGAGAACCAACTCGGCGAGCCGCGCCGCATTGATCTCACCAGCATCCCGACCAAGGCGCTGTCGGATTTGAACTTCGTCGAAGCTACAATCGGCAAGACATCTCTCTGCCAAACCGAGCACAAACTCGTAGCAGACTCTCTTGGCGCCTCCTGGCCAGGCACAATCGTCTGGTCGCAGCAGATGAAGTACGCCGCGCTAACACTGGGCGCTACGGATGTCATGGTGCGCATTCCCAAGACAAAAGAACGCTTCACATACATCTGGGACCACGCCGGCGGCCACATTCTGTACCAAGAAGCCGGTGGCCTGATCAAAGACTTTGACGGCCAGGCCGTCGACTTCAGCAAGGGCAGGCAGATCAAAGGCAACACAAACCATGGCATGATTGCCGCGATGCCCGGAGTCTTCGACGCCGTGGACAAGGCTGTCCAGGACGTTCTCGCGAGACGTGCGACCTGATGACAAACATCGGAAGGCAACGCAATGCACCGGGTAACTCTGCTCACCGGCCGGCAACGTGATCATCACGCAAGTCTTGCGTCCCGACGCCGTCCCGAAGGCAGCAAGGCAGGACCTTGTCAGACATTGCTGCAGTGTCACAAGAGCCTCACCGGATGGTTACAGGATGTGGGGTAGACGGAGAACGACAATGGCATGAGCCTCAGCTGAGCTCAGGGATCTGTTTGGGAAGTAGCGTCGGACCTCGACAAGTGCATCAGTGCGCTAGCATGGAGTCCGCAGGTTTGCCTGTGCAAGATTCTGCGCCTAGCCGTGAAGAACTTGCTGTGCAGCTGGAGGTGTACAGCAGCAAAGAGCGAGTCCGTCCATTGAAGGAAGATCAATGCTCCGAGGCGATGTGATCATACTCATGCTGTGATACTGTTCGATTTCTTGTGCTTGTGCACGCTCTTGCCTGAGCCGTCTGAAGCCGCCCCAAATCACCGAGTCTATGATACACCACCGCCGTTTTTCCGAAACGACACTTTCTCCACTGCGACGTTCTCGTTGCCTTCTGCATCTTTCCGTAGCTGGTACACGTACAGCACAAGCACATCACCTTGGACCTGTTCCACCATTAGCTCATCATTCCACGTTCCTTTTCTTGATACTACCGCGCGATTCTCACGCCATAGGGTTTGCTAGACTCACATCCATCAACACAAAACTCGGGGTTGGGTCCTCGTCTTCTGTCCACCAGCTCGTCGTCATCGCTCCCGTGGCGCTTCCCGGGTTGACAAAGAACTTGCCCTCCATCTCGTAAGCCTCGAACTTATGTGTGCCGCCCCACAGCAGAACATCCACATCCATTTGCCGTGCCGCAATGAGCAGGCTGTCGCCATCTCCCGGTGGTATGATGGTATGTCCGTGTGTGAAGCCTATGCGCAGCGACCCGTGGGTGACTACTTTCGATAATGCAAGATTGGGTGCCTCGACATCGAAGTCGCCCTTGACGATTTGGAGATCCGGTGCGATGGCGCGCAGGAATTCGTAAGTTTCGCGGTCGGTGATGTTGCCTAAGCAGAGGATTTGACCGATTTTGCCTGGCGCCAGTAGTTTCTTGAACTGTTCGATGTGTAAGTCGCGGTGAGGTTATGCAGGACGAACGGGCGGGATGCGCTGGGTTGGAGTGAAGCTAATTGTAGCCTTGAGGCGGGCGCGTACCTTCGTCGGGATGTCCTAGGTAGCCTGTAAGTTGTGAGGTCTAGCATTTATGTACGTGAGTATATGAACACCTACTGCAGCTCTGTCCGGTATGAAGAGGTCGCCTAAGACCAGCACCAGTCGCGATGCCATTGCGGCGCTTGTGTATGGCTCCGCGCGCTGTGAGAGGACAAATAGAGGCGTTAAGATACTGCAGACTTGCACGAGCAGCACAAGAAGTAAGCACCTCGTGTAGAGCCCTAGTCTTGCAATGCGATGTGGGATGTTTAAGCTGGGGGTCATGGAGCTGTCAGAAAGCGGTGGCAGAATACGGGCGAGCCGATGACGTAAGCCGTCGAGCTACAAGTAATAAGTTATCATTTTGCTACGCACTCTCCTTCTCTCATGTCACCGCTCCGTCTACGTTCGTATTTCGAGTTAAGCACTAGCTCGCCTATAACGACATCGTTTGCGGTGTATGCTGCTGCATGGATGCTTTCATGCTAAATTACACTCGAGCTAGAATGACAGCATCAATGTAACATGCTCGAAAACTCAGTCAGCCACTAAGTAGCCTTACCGACAACACAAGCGCGTCTTCGCATACGCACATGGCTGGTCGTAACGTTACTTTAGCTGTAGGATCCATGTACGTCCTTGCACCATGACATTCAGTACACCTGAAGCTGAATCGAGCATGGTCGAAAACCTTTTGATCACAATTGGGACCCAAGGTTTCGTCTGTTGGCGATAGTTACGCAGTAGCTATGGCGAAGCTGAGACTATGCTAGATGATATAGAAGGGTTGAAGGGTCTCCAACGTTTTGTTGTACTTGGCCTGGTTCTTGTCTAAGGCTTCTTGGATGTCACGCTCTCGTCTTCCCTGTACGATCTCCAGCGGTGTACAGGCATACGGTACGTGGGCTCCATAGAACAACACTACGGTGTCTACAGTATTGAACAATATCATGCGAATCGGTGGCTGAGTGACCCCTGCACGCTGATAGCCGTTATCAAGTTGTCTACTTGTCGCCTTTTTAGCATGTTTCACGAGCCTGCAGCGCCATAGGAGTCTATGTGGCTGCCACTGGACAAAGAGACGCCGAATCTGAGGCTAACAGTGACTGAGATAGCCCATACGATCACGGGATGCATTGCCATAGAGTACGACACGCCTAGGAATGTAAGAACCAGCTTTCACGTTTTCGAGAGGACCGTATGAGTGGAGTTGTCGTCGAGGTGTACATGTCAAAGGGAGGAGTGAAGGAGAGAATCAGGTGATCCAGGTTCGAGCTTGAACAGCCGGATGGACATCGGTCCCAGTAGTGCTTCATATGTCCTATCTGATTCGGTGATCAAGAGTAGTTCCTTTGACTTCCGGAGGATGCTACCTTGCTGCCATCTGCGCTTGACTGGCTTGAACCCATTTTTATTTTAATGTTGAAGGGATCTGTCTCGTCTGTGTCATGTCCTGACAAACTTGAGAGCACACAAGATTGTTCACGTAATGGCGCCGAGGTCTGAGATATGACGAAGTTGACAGGGTAAGACTCTGTTGTGATTCTTGCAACTTCGGAAACGATTATCAGCAAACCCTTTCGAGGCCGAGTAAAGTGCAAGTTAATGTGAAGCTGATGTCTCGCCTTACGCATCGCGAGCGTGCGTCAGATCGATGATCGATCACGGCAACGATGGAACACACTTGACTCTGGGCCTCACAAAATAAATGCAGAACAATGTATCCAAGGTGTGACATTTTCGTTGGCTTGTTTCTCGTGGTCTACTCACGACATATAAAGGAACGGAGTGCCAAGAAAGTGATTCAAGATGCGGGAGAAAGCTATAAGGGCGAAGCTCAGCCATCAACCTTGGCCGCAGTATCAGCGACTTCAGCAGCAGTCTTGGCCGCCTCAGCATCCTCCTTCTGCTTCACCTCACCAGTGGTCGGAACGCCCTCTGCGTTTCCGCCAACGAGCTTCCTCACAACCTCAACGGTTGCAGCGGGGCCACCTGGCTCAGCGGCCAAAACCTTTCCTGACTTGTCAACCACGAAGACACCGCGCGTTGTTCCCTTGGGCGCTTTCTTGAGGCCGATGGCGGAGATGAGGGTTTGTGCGGGATCGCACAGCAGTGTGTAAGGGAGGTTCTGTTTCGTCTTGAAGGTCGTATTGGCCTTTGGGCTGTCGTTCGAAAGCCCGTAGATGCTGTAGCCGGTCGCGGTAAGGGGCGCGTAGGAGTCGCGGAAGAGGCAGGCTTGGTTGGTGCCTGTGATTGGTCATGTTAGCTCGATGTTCTCTGACGGTTGGGGTCAAGCCTTACATCCAGGTGTGGAAGCTTTGGGATACGTGAACAGTACAACGCCGCCCTTGCTCTCCTCTACGAGCTTCGCAAACGTCGTCTTCTTGTTGTCGTGGGTCTCGACCTCACCGCCGAAAGAAGTAAGGTCAATGGTGTCGCCAACCTTGGGCACGCCGCCAGCAGGAGCAGTGGGCTTCGAGGCTTCGCCGTTGGCCTTGCTGCTGACAGCCTCCTTGACAGCCTCGACCTTTTCAGTGACGGCTTCTTGGACCTTCTCAACGACGGTCTTCTCGCTCTCAGGCTTCTTGCCCTTGGCTGGAGCCTTCTTCTTCGCTGGTCGCACTGGCGCAGGAGGCGCCTCCTTGCGTTTGCGGAGTTCGACAGGCATGTTGGAGAAGTGGTCGCGAAGCTGGAGCGCGGTCGCGTTAGTGTCGCGAAGCTATACAGACACGATTGATCGCAAAAATGGAGTGTTGAGGCGCGGAGGGAGCTGGGCGATGCTCGAGGTTGACGTCGGACGGCGCTTACCTGATCGCGATTTGTTGGCTAGCAATCTGCTGTACAACCCGCGCTATATGAACAAGCGCACAATGAGCAGTCCCGATGAGCTATATGTGAGTAAAGCTAGAAGATGAGTGCGACAGTATGTGCGATATCAAGGCGCCTCGAGGTGCGCGCAAACATTTCGAGAACCTTCACCAACCTCCTCCTTGGCAAAACCGTCCATATCGATATTAGGCAGATTACCTGAGCTACTGCTTCTTGTTTCGGAGTGCGGGAATCAGCGCGCACCAGGGTCAATCAGATGCTTTGATTGGGCATTCAAGTGAGGAGGTTGTAAATCCGCCCGATGGCTGCGACGCGCCGCCCGCTCGGTTGGGCGTCCGAAAGTGTACTAGCTTCTATCCCGCTCCCGCAGCTCCACTTTGAGGCAACGGCGGTGCATTTTCTCACATCAACACCATTCAAGTCACAAACCCGACCGCTTGATTAACCCTATCCGCAGATCTAGTGTCGGGTCTTCAGTCGAGAGCCATTGCGCGGAGATCGACCCTCTCTTATTCAATCACCTTCCCCTCACGAACGTGGAGAGCATGACGCTACACTATGCCTATTAGACCACGGCCCCTCGTATGTAATGGAATACCATGAATTCTGCCATCTCCATTGTAGTTCAAAGTTGGGTCTATTGCACTGAAACCCCACCGTCTACGGCCCCGCAGCAGTTCGGCGGCTCGTCTCCTAGTGTACCATGATTTGAACCGACTTCGACCAACCCAACCATGATTATCTCCAACTTAGTGGGCTTTCTCCTCTTCCAAGCATGGTGTTAGCGTCATTACCTTATTGACGGACCACAAACATATTGATCATGCTTTCCGTAGAGGCATGATGAATTATCTCCTAAATTCACCAGGTCTGATATAAAATCTTCTCATCCAGTCTCCGTCTTCATGCTCCTTCCCCTGTTCACTTTCAGATTCAAATCCCTCTTGTTAGCTACAATAGCTGCACCTGCAATATTTGCTAGAAATCTGATGGCTGCTACCAACGTGCCTAGAGGCAGCGCCTCCGCTTCGTCAATGGAGACCCAACAAGCAGCGCAGCCACGTGCGACGGAAAAAACTGAGGCCAACGACCAAGGTCTCCTACTACAATCTTCAAACTCTTCAGATCCTGAAGGTCAACCTGCACCACCAGCCGAGAGCGATGTCTTCGGTAATGAAGAAGGCGCCGATGTCCAGTACAAGACATGCGAGTGGTAATTTCATCCCACATTATCCATTTTTCTTCGCCACTCACGATCTTAGGTGGCACACTAGCATTCTTATGCTCGCCGAAAACGTTTCTCTTGGTGTCCTTGCCCTACCTCAAGCCCTCGCTATCCTCGGTCTTGTTCCTGGTCTCCTCTGCATCCTCTTCCTCGGTCTTATCGCCACATACACTGGGTGGATCATAGGGGAGTTCAAGCTTGCACATCCCTCCATGCATTCGTTTGCCGACTGTGGTATGATGATTGCTGGCCCGATCGGAAGAGAGATCATGGCTGTGGGACAAGTGCTAATCCTGATCTTCATCATGGGTGCACATGTGCTTAGCTTCGCGATTGCCATGAATGCTATCACTGAGCATGCCACATGCACTATCGTATTTAGTGTTGTGGGCTTGATCATTTGCTTCCTGTTGGGTTTGCCGAGGACGTTCAAGAACGTTAGCTACTTCTCTATCTTCTGTAAGTCTCTCGAATCTGGGCAATAGCGCAAGACCGCTGACGAGTATAGCCTGTCTCTCCATCGTTGTTGCCGTCTTGGTAGTGATGGTTGCGATCGCTATTCAGAAGCCAGATATGGGCAGTGTTCTCGCTGTCCGACCCAACGTCCCGCTGGTCAAGGGGCTTGGCCCAGTCTTGAATATCGTCTTGGCATACAGTATGTCTCGTTCCTTCCTTTCGTGACGCACAACTGAAGCTAAATGTTCATAGCCGGCCACGTCGGCTTCTTCTCCTTCCAAGCCGAGCTCAAAGACCCACGCGACTTCAAGAAAGCTCTTTACCTCGAACAAGGCATCGCCGTTATATTCTACATGGTAATGTCTGTCGTCATATACTACTACGCCGGTCCCCTCGTCGCCAGTCCCGCGCTCGGCTCTGCAAACCCTTTGATCACAAAAATCGCTTTCGGCATCGCTCTTCCCACGATCATTGTTGCAGGCGTCGTCAATGGGGCCGTGGCCTGCAAATACTTATATGTTCGAATGTGGGCTGGTACAAATGTCGTGCACCAGAACAGTTCTAAAAGCATTGGGAGCTGGCTGGTGATATGTGCACTTGCATGGTTGATGAGCTGGATCCTGGCAGAGGCAATACCGAACTTCAATATCTTCCTGGGGCTTATTGGAGCTTTGTTCGGGAGCTGGTTTAGCTGTGAGTAGCCTGGGATCAACCTAAGATTCAACCTAACAGATGGCTGACATTCCGCAGATGCTCTTCCGCCGTGCCTTTGGATGTATCTGCACAGAGGCAAGTTGTTCTCAACGAAACGGAAAACCGCCATGACAATCTTTAATGGCCTCGTCTTCCTCCTAGGTGCTACAATCGTAAGTACCACATTGGAATCCCTTGCACATGGCGGTAGCGACGGCTGACTTTTGTACTACAGTTTATCTTAGGCATGTGGTCCTCTGGTGTGGAGTTGAGCAATGGATCTGGAGGTAGGCCATTCTCGTGCGCGAATAATTGGAAGCCTACGAGTTGGGTAGCTGAGGACGGAAAGCGATGATCAGGAGTCGTGGCGAGGCTGTCCGCGACACGACTCGATGGGAACATACTATAATCTGCAAGTCCTACGTACTTGCAGATATGGATATCAAGTACCTGACTAGATTTTCACGGCAAATTTCTGATAGTATCAAGTCAAAGGAGATCATTCGAACTGTATATGGCCCATGGGACCAGGCCACGTGATCAACCTTCAGCTGAAAGTCCAGGCCCGACTTGTGGCGCATGAGCTGAAGAATTGTACATCATCGTACTTTGATTGGCATCTCTTGGCATCGCTTATCTCCCACATCTATTCGCTGGACCTTGAATCATCATTGAGGCTCCGACACGGTGAAGCGATGATGGCGGAAATCGGCGAGGGTCATTGGATGTTGATTCTTGATGGCCATGCAGGAACATCAGGAATCTATCGATGCTCAAACCAACATGGCCAAAGTTAAAGAGTCTGATATTCTCCTTCAAAATACTGATTCTGCTGCCCTCTATTGATTCTTACACCATGCTTCGACCCAACGTTCTCCAGTGTATAGTTGCAGCGCTAGCGTTCACTCAGCTCGCCCACACTAAGGCCGCCGACCCGTGGTCATCCTTCAATACAAACATCAAGGCCTGCACAGTCGTTGACAAAGTTTACCAAGTTTTGCCTTCGAAAAATCAGGATGATGTCCTTCAATTCTGCAACTCTTTTGTCGGTTATAGCACCACCACGGTTACGGGCCAGTTTGACGTTTGGGTCACGTCACCTATACCTCTGAAGACTATCACTGTTTCTACGAATCCACGGCCCCGCTATGTAGCGCGCGACGGGGACGACACGCCCATCCCACAAGCGCACCCTGCATCGCCATCCTACAAGAAAGTCACGCCAACGGCCTCCACAAGCATCATCACACCGCCTCCTGTCATACCTGACTCTATGCAATATGTGCCGGAACT
>TARA_R110002003_G_scaffold351_9_pt1 | contig 15947 bp, 17 predicted proteins | sample TARA_R110002003 | Tara Oceans TARA_R110002003 (sample SAMEA4396441) | marine metagenome | biome: Westerlies Biome; feature: [SRF] surface water layer (ENVO:00010504); material: water (ENVO:00002006), including particulate matter (ENVO:01000060) such as... | depth 5 m
TCGATATGGGAAGTGCCCAAGAGTCCGCAGCCAAAGAAGAAGCGTGCTTCGAAGGCAAGACCCCTGGTGCCAGCGCCAGAGGGCTTGGATTTGGACGAAGCTGTGTCCAGAAGACGAGACTGGACACCGCCGCGGGACACATTGCCAGCAAGTCCATTCACAGACTCGATTGGGAAAGAAAATAAGCACGTTGAGCCGGACGCTAGTGGTGGTCATTTCACGAACATGGTATCAAACTTTGCGTATGCGCAATCGCCTGCGTCGCGGATTTCTGTCAACACCACAGCCTCAACTACAGAAATAGCGGCGGTGACTAAGCGACGACGAGTCGAGGTGAGCCCTTCAGCGCAAAAAGCACAAACATCGCTAACATGAAATCATAGCTTATCGATGTTCCAAGCAACCCATCCACTTCCAGAAACTCGTCACCCGAGAAAGGAAAGGCCCCCAAAAAGAAGGCAAGGACAATCACGGATATTGTCACCAAGCAATACCAACCCAGAAGTCTCGATCCGGATCCACTTGACGTCACGAGTGGTTTCTTCCAACCTCGAACAACAGTTACGAAAGTGCCATTGAACGACGTAACAACAATTAATGACAATGCGACGACTGGAAAGCTGCCTCGCAAACGCTCAACCTCTAAATCCGACTCTGAGAAAGCAAGTTCGAAAGCGAAGACGAAGAAAGCCTCTGCCAAACCTGTTGCCAAGCTTAAGTCCAAGCCCATCACGGAGAAGTTACTCAGTCCCAATTCAGCATTATTGCGCCTCAGCAAGCAAGACGTTCTATTTGGCACTTCAAGTCAACTTGCGTTGGAGGAGTCGCCCACATTAGTGCGCCAAATCCAGCAAGCGATGAAAGAGTCGGAAAGAGACGGAGATTCAGCGATGCAGCTGCGGGCTCCACCACACTGGCCGAAACTCGAGAGGGTAGTTGGCAAGCGAGGCTTGTGGGACGCAAGTTCGAGGGACGTCGAGGGCGGCTTACTCGACCAGATGGAAGATGTCTACATTCACGAGTTTGATCGAACACAGGACTTCCCGCTGCTCATGGACGGCACGACCGATGGAGTCATGGTGGAATCGCCGTCTTTTGTGGACATTGACGATGTTATTGAACATTCGCCGGCAGTCGTCATATCCTCTGATCCGCCGACACCTCCCTGTACAATGTCACGAGGCTCACAGACCTGTGCACATGTTGATGCACGAAACTCAACAAAGACAGAAGCAGTGTTCGAGGACATTGATGGATTCGACTCGCAGCCTCCACCCTCGAACCAGAACGCCGAGTCGCAGGACAGCTTTGCCGACATTGATGACTTGTTACCTGCCGCGACCGAATTAAGTACGATGCCGCCACCCAAACCGAGGCCGCCAGCACCAAGCGCCACAGTAGGCTCGCCGAAGAAACGCAGAGGCCGTCCACCCAAGTCACAGTCCGCTGTACCGATGACCAGCACATCCCCAATGCTCGTGCCCAAAAAAGCAATGCCAGAACCGAACTCCACGACAAAACCGAAGAAGGGTATGTCCGCACCTCCTGCAACGCCACCGAAAAGTTCTGGGCGGTTTGTCGACATTGACGAAATCCTGGACTCCGAAGACGAGGCCAGGGAAGCCTTCTCGCCAACGCCTCCTCGCGTGCGCAGGCTGCAAGATTCGGAGCCGCTTCCCCTCTTCTCCACCTCTCCGACCCGTGCCCAAAAAACCAAAGACAAAACCAAAACTTTTGTAGACCCATCTATTGCGCGGGTGAATCGTATTTCGAGTGCTTTTCTGGAGTGGGCGACTTTTAGGACTAGCGTCTTCTCGGCGATAACGGCGCATGTTCGCGCCCTCCCACCGACCACTGGCCCCAAGCAGCCCAGTTGGCACGAGAAGATGTTGATGTATGACCCCGTGGTCCTCGAAGAGTTCACCGCCTATCTCAATGTTAGCACTGGTATTCGAACCTGGAAACGCGCAACCAAAGTACAAATCAAAGCGTGGAATAAAGCAATGAAAGCACTTGGCGAAGACGCAGTCGAGATCGAAAGCGCGACCGAAGTCCTGGCCGTCGAGAAAGAACTGGAAGCGTGGCAGGTGCAGGCGTGGTGTGAGAGTATGAGTGTGTGCTGCATCTGGGGCGAAGGAAGGGGAAAGGGTGGTGTGAGGAAGGGGTTTTACTAGCGTGAGTTAGCTGACGATGTCCATGATGAAATGAAGGAATAACAATCCCTTACCCTGCTGCAAACATGACAAAAAAAAACACAAAAAAACGTCGGCGCTGGTGCCGACTCGACTCGAACAAGCTCGCTGACGGCGCACAGGCAGCCCTATAATCACACAGTCAGTAAATCGAAGACACTTCAGCATACCCTCCCACCATATGCCATCTCACTTCAGACAACCCTCGCATTCAAGGTGAATACATACCTACTCCTCTTCCCCCCACGTCCCCACCCACTTCCACACGTCCCCAAGCCACCACTCAATCGCCCTCCTCTTCTCCACCCACGCCAGCTCCTCCTCCAGCAACCTCTCCTGCTCCAAGAACCGCTCCAGCAAGCGCACCACGTTGCCCCTGTTGTCGCGGCGCCGGCCGCCCAGAACGGCGTCGCGGGCGGGCGCGAGGATCACGTCGCAGGCGCGACCGATCTGCCGCCTCTTCTCCGCCAGGGCGGCCCTGATGGCGGCGACAGGGCGTGGTGGCTCGTTGGGAGCGGTGGAGTGGCTGGAGGTGCTGGAGGGTGTCGTTGTTGAAGACATTTTTGTGTGGTGTTGTGGTTTGTTACTATTTACTTGTTAGCATAATGTTGACCTACAGCAGCGGCAGCTAATCAGCGAGCAGGCAGGGCTGGTACGTACATGTCTTGTAGTGGTGTGTGGTCAAGGGCGTTTGGTGCAGCTGGGTGTTGTGTTTTGCTGGGGGACGCGGAGAAGCTTTGGCCTCGTCACGGGCGGGCTCCTTCACTGAGGTGCAAATGCGGTGTATTGGCTTTTGGGAGCGGGCGGTTGGTCTGGGGTCATTCAGATATGCTAATAGAGTGAGTAGGATACTTGGGATTAGGAAAGCGCTGCAGATGCATTGCACTGGAGCACGAATGCTCGAGGCTTTCATGTCATCGCAGGACGCGATTTGGCCTGTCAACACTACGATACAGGCTCCATGGCGACATCTAACCACCCCCGATTCCTTCCAATCGACGCTGTATACCCTCTGGCTCCACTCACGGGGATATTAAGTTGGTGGCTACAACCCTGATCTTGCGGCATGCATGGCAGCATGGCAGCATGGCAGCATGGCGAGCGGCAGGCATGACAAGTGTACATATATGGTCTGGAGAGTCTGAACGAAGAAGCCGGGATATCTGTAAGATCTCAACGCCATAACAGACCGCTTTACGGATGCCATTGTAGGGTACAGCTCCTCCATTGACGCAGACTAATCATCTACCTACGATGCAGCAACCGACATCTCCCAGTACCTCCTCCAGCTCTACGCAGTCTCCCTCCCAATCCCAGCCTTATACCTCGCCAAACACCTCTCCCTGGCCATCCTATGCTCCACAATCGGCCTCGGATACCCCGCCTTCCTCGCAACCTCCGCGCCCTTCTTATCCTCGTACGGATTATGCACCGCCTTGCCCTCCACAAGCGCCAGCTCCGGAACCCACTGCCTGATAAACTCTCCGTCGGCATCAAACCTCTCGCTCTGCAACCACGGATTGAAGATGCGGAAATACGGCTGTGGATCGACGCCCGTGGACGAACTGAAGCCCCAGCCGCCGTTATTCGACGCAAAATCCCCGTCGATGAGGTGCGTGATGAAGTATTGTTCGCCGAGGCGCCAGTCGAGCAGGAGGTGTTTTGCGAGGAAGGACGCGGTGATCATGCGCAGCCGGTTGTGCATGTAGGCTGTTGTGTTGAGGCAGCGCATGGCTGCGTCGACGATGGGGTAGCCCGTGCGGCCTTGGGTCCAGGCAGCGAAGTGGGCGTTGTTGTATTCCCATTCGATGTTTGTGTATTCGAATTTGAATGGCTTGTTCATGCTAGTGGGGTGTTAGGTCATGACTTGATACGTGGCAGGGCTGCGGCGGGATAGGATGACTTACCAAACATACGGCCAGTGGACAAGGACGTGTCGGTAGAAGTCGCGCCATGCGACTTCGGATATCCACCCTCGAATACCTTCTTGCCCGCCGTCTAGCTTCTTGGTGGAGTTGACATCGCGCGCCATTCGTACGCTTGTTCGCGCTGCCAGTGTGCCAGCTGCATGATGCAGGCTTACACGGCCTGTGCTATTCAGAGCCGGAAAGTTTCGTGTAGCTTGGTACTTCCCGATCTTCTCAGTCAAAAAGCGTTCAAGGCGATCGAGTGCTGCTGCCTCGCCAGCTGGCCAAAGCGCGTGAAAGCGTGACGTTTCTTCCTCGGTTAAGCTTTTCGAGTCTGGTAGGCTGGGGATCTGGGAGCCAAATAAGGAAGTGTACCTTTCACGGAAGCCGGCTGGGTTCTTAGTCGGCATTGGTCGCTCGCTCAGCAGGTGAGGGTGGGCGTGGAGGTGCGCAACCCACTGTCGAAACCACGGGCTGTATACGGCGTATTGCTTGCCTCCGCCAGTCTTGAGATTGCCTGGTGGGACTACGCAGTCATCATGCTGTGGGTCAAAGTTGATGCCCTTGTCCAGCATCAATCGGACCAGTCGAGCTTCCCGTCTTAATTCGTCTGGTTCGTACTCCAGATTGCAGAATACGTTCTTGACATTCCACTCCTGCGCCATTTCGACCAAGCGCTTCGTCACATTTGCTCGGTGTGGCATTGTCTCAATGTAAAGCGGTATATCAAGCTCATCCAGCTCTTTCCGGAGCATTTCCACGGAGCGCAGTTCGAAGTGGCATTTTGCAGGGCTGACAAGATGGGCTTCCCAATCCTGCGGGCTCATAATCCAGACACCAATGACGCCAACTCCTCTCTCCCTGGCCAATTTCGAAGCTGCAGACAAGCCGGTATTGTCACGGACACGCAAGTCGCGCTTGAACCAGTGCACCACCGCATGTCCATCTCCTCCAGCCTTGCCAGCACGGATTTCCTCGCGCACTACCTTCGTCTCTTGTAGAGCTTTCTCGAGTATCTCGATTGGTCGGGGTATCTCGTTGTCATTGTACATCGCGCACCGCTCGTTATTCATCTCGGCTGGGTAATACCTCCTGTCTACAATGCCCGCCCTTTCTTCTGGTCGTGAGTGGTCGAAATCTTCTTGCTTCACTGCTTCCCCTGGCGCGCCGTTTTCCTCATTCTTTGCAATCGTCTCTACGGGTGGTGCGCCATTCGTAAAAGCTTTCGGCGCGGGCTTCGAAACTCGAGAACGCTTGTTCGGTGCATCGCCCGAGGCGTCGGTGTAGTTGTTTGCGGAAGCGGCATTTGGTGGGATAGAATATCCCAACTTGCGTTTGGGAGGCATCGCTGCTATGGTCCTCGATTGTGAGGTGTGCCGGTGACGGTCTATGGAGCGGCTGGGAATGCAGAAGCGTGACAATGGCCTTGGATGATGCGCCTGTAGCCACAGAAGATCTCGTCTAAAATGACCTGTACATTGGAGATGTGCGGGAAGTGAGAGATTGGGCATGTAGTTAAAGGGCAAGTTGGGCCAGAAATATCTTTGACTAGATCAGATGAGAATTGAGGGAAAACCCCGTCAGCTTCGTCGCGACGCGGTGATCATTCGCGCTCGCGAAAGCACAGGGTCCGATCGATGACGCAGATGGTGCCTGGATCGCGCTCCTCCCAGATCGCGGGGCGATAAGCGAGCCATACCCCTGGCGCCTCATGGCAGCTCTGTACGCTCAAAATCCATCCAGATATTACTCTGGTGGTTGAAATGTATACTTATTCTGCATTTCAGTAATCGTAACATTGCAAAATAGTCCAAGCATTGTTTGCTTCATGGATACACTTCTGCACCGCCACGACATCCGAACCACCAAGCCGAGTTGACCCATCTCAGCGATCCTTGAGAACTAGACTTGTAGTCGACAGCCTACAGCACAGCTCAATGATTAAATAGTAATCTCTCGCTATATTGTCTATTGCACTTCATTGCTCCGCCTCATAACATGGAAGGCCGCACTCATCATCTTCAATACCGCGCAATGCCTCGAATTCGATATTTGCGACACGTGGTATTGACATACATATCCAGCTCCTTGAAATTTACATAACAAAGATGTCGTTCTTCAACTCTGCGCTGCGGAGTAAGTCAGAGAGTTTGAGGGCGAGCAGTCTATACATAACAAGGTCGAGCCATTCCAAGCTTCCCAAGTCACATCTACGCCACATCAGTCCCCACTTCGAGAAACCGAGATGAGCTCTGCCTACTGCCATGTGACATGTTGGCTAGGCTACCTGTGCCTGCGGGTGTGGCGTTTTGGCCCCACTATGCGGCTGAGGTTGTGCGAGATTACCATCTCAGGCTCCAGCAGGCTAACGATAGAAATGACTCTAGCATAGCGAGTTGGCTGATCCCTTTCAATTGCATGCCCTGGCTACCTGTAGAGAGTTAGTTAGCTCCGGGGATCTAAAAGAAGTTATGGGCTCAGGGAACCCAGGACTATGAAACGTCAAAAGGGTCAGAATTTATCGGCATGTGAAATCCATCGAAGCATGGGGATAGTGACACCGAATAAGAGAAGTAAGAGAAAAACATGGCTTTCATGGCTTGTAAGAGGTGTGTTTCGAGAGAGGGGACGGGTAGTGTGGTTATGGAACGATCGACTTTCGTTGCGGGAAATGTAAACGAAGTTCCTTCGTTTCCTGCAGTCAAGGATACGTCGCCCATGGCATGCCTGATTCTCTCTGGGATGAATATGTAACGGGATGAAAGACCAAGGGACATGGGAAGAGAACGATAGGAGACATCAGGAGGGAGAAAACAAGCTATTGCACTTGGTATACCGAACAGTTTCGAAGCGATCGCTATACTGACTACGGAGAGGTATGACAGGGTTATGAAATGATTGTCGTGCCATAATGAGCGTGTTCGCACCAGCTACGAATGAAAGTTGTTGTACGTCCTCAGAATATGTTTTGTATCCAGGATACCCACCCCACATGCCGTCACATCCTCCTGGTGGAAATGAGGGCTTCTCCAGGGCAATGGAGCATCATGGTGATACATCGCAGTCTCGAAACTAGATGTCTTTCATGGTTGGCACGCTTGTGCAACGAGCCACGCAGGGTTCGCAAGATCGACAGCAACCCACCGCTGCCGCGGGAATGCCTCAGTGCCACGTTATGTTAGCCTCCGGTGAGTGGTGGTACATGTCCACAACATGATCAGGAGTCCAATACAGTCTTTGGTAACTAGTAATGTCACACTATATTTCGTGCTGGGGGAGTAGGGGATCAGAAGATGGAACTTTCATCAAAGCTGCGAGCCTTGCTCCTGATACAGGAGAACGCGATGGTCCCATGTTGTGGCGGTGTCGAGTTTTGTGGTCATGTGGCAGCCTGGACAGTCTCGATCCTGTAGTGGCCACGTTGAAAGTGCGGCTGTGGCTTTGAGTGTGAGCAGAACAGCAGGGGGTACATCCAAGATGCTGCTATTTGGATGTCGCCCCGGTTCCGCCCGTCTTAGTGCGAGGCAGACTTGCCCGTGAATACGAAACTTTGTGCCGCAATAATATGGGAACGATGTTCGAGGTATGACTGTTGAAAAGCATTGGTTCTGGGTTCTCGTGTAGCTCGATCGACACCGCGCACGTCTCGGCTCAAGCTGCGTTCTGTGATCCGTTTGCGGACACCCGGAGTCTCCGTAGATGATGCGGCTTGCTGGTGATCTCTAACGCCTGAGTGCGAGTACTTGGCTGCTGAGGTGAGATGCCAATCGTTCATCCGGACAAGAGTACCGTACCGAGCCTCCGACGTGCACTAGCATTTGGTCCGTTCTGGGGTTAGGTGAGGACGCGAGAAGCTCTCGGCCACTGGTGTAGAGCTTATGCGACAGAATGAGAGGGTCAAGGTGACATAGGATAGAGAAGAATGGCGACCATGTTGCGCGCGTAAGCTGTTTCGATGCTAGCGGAGTGTTATGGTTGGTGTGGGAAGGTCGAATGTTCTCGTAAGCAGGCGCGCCTCAAGCGAGGGAAGGGTCGCGGCGGGGTGTACACGAATCGCAATACCGAACTCTCACTCCCTCACACGTACCTGGCCACATACGCTGCTCCTCCTAGACTGTCGCAATAGGCCTTCAATCGCCTAGCACCGCCATGGTGGCAAGCTACCGTAAAGGGAGCCTCTTCTCATCAGCCCTACAAGGCGTCCAACACGGACCAGTGGCGTTGCTGGCCAATGAGAGCAATGCTACAATCGTTCACGACCAAAACGCACTGCCACCCCTGACTCCTTACCTACAGTCTACTTTTCCGCGTATTCGTGGACAGCACAGATCGCACCCTCCTGGGATAATGGCTAGCCTAATCAGCCTTGACGACCGTACAGTAGAGACCATCTCGCGGTTCACGGCCATATTGGGAAATTTCACGTCAAGTGCAAAACGCTAGACATGAGCCTCATCAGGCAATCCTCTTACCAAAGCGCATTTGGTCAATCACGGGCACAGAGCTGCTTTCTCGAGACGACACTGCCATCCAAACATAGATGGAAGGTGTTCTGGGCACGTCTGCTAGTGTGGCTTCGAGCAAAATGAACGCCCTGTCAAATCCCATTCTGAGAGAATGAGCTGGATCAGGGGGCCAGCGATGAGAAGAGTTTGTGAGAGGGTGTAATAGTTACGAACATGCGGACAATCCCTACGGTGAGTCGACGAGCTTGACGAAAACTAGTCAGATCACTCTGCTGGTATAAGAGGACGCTTGGGAGCAGCCGTCCGAGAATATTTTAGAGACATCATCCATATCAAGCACACCGCACACCCGACACAAGTTGTTCAACGACACCAGCGCCTTTCACACACCTCTTCACACGAGTGCGATTTCGAGACTCAACCCTTTCCAGCATACGTAGGTCTCCGGACGTATCAGTTTAGACGAGCAACTGAGTTGCAGGTTCACACAGAGTTACGAATCAACGCACTATCATCGCCTGGTCCCAATACACGATTGCATCTCAAAAATGCCGCGCCGAGCTCCATCGAACGCCGACTCTTCCGTCCATGCTCCTTGGAGTCGCAGTGGATATCCTGACCCCGAACCTGACCCCGAACCACCGGCAGCACCACCGTAAGTAGCAACCTTGCTCCTTCCGCTCATCAATTCCATCAAATATCCACGGTCATCTAACCATACCATTCTCATCCAGAATCATCATTCTGTCCCAAACAGGCAACGTGCGGGCTGCGCCTCACAGCCAGGGCCCTGCAGGAAATCAGCCACAATCGACGTCATTTCAACCGCCGTACGCCAGCCCTTGAACTTTCCAATGATGTCCAGCTGAAGCTCACAACAGTCAAGACAGTTCTACAACTTCACGTTATAATTTCCGCACACGCAAAAGCGGTCGCACCACCACACAAGCGGGACCAGAGTCACCTGATCCCTTTCCAGCCGCTCCTCCGTAAGTTAATCAACGCTGCAGCCTTGCACACAATACGAGCAACGCGTCTCTGCCTAATCGCATAGCATGCACTAACCCATCTATAAGAGTGATTATTCTCTCCAACAAGAACAAACGCCCGGCATCCACCTCTCCACCTCGTTCTCCTCCATCAATTCAAACAACCACTTCCATCGCGCCCTCAACATCCTCAAACCCCGACGCCGCAACTTCAACCTCACCCACACCACATCCCGCGCATTCGTCCGTCGTTCCTACTCTGGCTGTTGCTAATCCCAACACCGCGCCCAAACCATCATACTTCGCGCAAATCGCGGAAGACTCCGAGTCCACATACCAAACACACAACATGGGCTCGAAAGCAAGCAAGCACGCGCCTTCGCATGGAAAACTGCAACCAAGTCAAGAGCGGCAAGACAAGGCGGAGATGAAGGAGCCGTCAAACTACTATACACATCGCAGCAAGAGCATGCGACGGAAGGCGGGCAAGACAGGGGCTACGTCTGGTGTTGGCGGGTCGGGCGGTGCTGCGGGAGGTGGTGCTGGCGGAGCTGTTTGAATGCTAGCATGCGGATCGCATGGTACGACAAGGCATTTGTGAAGGATTTTGTATTTCGGCGTTTTGGGCTACGTTTAGATTAGCTGGGCACATTTCCTTTCGTTTGGATCGCATATCATTGCGTTGCATGGGCTGGGCTCAGGCGTAGGTGCATAGCAACTTTCAAACCATTCGTTCCACTTGATGCGATATTTATGTGTCCTAGGGTTGGTGCGCCTTGTAACGCTTCAACAAATGACCACGCTGCTTTGCTTCCGCAAGATGCTCCATTGGTTATATTCGCGCTTTCCAATCCCATCCCACCAAAGCAAATCGCGTCGCAATGAGCAACGACCCACCAATGAAGAACGACGTGCCGGCCCATATGTTCGCATAAGTGTAGTCCCCATGATTAACCTGAATCAGCGCTCCCGCCAATGGCGGACCCGTAAAGCTCGAAAAGCTCACAATCGTAAAGGCCATGCCCATTCTCACCCCCGCCTTCTGCGGATCCGGGACTTTGCTCATCGAGCCAATGATTGCAGGCCACAGAGCCTGTAGCACAGCACTGGCAGACCCGTAGATAACAGCGAAGACATACAACGCGCCAACAGACCTGATGCCAATCCAGCCAAACATCATGATCCCGCAGATGAACGCGAATGGCGTCAGGACGTTTAGACTGCCAATCTTGTCCGCGTAGTAGGTTGGAAGCAGCCGGAATATGAAACCCATGCAAATCTGCACGAGCAGCAGATTGATGGACTGCTGGTAGCTGACGCCCAGGACGTTGCGGCCATACGAGCCAATGTAGAAAAAGGCGAAGTATAATCCCCAGAAGGAGAAGAACATGCCGGCACAGTACAGCGAGTACGGCGCTTCTTTGAACGATTCCCAATCCACGATCGGTCCGGTCTTCCGCGGTGGTAGTCGTGTCCGGAACAAGGCGATGTTGATGATGTTCAGGACGACCATGATGAAGCCGATGATACGGATCGTCCAGGGAAACCCAAATCGCGGAAGGCATTGCTGGACGATGATGGGGAATACGACACCGCCGGTACATGAGCCCACGGCTGTGATGCCGAGAGCAAAAGCGCGCTTCTTGACGAAGTAGGTCGATACCAGAGCCATTGCAGGACAGAACTGCAACCCATTCGCGATTCCAAGACACACAGCTTGCGACAGGAACAGATGCCAGAGCTTCGTGCTTTCCGCCATTGTGAATATCCCCACGACCTGGAACACAGCGCCAGCGATGTAGACTGGTCTGAAGAGCCCAGCGTCCGTGGCTCGGCCAGTAAATGTCCCGATGCCAAAGAGGAGGAAGACCTGGATGGAGCCGATCCAGGAAATGGTACTGGGCGCGATGCCAAGTGTGTTTTCGTAGTAGGTTTGGTATACGCCGAAGGAGGTGAAGAAGCCGAACGTAGTGAAGATTGTGAGATGTGTGCAGAGGACTTGGATCCAGGCTGTGGTTCCGCCGTCTGGTGCTGGGCCGGGGTCTATTCGGGATGATGCTGCGGATCTTCGCGAGAGCATTCTTGTGAGAGCGGGAACGCGCTGATCCTGCTCTTTCTCGCCATGTTGGCGCTCCGTCTCTTCTGCGATCTGTTCGATATCACCATCGCGAGCATTTGGCCATGTTCCTAGATTTTGGTGTGTTGAGTCTGTGATGACGTCCTTTTCCGCATCGTGTTTGTCTGAGGCCTGTTCCGCGGCATGCATCTTCTCCACGAGTTTCACAGCTCCCACGTTGTGGAAGTGTTGGAAGATGCGAGCCCAGTATCGAAGGATGGGAGACGTAGGAGTCAGAGCACATCTTGATATTCCACAGCATTGAGCGTCGGCATTCTTCCCGGAAATAATGGGTTTGCCGATTACGAAGACTTTTCACGATACGAGTGCGCATCCTTACCGTATGCAACCAAGTGGATCTAGGTACCGCAGAATTGACATGGTGTTCCCCTCGTTTCCACCAATGGGGCACTTGACGGGTGCCCACCCCATGGGAAAAGGGCGGGCATGGGAGTTGTGCATTGGAGCTGTGGGGATGCGTTTGGGCATTAGTTGCCTGGCGGACTGCCGCAAGCATGGCGCTAGCGGGGCAACTTAACTTAGTTAAGTTACGGCAGACTTTCCCGTACTCATACACATCCATGCTGCACTACGCCACAACATGCTAAAGTTCAGCAGCCACGATTTCCCGCCTCTGCCGTATGAGGCAACTGATCGGCCCAGTAAGAGACTCAAACGAGAGGAAGATACGATGGCTGAACAGGCATCTGCGTCGCATGACTACCCCACCATCAACGATCTGCCAGACGAGCTCATCCTCGACATCCTCGACTCACTCCCCAGCTTAGATTTGGACAATTCCCATCTGGCGACCTTACTGAGCCTCTCAATCACAAACCGTCGATTTCATCGCCTGGTGGCCAAGCCGCTCTACGCCTCCTTCAACAGCTTCTTCTGCGAGCCGTATCTTTTCCTTCGCACTGTCATCACAAGTCCACATCTTGCGCAACTCATCCAACATGCAAAAATCACGTACGGTGGCTTTGCACGCTGCAAGCGCTACAAGCCCATCCTGCAGGACAAGAGGATCTTGAGGCAGGGTCTACGAGCGCTCGGCATCCCGGACTGGGGGACCTGGGCGAACAAATGTCACAACCCCTTCGACGACATATCGGATATCATTCAATCTACGATTCTCATGTATACGCCCAAGCTCAAGTCGTTGGGCGTTAAAGGGGAGCGTTACAATGAAAAGTGTATTCGAAATCACAAATGGATCGAAATGATCAAGCGCGCCAATCTGGGCACCCCAATTGGCCCACACCATTCATTCGAGTGTCTGCGGTACCTCAGCATTGAAGTCGCCAACTCCACATTGATGGATCTCGCTCCCGTTTTCCAGACGCCGTCGCTGCGCGTGCTTACCTTGATTTATTTGAACGGAGACAACGAGAACGACTTGGGAGCCTTGACAATGCGCATACCGTTGCACTGCAACAATCTAGAGGAGTTGCACATATTAAACGGCCTTGTTTCGACGTCTGTGCTTGAGATCATGCTTTCGTCAGCACGAGGATTGAAAAGGTTAAGCTACGAATTAGAACTCATGTTCAAATCTCGATCTACCTATCAGGACAACGTACCAGGGCTCGTTGAAACCCTTGCGTGCCAGAGGCCTACTTTGGAATCCCTCTCATTCGCATGTGACGAGAGGGCAGAGCTACATTTCCGCGGTGCTGCCAATCTCTACAAAGGACTCAGGAACTTTCCGGCGTTGAAACATCTCAGCTGTCCCCTAAACAGTATCGCGGACACTAGACAGCGCGTCTCCTCCGCCCCCTTGGCTCAGAAACTACCACCCTCTCTGCAAGCTCTGGGAGTCACCCTTCGCAGAAACAGCGATGGCGTGGACTTCGTCGCGCGGGCCAACCTCGAGCGGATGGCAGCGACATGCTCCACTTATGCGCCTGATCTCAAGACAGTCCGGATCAGGGTCGAGAAGCTGCTTGGACTGCAGGAGGAGTATGATTGGGCGTTGCTGATGGAACCGTTTTCATGGAATGGTGTGGATCTCGTGGTTGAGCACCGAGGATGATGGGTTCTAGGAAGTGTCTGAGTCAGTGCTAAGTTGGTGCCGCGGGCACGATTCATTGACGTTGATGGCCTGGAGGATTTGGAAGACGAGGATTCCTCGTGAGCTTGTATAGCAACCAAGATATGGAGGTGGACTGAGTCAGTAGTAATTGCAATACCAGCAATCCCTTATGGGTGCCGCGAGTCCACGTGAAGATTCCGCCCTCGTTGCCGCCAATATCGTATCTAATCCAGCCCGCATCTAGACATAAGCTCTCTGGGGAGTAAGAGGTTGTAGGACCACACGCGACAAAAGGTTAACCTACTAAGGAACGCGTTTCTTAATGAAAGGGTGTGACATTACCGCGTCTCGTGATGCCGTTGACGGTCGACACTGCACCTGGGCAGGCAACCTTGCAGGTACCCTCTTCGCTGTCTTCGATGCGCGCCTTCTGCTCGAGAAGCTATGCTGATGACGACACTTCCACCACGGCATCATACGCACAACGCACCTCACCGCCAAATAAATCTCCGCCGGCAGACCCTGATCGTCGTCCATCCCACGCGCATGTGCGGCGAGAAGAACCGAGGGCCCAGTGGGGTCGCACGCCCGCTTGTGGCTTGCAGGCGAGCTCGGCCCAAACATGCACGATGATCACACTACACACGCACACAGCCCACTGCTGCCCTGCCACGCAGCGCGAAGCTTCCAAAGCAGAATACGGGCCCACCGAAATCAGATTCTGCGCTAAGAGCGTGGCTTATTGGGGCGATGACCTCACCGGACGCGGTAATATCGTGTGACAGGGTGCCAGGCTGAAGGCAGTGCCTAGCCAGGGCCGCCTTTAAGTGCAGCGTGGGCTCCCAGGGGCGACCAGACTTCACTTGTTCTTGACTATCTCAACACCCAACACACCACAAATATGGGACGCCGCGACAGAGACGAGGTGCCCTTACCGCCTCCTCCGCCCATGGGCCAGCGCCGTGAGTTGCCTTCACGTGTCATGTGGGATGCGCCGCTAATTGAGCCAGCTGCAGAACCGACATACCACTTTGAGAACTACGAGGATGGAAAGCCGAAATGGGCACCCGACGTGAACAACCAGCGAGACTACCGCGACTATCGCGACAGCCGACGGGAGCAGCGACGGCCACGACGGGATCGGGATGACCGAAGAGACGACCCATATGCGACGGCCCCCCCTCCGCCTCGACCTTCACCACCTCCACCACCGCCGCCAGCAGGCGCACCTCCTCCTCCATATGGGGCACCGCCACCACCAAAGCACGGTACGAACTTTCTTCGAGTTTGTAGTGACTGGATGCTGATTTATACAGATGCGCGTCCGCCCCGACCACGCCGAAGAAGATCCTACTCATCCTCATCGGACTCGGATTCCCCACCACCACCTCGAAGGTCCGGCCGTCGTGACGATGACCGACGTCGTGACCGTCGTCGCGAGCACGATTCTTATGACTCGTACGACGAACACTACCCTCCCCGGCGGCCACGCGACGAGAAAGGCAAAGATCGTGGTGGCTATGTGAGCGACAACCGTCACAACCGGCCGCGCTTTGACGATCGAGACCGACGAGACCGACCGCGCGATGACCGAGATCGAAGGGACAGACCACGCGATGACCGGGACCGTAGAGACCGACATCGCGATGATCCGTACGATGACATGTTCAATTCACGACGAGATTCGCGGCGCGACCCACGCTACGATGACAGAGACAGACGGGATCGCTACGATGACGACCGATATCGCGATCGCCCTAGGAGCAGCGGAAGGGCTGTGGGCAAACCTGGCCAGCCCGAATGGCAGCGCCAGGCCATGAGCATGTTCAAGGAGTACGCATTGCCTGTCATCAAGAAGGAGGGCACCAAGTACATTGCCAAACAGATGGGCGGCTTTGGAGGGAAGCGTTGAACTTTACCTTCACATAGAAACATGTTGCACGAGTTCCTAGTCATTGATATCATGGTGCGGTTTACTGGTTCCTTAGCATTCGGAGTTTGGTCTCGATTTGTTAACGAGCATTCATGACAGAAAGATGGCATTAGCATCATGCAAGCGTAGGCTCATTAACCAGCATATCCATTTATTGATATCGAACACACTATCGAGTGCTCAATTCCTTCTGGGCCGCATTGGACAGCATCAGTTCAGGAGGAACGTGCGTTGAACCTGACGTCATGTCATTCCATCTTACGCCCAAATCACGCACCTGCATTGCCACAACCCCCCCCCCCCCCCCCC
>TARA_R110002003_G_scaffold251_4_pt1 | contig 15928 bp, 15 predicted proteins | sample TARA_R110002003 | Tara Oceans TARA_R110002003 (sample SAMEA4396441) | marine metagenome | biome: Westerlies Biome; feature: [SRF] surface water layer (ENVO:00010504); material: water (ENVO:00002006), including particulate matter (ENVO:01000060) such as... | depth 5 m
TCCAAAAGCTGCTTGAGGAGGCCGTCGCGCGTTACAAACGTAATCCCACGGTGAAGCGGTTCAGGACTGTGAAGCACCGCGACCTGCCGAACAAATTTGGTGCCACCGCCCCTCCGCCCCCGGATGCTCAACTCCCTACAACATCAGCTTATAGCCTTCCAACACGTAACGCGAATTACGGTACGGTCTACGGCCAGCCTTCTCAGGAACCATGGAGTCTACCGGGCTCCGCTCCTAGTCAAGAAATCCAGCCAGCATTCTATGAACGACAACAGCCTGCAGCAACATCCAGCTCTGGCTACACGGCTTATCCTACTCCGCTGATTCCACGAAAGCAAGTACAGTCGCCGGGCCAGTATCCGTATCAGACACATCCACCATCTGTCAGCCAACAAGAACAACAATACCCATTTCCACCATCTCAACCAGAACGACAATACTCAACAGGGACAGAACCTGCCCCGCCAAGATCATTTACTCCACCTTCAAGAAACTTGAGCGAGGACAGTGGACTGAAGAGGCAAAGTAAGGCAATCAATCGCAAATCGATTATCAATCCTAGACCCGCGGACAGGTATCAGCAGCGGCAATTTAGTCGGTCGTCGCCGCAAGGCTCGATGGACCACTCGATCGACCGACAGGACTTCGCTGGACAACCCCAGTCTACGCCTCCTCCAACTGCCCCAAATGGTCCGTACAGCGCTCAACAGCAGCAGCCGCCTATGATGCCGCACCGACAATCGCAACACTTTAATCCACCACTACCATATCGACAGTCCCAGCAGTTCAATCCATCGCACCAGTCATCATACCTGCCGCAACCACCGTATCAAGCTACACCGCCTCCAGGATATCCGCCTCACACATGGCCTCCACCACAACAGGAGCCGAGCTATATCGCATACAATCAGCCGTCGCAGACCTCGTCACCAGCCATGTCCGCTCAGAGCAGTCAGTACGCTAGCAGTACCCCTCAGGGTACACAGTCCTCCGCCTGGAGTACGCCTGGTTCCAGCGTGCATGGCTTCAGGAGTCCGGATAACCCGACGGGAAGGAATTGGGCAGCAGGTGGATATGATGGGGAGGGTTATGGCTAGATATCATGGGTTAAACAACAGGCAAAGGGGCAATGTCTCATTGTCAATCACACACATACATAAGGCGACGTGTTGCTGACGCAACATTGTAATATCATTGTTCTTCTCGCGCACGGCTCGTTTTTTATTGCATGTTTCTTGACTTCAATATGTGCCAGCCTTGATGTAGTCGCGCGTTGTTTGCGCAAGCCTTCGTGGCACAATGTGCTACGATCCAGCAGAACATTGTCAAGAGCTAAGCTTCGTTGGAGCACGATCCAACACCGTCGGACGTTGTCTGACGAGCAACCACGCAAGCTGCAGTCTGAAATTATATTCAGTCGATCATTCTAGCACCGCATAAGCACATCGTCCTTGCCCTCATATTTTAGTCCGGCCTTCCATCTGTCTCACACAACCATTCACGTCATGCCTTCGCTGGTGTCTCTTACAGCTGCGAGCGTTTGGGCGCTCCAACCGTTCTCATCAGCAGCTCCAGCATTTGTCCTGAATGACTATACAGGCTACGTTACTGCACCTATGAACGAAACAAATATGATGCCCAACAAATCTCTTCTCTACGGATATTGCAATCTTGGCGAACTATACTGCTTCAATGAGATTGCGAACGACCTAGGTAAGCTTACCGCACGATCAGCACCACTCTCATCTCTTCTCTCGACTCCGCTTTTAACACTTTGCTTCTTGCTAACACCTGCCAAGGCTATCCTGTCGATCAACTCGTGTATCAGAACTGTCGAGCTTACCCTGACTGGCCGGGCTGCGACACCTGCTACACTACAGGCTGCGAGTGCAATTACGCCTGTGCACATGAAGCCTTTGAATGCGCAGATGGTCGCGACCGGTACAAAGGGCGGCATGTTTGTTTGAGCTTGGCGGCACCAGATGGGAAGGGGTCGAGATGTGCTAGGGGGACGTGCTACTGAGGATGTGCGGCGAGATAAGGGTGCATCAGGAGTTTAAGCTGAGCGTCTTAAGCCAGTTGATTGGATAATTGAGGCTAGCAGAACTGACGAGGCAAAATGTAAGCAGTTCATTGCTATCGCCCCCTGCTCTAACATTGAACTTCCATTATCTAGTAAGGCTTTCCGGCCTTGATCAATGCACTCAACGCCGCATCTGGCTTCGTAACGTCCTTAAGCTCGCTCGGATACCCAGCAACCAGCAAATCGCTCACGATCCTGGAGAAAACTACACCACCACGCTCGTTGAGATGCGTGCGATCACCACTTGCCAGATTATACTTATCTGCTTCGGCAGAGCCGATAGCATTGACGTAAGCGGTGCTTGCTTTGTTGAGATCGATAGAGTGCAGTGATTTTGTTTTTGCGACCTCGAGAGTCTTTGCGGTCTCGTTGGCGAGATTCTCGACGACTTTGCCGCCGCTGAAGGTGCGGCGCGTCAGCGGCGTGACGAGGATGGGAGTGCCTCCTGCGTTCTCGACTTCGTCTGCGAAGACGCCGAGATTGGTTGCGTACTGACCCAGTGTCACGCCGGAAGTTGACTTCTGGTCGTTGTGCCCGAACTGTTGTTGCATTAGAAATTTACTCGCTCAGCACATGATTGCGCAGAGGCTGACCTGAATTGTCACATATACGCTATAGCTGCTCTTGTACTTCTTGACGTCGTTGATGACGCTGGTCCAGTAGCCGCCATCGCGGAAGGACTTTGTGGTCGCTCCGCTCTTGGCCCAATTGTAATCAGACGAGCCAGCAGCAACTGTGGTGGACAGGAAAGCATCACCCCATCCGCCAGCGGGCGCAGTTGTTGAGTCACCAGCCAAAAGCCAGTATACTGGCTTTGCAGCCCGCTCAAGCAGTGCTGCTGGTGCTGCACACACTAGCGGCAAAAGTGCGAGAAGTGGGAAGCGCATTGTGGTCGAGTTATGAGCCGTTGGCGATGCTGCAGCTGAAGATGTCTTGCCATAGCATGTGGATGGGCACAATTATATACAGAAGTATCAACCTCAACTCCACGAGAGACGTCGTGCGCGCCACCTGGGCATCCGGCGGAAAGGATACAAAAGATCTCCCAGGACCCCGTAGCAGTTATTCCGCGATGGAAAGACATCTCAAGCCTTATTAGAGCCACGTAGGATAGAGTGTTGCATGCCTGTATTCCTGGTTGAAACGTCGTTTAATTTCGGGCGATCTTCCGTTGGAGGGGAAGTCCATGCGGGGTGCAAAGCGATCGGCAGGTCCCTCGCGACATCTTGAGCCGAGCAGGACGAGAAGTTTGCTTGAAAGTGCGGGTAGACTGCTAGTATGAGAACTTCAAGCGAGGATAGCGATCACACCACAGGATCGAGTGGTATAGCGGTTATTTCGAGTTGGTCATTTCAGGGGTGGGGTGTTTTCCTGAACTGACGGCGTGCGATCCGGGCCCATGGAGGCTGTCCTAGAGAAGTGACGAACGCGAGATAGTTGAAGTGCGATTGCCCGTTCGAAAGAGACCAAGCTACGGTTCGCGTGGCTCACGCGTGGGCATGTCGTCTGGCGCCCTGGCGCGTCCGGAACGGATGTGAAGTTTGCTGCGACCTCCGACCCGGCTCCGATTTTCCAGGCTGCAACTCAACTTAAGTTCTTCGCGATGCTCAGAATGTTAGGGAGCCGCAGCATTGCTCTAAGATCCTCGTCTCGTTGGTCCGACTTTGCTATTATCATCATGTCTTTCTCATTCGCTGCAATCGTTGCGCCCATTCATGTCCTCGCTTACTCAACCCTTCTTGGCACCGAATTATACCAGAGCTTCGTGATGACAAAGGTTGCGTATCAAGCTCTCCCGCGTTCCGCTTTCACGAGCCTGCAGAAGCGCGTCTTCCCAATCTACTTCTGGGGTCAATCGCTTCTGCTTCTATTAGTCGCAGCAACAGTCCCGCCACGCGGTCCTATCTCGCTCGCTCGCCAGTGGAGGGTCTGGGTGCCGTTCATTGTGGCAGGTGCAACAGCAGCGCTAAACTTGCTCGTATATGGACCAGAAACCCAGAAGTTCATGATCGAGCGCGTGCACCAAGGTGAGAATCGGTAAACATCGGTTGCTTTGTTGGTTGCTCATCAGTTATTAGCAACTCGAGATGCCAAGTTGCAATTTGACGCGGATAAGCTCAGTGACGAGATGAAGACGCTTAATCGATCATTCTCAAGGGCTCATGCAATGTCCATTCATTTGAACCTCATAACAATCGGGGCGACATTGTGGTATGGCTTGGTTCTCTCCTCCAAACTCAACTTCGACAAAATCTAGCCATGCTGGAAATTGTCGAAGAAGGAGCTGCAGGGTCTTAGTTATGGTTACAATCTTTGACTTGGAATGAACTCCCGAGGTCATAACTTAAGGCTCCAGTAATATAGATCGTTGTCGGCGTGCCCTCAAGTTTCGTTCCCTTGACTGTAATTCGCGCAGGTAGTCAAGCCGGTGACTCGTAGTAAGAGTGAAAGTTTCAGACGGGAATTGGTAATTGCCGTTGTCGCACTTGTAATCGGAAAGTATTCGTCAACGCGTCATGAAGATCGGGACGACGGAAAAGGCTAGCGCTCTTTCTGACACGGGCACGGAGGTACTTGTTCTTCCGTCCCGTCACGCTTCGCTCATCTTTCTTCCTTCACGCGTCAAGCTGTCCGTATGAAAATCGGATGGATGACAACGGGCAACCGTCCGCAACTAGGACTGCAATCGTTCGAACATCGCAAGCGTGCCAGCGATGTCGCAGTTTGAAAACGCGATGTTTGCCGAGCCAGCGCGCTGGCATCTGTCAAAGGTGAGCCACCGATCGCAGCCCCTTCGTGAAGCCAATATACACAATACCCACAGGCTTATATTTGTGTAGATGTTTTGCCGGTAACAAAGACTGCAATTGGGCCGAAACACCACGTCGAGCCAAAAAAGCCCGTGCGCCCTCGTAAGTAGTCACCAGCATCTGCACCGCAATCGAGTTTGACAGCATAGCAGGCGCATATCACAAGTCGAGCAAAAGATCGATGGGCTCGTGGCTAGCCTTAACAACCCTTCGGCAAAGCAGTCTGCTGTTGAGGAGCCACTACTGCCAGTGGTCGACCCGCCGTCTACGGACCGCCTTGCACCGCTACCACAAAAATGGAAGAAGCAAGGTGCCGTAGCCCCTGGAAGTTGGATTCCATTTCCTTCTTCTTTTGAGCAGAGCTCATCCCGACCTGAGCGAGGTATTGAACAAGCAAAAGACGACGCAGAGACCGATCGTCAGTTCGTCGAGAGCGTCCGATCTATTCATAGGCATAGTGAGAACGAAGATCTCCATGACAGCCCCGAGGGCTTGTTCCAGCCTTCAAAGAGACGGGAAGAACCTATTGAGGACGATCTTGTCCAACACCTGCTTCTCGGCCTCGAGGCCGATGCCCTACTAGATGACTTTCGTCAAATGTCGGCGTCGTTTCCCTTTGTTATTGTGTCTCCAAACATGACCGCCCAAGACCTCCACGCAGAGAAGCCGATGCTTCTTCTTGCAATACTAACAGTAGCTTCAAGCCGCAATCATGAGCGACAGTTGTTACTGGACGCAATCTATCGTAGAGAGCTCGCGCAACGCACCATCATATCACCAAGACGAACGCTGGGTCTTGTTCAAAGCGTCCTGATTTATCTTTCGTGGTAGGCTCTGCAGCAGAAGAATTGGACTGTGGTAGCTGTGTGGTAGCTGACTGCTATAGGTACCATTTTGTTTTCAGTCACAAGACCCAACAGATATTCTTCTTGCATCACCTTGTCATCGGACTATCGCTAGACATTGGTCTTCATCAAGATTACCAGCCGCTCAATTTTCCCATGCGGCCCAAGCCTCTACCTCCTAGTGCGCAAGACCAGCGTGAACGCCAGCGCGCCTTCCTCGGCTGTTATTATCTAGCATCAATGTACGTCTCCACGCCTATCACCTAAAATGATCGGTACTTATGACTTATACAGGATCGCCGCTGGTATGCAGAAGCCAAACCTGCTCAAACACACTCCACATATGTCGCAATGGGCGCAGAACCTCAAAGACGAACGCGAATATGATTCGGATGAAACCATCCGCCACCTCATCACATTGCGACAACTTGATGACCAAGTGCAAGAGAGTCTGTTCACTGGTGATGCGGCGGATATGCCACTGTCGGATGCACGCACGCTCATGCACGTTAGGTTTCTGGAAAGTCAGCTCGACACATGGCGAATGGAGAGTCAAGGTGCCAGAGCACATCGTTGTGAGTAATGAAAGGTGGAGATAATACTAGAATAAAGCGCTCACAACTTGCCAGTGCTCGATCTCTCGTCGTCCTTCACCGACATGCTGCTACACAGTGTCGCGCTCCGGACTCCGTCTACGCAGTTGCAGCCAAGGACTAATGACTCAACGCAATTAGACGCTTTGCTCTCAGCGCTTGAGGCCGGCAAGCGGTTCTTTGATGCCTTGCTATCTTTCCCCACTCACGAGTACCACCTAATCTCCTTCTCAGAGTGGATGCGCCTGCCAACGGTCCTCATGACTGTTGCGAGATTATGCATCCCCAGCGAAGCGCACACTGTCATTGGCTGGGATGTCAAGGCCGCTCAAGACAGGGTCCGGCTCGACCTCTGCTTGGAATCTCTCTGCTATAGGATGCAGCAACTCTCCACATACGACAGAGTCAGAAAGACACATCCCGACTTTTGGTGTGCCATGCGCTTCATCAATGATTTAGCCAAGGCCTGGTATATACGCCGGATCAAGCCTGCAACAATTCCGCAAACAAAGAATAGCATGCCTGGACAAACCGGAAGTGAGAGGTCAGGACGGAGCTCTGGGGTTGTGCCAACGCCTTCGTCTGATCAAAGCTCGTCAATGTTTGGTATGGATGTTGGAAGCATGGATATGAGCGTGGATGTGGACGATGCCGGAAATCCGTTTGCATTCATGAAAGATTTTGACATTGACATGGAGCAATTTTTTGATCTGGGAATATGGGGCGACGAAAGCTACAAGGGCATGGGGTTTGGTGGTGGAATGTAGGGTCGCGTTGCCCTACAAATCAACTCGTATGGATGTCCTCGAAGTATCGCCTTGCAAAAGCCTCCGGTGCGGAGCTCCAAGCACGCTGTACCTAGCATTGCCTTCTACTCGCGCCACGGACTTCCCAGCGAACGGCTGATGCACAGCGCCTCGGTAAGGCCAGTTTCGGAATGAACATGAACTCCGACGCTAATCGTTTTCGGTTTAGCCACCAACATATTGGGGATTAGCGCGCAACACGAGATCCCTTGTCGTCTCACGCACGTATCATTGCGCTTCACCTGCTTCGATGCGCAATTACCTCCGCCAGCATGGCGACGCTGAAATCTTCTTCACTCCCTTTGAACGACATTGCGATCGAACTCAGGAATTTGCAGCCTGAAAGCACGAACAAAAACGATTCGAGACGGGATGGTCAGCATCACTCAGCTACAACCCAATACCCACGTGGTATTCGACTCGTCCTAATCACCACGGGACTCATGCTCAGCATCTTTCTTTCTGCACTAGACTCTACTATTATATCTACAGCAATACCCAGCATTACAACCGAACTAGGCAGCATCAGCAACATTGCGTGGTATGGCAGCGCTTACATTCTCACAAATGCCGCATTTCAGCCATGCTGGGGCAAGGCATATCACTATTTCCCGCTGAAGAGGACTTTTCTGCTTTCGATCTTGGTATTCGAAATCGGGAATGTTATCTCTGCCACAGCATCGGGTAGCGAGATGCTCATCTTCGGCCGAATTGTCGCAGGAATGGGCGGTGGGGGTGTAATGACCGGCGCATTCATATCCATTGCGCTGACTGCTGGTCCCGAAAACCGGGCTGCGTACATGGGCCTTGTCGGAATTACATTTGGGACAGCGAGCGTAGTCGGCCCGCTCCTTGGTGGACTCCTAACGGACGGTCCTGGCTGGCGCTGGTGTTTCTGGTACGTAAATCTGTCGTGTGGTCTGCTTCGTCGGCTTCCATCATTGTGTCGCACACTGAAAAGTCTTAGGATCAGCCTACCAATTGGCGTCACGGCAGCCCTAACTATGTTTCTGACCTTCAAAGATACTTTGAAACCTCAAGACGCACCCTTGCGCAAGAAGATCATCAACTTGGACCTGAACGGCGGATTTCTAATCGCTGGCTGCTTTTGCTGCTTTGTGCTCGCTATGCACTGGATCGGCATCAATTCGTGGACAAGTGCCCGCGTCATCGGCAGCTTTATCGGTTTTGCTCTTCTATTGGTCTGCTTCATTGCAAACGAATGGGCAATGGGGGATAAAGCAATGGTACAAGCACGCCTCTTCAGAAATCGACTACTCCTGGCAAATCTCTTCTATATATTCTTCCTGGCCGGAGCTTTCTTTCCACTGCTGTACACCCTACCAATCCAATTTCAGTCTGTCAACGACACATCAGCCTCGCAAAGTGGTGTTCGGCTCATTCCGTTGGTCTTGGGAGTGTCGGTCTTTACACTAATCTCAAATGGCCTCTTAACATTCTGGCGACATTACAAACCGTGGCTACTATCGGGCGCGCTTCTTGCAACCGCCGGCAATGCCGTCATCTACACGCTCGACGCCAAGACCGCGACCAAGCAATGGATTGGATATGAGCTTATCACCGCCACCGGAATTGGTCTTGCCCTTCAGGTTCCCATGATTGCGAACCAAGCACTTGTGCCAGCAGATGATATGCCAGCGGCAACGTCTCTCACCTTGTTTGTGGAGAATTGCGGAACTGCATTGTTCGTTGCGTCGGGTGAGGCTGCCTTCACCAACGGGCTTCTGTCGAGCTTGCGGGCAAACCTTCCCCATGTCGACGCAAGAAAGGTGCTTGATGCAGGAGCGACACAGATTCGGAGATCCTTCGAAGGCAGTGATCTAGATGAGATCCTCGCAAGCTATTTGTACGGCTGCAAGACTGGCCATCTTATCCCAGTCGCTTGTGGTGCGATCGCGGCAGCAATATCTTTGTCAAACGCAGGGCCGGCAGCTGTCAAAGAGGTCAAGATGCGGATGAAGAAGATGCATGAAAGATGAGTGAGCGCTGCATGAGTGTTGAACACAGTTGTGAGCGCTGCATGAGTGTTGAACACAGTTGTGAACTCTGCTGCTATCAGGGGAGTATTGGTCGACTCTGGTCGTTGCCAGGGCAAGTCGTGGAATGCATCTTGGCACAAAAATATTGTCCAGCAGGCCTGCAAAACATGTTCCATCCATCTTTCCAGTTCTTTCTTACCGACGCGCACATATACCCAAGCATTAACACAGGCTCGTTCACCATGCTGTTCACCATCTTAGTCTCTCTTGTTGCCACCACCGCCGCCGCAGACGTTCCATCGTGCGCCCGACGAGGTCTTTTCGACTGGTCCAGTGCCACTGCTCTGCAAGCGCTTCTTCAACCGCCACTTCAGATTGATGGAAATCGCTGCGCAAACGTTTGCCGCCTCTCACCACTCTGTGGAAGTTTCGCCTCCTCGACGAACCAACTGTCAACGGACTGGTGTCTCATCTTCAGACAGGGCACGTAAGTATTGGCGTGTACATTGCCACAGAGGTTCAAGGACTGACTCGCAGCGCAATAGGGACTATGATGGCATATTTGGCGGTGGGGAGCAGTGGTTGCAAGAAGGTAACGGGATCCCGGTTGGATATTGGGAGGTCGCGTGCTTTCGCCCCTCAATCTAGGCAGGCTGAGGCGGCAGGAGTCCGGTGAAGTGGCTTTCGTTGTAACTTTCTCTTGTAATGGTTCATTAACGCGTAATAAGATCTGGGTTTCGAAGCTGAGATTCACAACAGTGATGACGAAGTTATTGACCTTAAGATGATTGTAAATCATTCCAAGCAGCTATAGATATGCCTTGATGCCGTGTATAGGTTCAGGAAGCACTCATGAATGGCCGAATGGGCCGCAGGCGCGCTCAGATCTGCGAAGGTCTCGGGCAACGACGAAAAAGCCGTGGAATGGCTCTCCCCTTCACACAGACTAATTGTGGAGAAAGAGACAAGATGTAGGAACCAGAATCAGAACTGACGGCCACATACTTCCACGTTATAGCACATGAATACAAATGTGGCCATTTTGGATGGTCTTGAGATCTGATGAGCATGCGCAAGGGCTGCGTGAGCGATGACGTGGGGCACGCCTAACTGTTTCAGGCTTTAGCGCCTGTCACGCGCCCCGGCGTCTTGGCGCGCAGGCGGCAACTCAGCCATCAACATGTCCATCAACAACTCTCTTCCTCAAACCTTCGTCCTCCAAGGCTCTCAACACTATGCAACCGCGTGCAACATACTTCAAAAACTGTTTCGCATTCGTCAAATACATTCTCGTGCTCACACTCTTTGCCCAGGCCGCGTTTTTTGTTGGCGGCTCCTGTTCCTGGGCTCGATACGGCGTGTTCCGGGATACGCCACGCATCGAGCAAACCAGATCCACTTCTCAGGCCACAAATGGACTAACTTTACGACACATCTTCCATCATGGTGCTGGTCAGCCAGGACCAAGGGCACGCAGGCTTGATATTACGGCCAAGCGGGTATCAATAGCAGATGCTGCGGGCCAATATGGCCCCTTTGCCATCAAAACGTCGCATGTGAAGATCGAACGACCCGCAGCTCGCATGTACGATGCGCAAATTCCAATGTCGCCTATTTGGGTTACCGAAGATGTTCCAGGGCCAGACGTGGAAGACAAGGAGACTATCATCAACTTTGCTTATATGTCCGAGGATGCGTATAAAGTTGGTCGTGATGATCCCGAATGGTTGGATGTTGATGAACAGTACAACTCATCGTTACCGTTTGGCTGGGACGATAGCGGCATCCGAGGCCACGTGTTCAGCGATGATACCAACACGACCATCATTCTTGCAGTTAAAGGCACCACCGTGGCGATGTTTGAGGGAAATGGTACTTCCGGCCACGACAAAGAGAACGATAACCTTATGGGCTCATGCTGCTGTGGCCAGGGTGGATCCTATCTATGGCGCAAGGTGTGCGACTGTCAGACTGGCACGTACACCTGCGACCAGCAGTGCGTCAAGGAGGAGTTGAGGAAGCCTAATCGGTACTATGCGGCAACACTAGAGCTATACGAAGAAGTTGTCAAAATCTATCCGGAGGCCAACATAATTACAGCCGGCCACAGCTTAGGTGGCGTCCTTGCTTCGCTGATTGGGCTTCAGCACGGCGTGCCATCCGTGACCTTTGAGACATATCCTCAAGCTCTCGCAGCAAGGCGCCTCGGTCTTCCTACTGCAGGCGACATTACCCCGCTCAGAAGAAATACTGGAGGCTTCCACTTCGGACACACTGCCGACCCTGTTTATATGGGTACCTGCAGTGGAACATCTAGTTTCTGTTCCATTGGCGGCTATGCTTTCGAGACGCTATGTCATACGGGCAAGCGCTGCGCATATGATGTCGTTAAGGACTGGGGCTGGAGACAGAGCACCTCGACCCATCGTCTGCGATATGCGATCGACAACGTCTACAAAGTGTACGAGAGTGCGGCGACATGCGTCGACGAGGATGTCGACTGCGTTGACTGCTACTTATGGAAGTTTGAGAACGGAACACATACGAAGCCCTCTACAACGACTACCACGGCGCCGACGACAACCTCCTCGAGGACGAGAACGGAGACTTGCAAGACTCCAGGATGGTGGGGATGCCGCGACGAAAGCACTACCACAACAGAGTCTTCTACTAGCGCGACCTCATCAAGTAGCTCAATCAGCACGAGCACTTGCCACACGCCCGGGTGGTTCGGCTGTAAAGATAAGACACCGGCCACGACTACAACGACTTCGTCAAGTACGCCAACTACTGCAACATGTACGAGTAAAGGCTGGTTTGGCAAGTGTAATGATGTCCGGGTAACGACTACTCCGGCAGCAGCAGGGCATGCGCTCGGGAGTGCAGCTCAGATCGCAAGGCAAACGGCCCCGTGAACTGCGTACATTCAGCGATCTAGTTCTTTGACAAGTGCAGAGCATATCTTGTAATTTCACATCATATATTTGCTGTTCTGTCACTTTGCATATCATCAAGCGCTTACGTCACCTATGGACTGCGAAGGTCAAGGGTCGCACTTTCTCAACTTGCGTGGTCCGAGCTCCTGCGGCCTCTCACTTCCACTTAGATCGCAATCTGCCTCTCCCAGATTTTCCTCACCACTCGCACATCCTCCTCTCCACATCCAAGTTTGCAACTCGCAACTCGCCACATTCAGCATGACACAACTTGATGATTTTCCCAGCGAGATTCTCCTCAATGTCGCCAGTCACATTGCAGATGGCCTGCGTCATATACGTTATCGCCAACGAGACCTCTGCAACCTTGCTCTCGCGGCGAGAAAATACCGACCAATCGGCCAAGAAGAACTTCATCGCTCGGTGGTTGTACGCACGTTGGAACCCCCTTCCGCAATTGAGGATCTTGGGTCGTCTTGCTATCCTGCACGCACCGCCCTCCTCTGTCGCACCCTTCTGGAACGTACGGACTTGGCTCGAAAGGTCTATCGCCTTCAGATCGTTGTGTGGGGCGATGGTTCGAGGAATCTGAATCTCAGTGAGGACAACGTCAACACATGTTGCGGCCACATGTGCAATCAAAGATGGCAAGACACCTACTCCCTCTTTCGTGCCCATGTTTTATCCGAAAAAGCAGCGTGGGCACCTTCTCATGTGCGAGATGCTTGGCTTCATAGCATTGAGCCAGGTTGCCGGTCGAATGAGGCTGCACTTGCGGGCATTATCCTATCGTGCACCACATCTCTGCGGCATCTTGGACTAGTGTGTTTGCGCAACACGGACTGGTGGAACCCCCGCGTTGATGGATGCCATATGCTCGACAATGGTGATCTGGATGCACTGGAACATTGTTTGTCTTGGGTTTTGGTCGTACAAGATCTTTTCGGCGGCTGGGCTCCCGGTCTGGACTTTTCCTTGGCTGCAGTACCGGGGTTTTCCTCATTGATATCCTTGGATTGCACCGAACTTCTGCCTTGGGAACTCCTCCTGTGCCTCCCCAAGCTGCAACGCCTTCGCTTCGCCTTGGATACCGATATCGAATATGCAGCATATGTGGACACCTCCAGCACGTATCCCGATCTAACTTCGCGCGCGATATGGCCCAAGTGACTCAGGACTCTCATCGTTGACACCGAGATCGAAATTCTACTCGCCTTCCCTGACCACGACGCGGAGGAGCGACACCTTTGGTTTGCAAATTACTGTCTTCCAAACTTGCCAGCTCTAAAGCACCTTGAAGTGCGCATACGTACCAGCTGGGATCCTTGGGAAGTTCGCTTCGATCCGCACAGCTTCGATTATGCCTTCGCGAATATCCACCATGGGGCCCTGGAGACCCTAGTGATCGATCTCGCTGACGTAAAGAACTGTCATCGACCAGAGTTGATTGAACCGGCACTTAGTCTCGAGCGCCTCCCCAAACTTCGACGAGTCGTTGCACCTCAGGACTTCTACTTCTCAGAAGAGTCGACTTTCCAACCCTGCAAACTACCGCCTTTGGTTGAGAGCATAGAGCTCATACACACATCCGTCGAGATCGAAAACTACGTGCGATGTCTTGCCGGCAGTAAGGCATCTTATCCTCGATTGAGGAAACTGGTGTTCTGGTCTGATACTGAGAGCACTCGTCAATTTGACTTACGGAAGAAGCCATGGTCGTCCATATTGGAAGCCGGTGTGGAAGTGCAATGGGAGCGGGGCGATGATCAAGGCTGGCGAGTGGAGTGAGGGCCTTCGGCGAAGGTTTTGATGGTTAGCATATCTCATTCTGGTCAAGGGACGACATTTCCTGCGTCAGAGTATATCACAATAAAGTGAGCAATTACAGGAATGAGGTATCATGCGGTCGATCACCAATTTTCATTCAGCAGAACGCCGTAGCTCCGTCTCGGAGGTGTGCATGCATGGCATAGATCTAGCAGAAAATACTTCGATACATCGAGCTGCGTCCCTCGACTATAAGTGATTGATTTTGTGCATATCTTCAAAATGAGCCTTTCCTACGACACCCAACCTGACCGATCGCCGATTCGAGGTGTTTGCACTGAAGTAACTCAACACGCGATGCAAAGTGATGTCGATCAACAACTTCATACTCGAGCGCTGAATGGGCGAAGGGAATAAAGCGACACAACTGCAGTATCGTATCGCAGCGTGCAGCCGAAGCACACATTGAAGCGATGCAGCCAACACCATCCATAGCGAAAGTTAGCTGACTTATCAACACCGTCTCCAGTTCAGTCTTTCTTCCTGTCCATGCATCATTACCTCGACACCAGAATCACGCAGCTCTTTCCACACTCCATTTAACTCAGGCACCCTACGCTGCTCAGGTCCGGTCGACGACTCTGGCCCATTTTCCTTGCGTATTGGCGTCCGATTGTATACTTTCCCACCAGACGAGATCGGAAGAGGTCGATTGAGTTTAGTGCGCTTTGGTGCCATCGCTCTCTCGAGTGGCTCCATTCTCCTATCACACCACTTCGCGATATGCTTTAAATTCGGATATTGATGTCGATCCCATAGAAGTGTCTGTGCCCACTCATCGAGGACATTCGTTGAGTCGATGATTTCTATTGCTTGAAGCGTAGTTGGAAGACGCGCATGCGGCAACGGCGCTGAGTCGGGCTCTTGAATCTCGTCCACAATAACACTTTGAGGCACTACAAGCCGCTGCAGAGCAGGAAATTGTCCTAAACTTTCCAATGGTATGGCGCGTATCCCTGCTGGTTGCTTTCCCTTCCTACGTATACAATTCACCAGGCCACCTTCCTTTCGATCCGCTGCATCGATTTCGAGCGACAACAACCTATCCAAAGGCGGCACACGAGACAACAGCGAGACCCACGTGGGCTGAGAATGCCGCGGCCAGAACATGGGATCCCAGGCGATTCTTATGGAGAGGTGTTCGAGATGCTTCGTGTGACGCATGAGCTCTGTGATATACAGGAAAGATATTCTCAGTTTCTGGATTAGCTCGACGTCGGGAAGTAATATTTGATCGCGGACCGTAATGACGAGGCTCTTCAACATTAGCTGCTGTGGGCCTGTCGGAATAGGTTCAAGTGGTGTTGTGAGATTGCACATGCCAAATTGGAGGTGTCGTAAGGTGGGAAGGCTGATCATGGCCCAGGGCAGTGTCCGGTTGACGGTCAGGGAATGGAGACGTTGGAAAGCAGGGAGCTTGTCCAGCAGTAGCTCAAGCTTACAGTTGAAGAGAGTATCGAGCCATGACATCCTGACTTTTCGCGGTGGATGATCGGGTGTCATGATATCAAGGCTATCCAGGCATGGTACAAATGCCAGGCATGCGCCATAGTATGCTTCCTCGTTGCCCTCTTCAATCCCTTCAATCCAGTCCGCAAGGTTGAGTTGTGACCGTTCCACGAACTCCTTGCAAGCTCTTGACACCGTGCCATATCGTCCGATGAGGCCGGCAGTATTAAGCGCCAATCTTGACATCTTCTCTGGATAGAGAGCTTCTGATGCATCCCAGGAGATGTGCCGTATCTTCTTCGCGAGATCGGGTCGTTCGATCATCGTGCGCACCAGCAGCGATGTGGAGGAGCACTCATTGTCTCTTCGCTGATAGGACGGCTTTGGTGCCTTGAAGAGAACATCCTGAGCTGCTTGTCGTAGCTGTCGAGATGTCAAACAAAGGCTACAAAGATCTACGTTTTGTTTCGGGCCTCCCAGATGCGCCGCAATATGCAGCAAGAGCTCCGCAGGTAGATGCTCCATTGGAGAAACAAGTCTTGTTCTGACTCGAGGAAGAGTTCTTGGCAAACGGGCTAT
>TARA_R110002003_G_scaffold48_9_pt1 | contig 15923 bp, 14 predicted proteins | sample TARA_R110002003 | Tara Oceans TARA_R110002003 (sample SAMEA4396441) | marine metagenome | biome: Westerlies Biome; feature: [SRF] surface water layer (ENVO:00010504); material: water (ENVO:00002006), including particulate matter (ENVO:01000060) such as... | depth 5 m
ACCCAGTACCTGACCCTCTCATTCCGCGACCTTGGATTCAACGTCATTCAGTCCAATCTCCTGTCGATCCCATATATCGTCGGCTCCTGCATCATGATGCTTCTGATCACTGCGTTCAGTGAGCTGGTCAACAATAGAAGCTTTGTATCAATGGCGGAAGACGCTTGGCTACTACCCTGCTTTGCAGCTCTGATTGCATTGAAGGACCCGATTAGCGGCTGGGCATACTTTGCGATTGCGACGGTGTTGCTGTCATTTCCTTAGTAAGTTTCCACATTTCGGAATCTTCATGATAGTCGCTAACCAACGATAGTACCCACCCTATACAAGTTGCATGGACAAGTAGAAATGCTGGCTCTGTTCAGAATCGAACAGTTTCTGCCTCGTAAGGCCATCGTTACCGCACTCTGAAGTTTACTCATCTGACCCCTCCGCAGACTTTACAACATGTTCGTCCAAGTCAGCGGGATGATTGGTGCTAATAGTGTGTAGCGCTTCCATTGTAATGTGCCAATTGCTTACAACTCGCAGTCTACCAGCCTACCGATGCGCCCCGATACTTCAAGGCCAACAAGGGTCTTCTAGTCATCTGCATTTGGATGTGTGTAAGTACTAGATCTCATTTAGCTACTTCTGCAACACTTGCTGCAAGTACTAATTATGAGACAGTTTGTCCAATATCCGGGTACTTACTTCTACTATCGATGGAGGAACACCTCAAAGGCTAAGAAATGGGACGCCATGAGCGAGGAGGATAAGGACATTTACACCAAGACTACGAAGGATGAGGGAAATAAGCGGCAAGTGCATCACCCTGAGGTGGCAAAGCATTTACTAACGAAGACAATAGCCTGGACTTCCGCTTCGCGACCTAGAGATTATGGTTAGGTGAATAATATCAACATGGTTGACACTGGTAAGGTACTGCTGTGCCTGTGGGGAAAGCTGATAGTTTGGGCGTCCTGCTTGAGCCGCTTGCTAGTTTGATCCGGCTGGAAGCCCACCAACCCGCTGCTTCTGTATATGCAGACGGTTGGACAGAACGCTGGCGGTCGTTGACGTATTAGATGTAGAGTAGATGTGTACCTTGAACGATGTGGCGTACCGTAGGTCTCTCACTCAGCGACAATACAAAACGTAACAGTGGCCAATTATAACAATTGAGAGCATCTGACATGTTCATTGCCAGTTTTTATCGCACTCTTGCCACGAATCATGATATCTATGTGTAACAGAGAGGGATAATAACCTAACCAATCAAGCTGCATACAAACTCACGCCACTGCTGTATTTAATCAATTGCAGATGTATCGGTACTCTCATGCAGCAGTTATATGCAACGACATAGCAGATTGCAGGAGCTCACAGGTGCTCTCGAGTACAGGCGAAGGCGAAGTCAAGCGGATCCACCATCGCAAGGTTGAATACATGATTCATGGTCCCTACACGCGCCATATCGTTCCTTTTAATCCATATACACGCGTAATTTAGCTGAATTGATACTGAACTACATGACCGCGAGGCATATAGTTGCACAGCGCCGTCACGAGCGCGATTTCGTCACTTTCACCTCGCGATTGTTTTGCCTAGCTTCGAGCACCTTCCCTCTACAGTTCCAAACTCGCATTCACCTCAGCAACGCCGTCGTCGTCGCCCGAATCTAGCTTAGCTCCTCGCACGTGCCGTCGCTGCCTGCAGAGATAAAAACTTCTCGCTCCCCCTCCCTCTTTTCCTCTCCTCAAGCCCCCATCCAATGCCCCGCTCTCCAGTCATGTCGAGTCTCGCCAACTCCGTGCCAGTCTAGCACCGCGCTCGCCTTCCTGTGCATAGTCCTCATGGGGTACGCCTACAATCGCTGCTTTGAGTGGAAGCAGCGTAGGCCGGCCAGGTTGTTCCCACGGCCCGACGTTCCCGCTCATACTCAGTATCAATCCGGACGTCAATGGGTGGCATGACTGGGTTTGGGCACATTGGAAGCCACTCTGTGCACCTCGAATCGAACGGGATCTGGTTTTCTCTGAAAGCCAGATGTGCCAGGGGTTAAACTGCAGCGCACCGACCGACACCTGCACTTAACCTGACCTCGGAGCCCACGCGACTGGTGTTCGGAACGCCTGACCGCAGGTGGAGGATAGCAGGGACTTGGAGGGCAAACGACCATCCCGAAGGAGTCACCTGGGGTGCACTGCCTTTGGGCCGCCCGACTTTGGGGCAGCAGATACGACGGCGACTCTGTCTGCTGGGCGGGGACACGCGGTGCTGCATAACCACTGCCTAGCGGTGCTTGTGTTTGCAAATCTCTGCCCTGCGGTGAAAGCCAATGGGAGGACCTCAAGAACAACGGTGGTGTGTGACTGAGTTGAGCGTGGTGGGGCTCACTCCAGAGATCTTTTTTCATTGATGCAGCTGGCTTGCCGGTTGCTCGAGGAAGAAGTTGAGCCTTCAGATGTATTTTCAGGCGCGTTGGTGCCTCCAGCCATGACGCTTCTCATGAAATCCAGCTCGCGTGGGAAGGCTAGCATGGCTCCGCCATCTCCCTACGTACCAAAACACCTTCCCTTTGTCTGTTTCAGCAGGGCTATCGGCGCGGGACGGGATGTATTGGTGGGCATCTTGATAATCTAGCTGTCAGTGCCACGTGCAGCTCAATCTGGATTTGCGTCTGTTCATCAGTCTTTAGCCGGCGATCAAAGGAGTCACCCCGTAACTGGCAACCCATGCCGACGCAGCAGTCTCCGGCAAGGATGGATTGACACTATTTCTTCTAGTCGAAATGGCTTGACACGGTGAATGAGGCACTCGGGGGTGTACCAACATCATGAAGACACGGTACTAGACAAACCTATCAAGTAGAAGAACAGCAAGGTTAGCTTAGTCTTCTATGTGAGATGTCAGGAGCTCACCAGCTTGCCATATTTGAGAAGACCTTGTCGGCTACGAACATACCAGGGTACGCTTCCTCTCGACTTTGAGGTTGCGAAACGTCTCGTCCACTGTCATTCACTCTAAAAGCACCGTCCGCTCTTCACAGAATGGCTCCTCCCATGGATCATGCGGCGTGCCGACGGAGTAGTCCGGAGAAATCGGCAACCATGATGTAGACATCCTGCCAACTCTCTTGTACACCCCTTTGTTTGAGGTTGGCATCAAGAGTAGGAACTGTCCGCCACTCGCGTAAATGCCAGGACTTGAGCGAGGCGACGGGTGGGTTTTATCAAGACCTGTCTCAATCATGATCGCTATACAGCTACCATATTCACTGTACTGTATTGTACTGTCATCCCAGTCGACAGTGCACCTGATAGATCGATCTATAGTGGCTGGAATAAGTGCCTGGCAGTTTTCGTAGTTGTACTGGAACAGTCGTAGGCGAGGGCAAGGTCCGGTTATCTTCAACAGTCGCAGGGCGCTCTTGGTTGTCCTTTGCATGCTTTGCAGGTCGTGGAAATACTTGTCAAGCGGCACCCAGGACTCTGCCATCGCGTCTGGGTGAGTTAAACCCGACACTATTTCAGAGCTACTGCTGTAGCTCACCTCAACGCTGAATGTGATTTCCGGGTAGCGGGACCTCCAGATATTGACCGGACCTTGCCATCCAACCCATGACCAGCTGGGAAACCCGGCTCGTCTCAGGGTCGGCTGCTCGTGGTGCCATCCCAGGTTCAGCCAAGAACCGTGAATGGCTAGGCCCCATATGTGCGCACGATACTGCTGCGCATTGCAACCGACGGCATCAACCAACGTCGACCACGAGTTGAGGACTCCCAAGAAAGCATGTAGCGCATCGCTCTCGTAGGACAGATCGCGCTTGGTGTATTCCTCCACACACTTTTCGGGTACTAATAGACCACTCGTAAAGAACCATTTGGCCAGCTTGAGGTGAGAATCACATTGGTCGTGTCGAATTATGCCATAGAAGCTCTCAGCACAATATCCATGGGCACAGACGTATGCAACTTGGCGCTCGGAGAAGATGAGTCTTCGTTGAGCCAGATACCCTTCCTGAAAAGTCCTGCGCAAAGTGTCAGCGTAACAGTACAAATGGCCAATCGTGACCAGTGCTCACCACGCGCGTGTGGCCCATCTTGAGCTGCCAATGTCTTCCGTCAGGTTCGGGTACAGTTCCACAAGTTTACAAGATTTGGCATCCAAGATTCGTTGGGGCTGTCGCGCTCGTTTGCTTACGCCAGGAAGACCGTATTGCGGATCTCCGCCCGCTGCAGCAATAATCACCAGCGCAGCACCTGAGTAGATTTGGTCCATGTTGCTGATTTGGATGTGTTTTTGATCAGGATTCTTTTGGTCAATGCACTGCAACAAGTCAGTCTTGTCTAACAAGATCAGAGAACACCACAAGCCTACGTAGCGATCGATCCCTGTAGAAGCAGAGCAAGTCAGCAAAGGGTTTTGGAATAGGTAGTTCAAGTACACCGCAAGGGGCTTGACTCACAAAGGTACTTGTAGTTCAACAAGAGCGTTACTTGGACAGCGTCCTCGATTGTTTGGGGAAGAGGAAGTAGCTGGGATGTCCCCTCGTGATTCGAGCCCCACAGATATGACAGTGCGATATAATGACAATCAGCCGGAGCATCGATCACGCATCGGGATCTACAGTCTAGCAGTCTGAAGCCCTCGATCCGATCTCCCTTGACAGGCCAACACGTTGATGTGTGCTCGTCGGAACACTGCGTAAGCCAACTTCGTAGGATTGACGTGTCTATGGAGCATGGTTCGACAATCCGAGGTGTAAAAGTATCCTGTGAGCCCTCTGGACGGTGAATGCCCATAATGACTGCATGCCACGGGCCATTGCGGTGTCTTGGCTGCGTAAGCGCTGCTGCTGTCTGTACTGGGCGACGCCGATTGCTCCCAGGCTCTATCATCTCATCTACGAAGCCAATGCAAAGACGGTCGTTTTCCGGAGTCCACACCTCGCCGGCAAAAGCGCAGAGTGCGCACTCAGCCTTATAGATAATCCCCGACTCAGACGTCCATGGAGGAAAGCGGATTGGATAAACTTTTTTATCGACCCTCTCAACATTACTCTGAAGCTGCTCGACCATCCGCAGCAAGTCTATCTCTTTGCACCTCGAGCACAAAGAAGCTGGCTGGTGGGCAAGGAGCGGTCCAGTAACGTCAGACGAGCTAGACTGCGGTTCGTACACGTGAGATAGAAACATATCCCGGACGAACAACATAATGTAAGATTTGATGACCTCCCTGGACACGAGCTTATCGGCTTTTTAGAACCGACTGCAGTTTAAAGAAGGGGAACTTTGGGCTGTGACAAAGTTGATTCGCACACTTCTGTTCGCACTAGCTACGCCAGTGCGGTGCGTATTGGCTGATATATGATGCGGCTTGTAGTCGGTTTCACTGGATGTCCATCCGGGAGAGCAAGTGATGCTGTTGGTATGAAGAGAGGATTGCAGAAAGATGGTTGGCAGCCCGTCAGGACGCAGCGGGGTAGAGCTAACATTGCGCAGCGGCACCCGACGCATGCTCCGCTCATCCGATAATACCACAGCCTTGCGTGGGAAGTCATGAGGCCGGCATGACGCTGGTATGGAGTAATTCATCGTCGCTGTTTTGCAGTGTTGAAGAAAAGGACACCACGTGCTTTGGTTTTAACTTAGCTCGCGGGATCAGCCGCCCGAACCCTACCGGTAACGTTAGAACCCGGACCAGCTCCACCACGACAAGCGCGTTCGACGGACCCTGAAACATCGCGCTACCAGCGCCTTGCGCGTTCGGGCAAGCTCACACGCGTCTGTCTCTATCTCAAACATTCGACAACCCATGCTATAACTCTCTTCCCTACCTATAACCTCACATGTCCTCCACAGTGCACCCCACTTACCAGTCCATCTCGTCGTCCAATTCCTCCACGATGCTCGACACCCTTCCTACGCCGACACAAAACCTCATCGATCTCGCCAATGAAGAGAGAAGCTTTACATTTGCGCACTTCACATGTGAACATGCGTGGGTCATTGGGAATATATTGCGCAATGCGCTAAGAACGGCATCTGTATCCGCTGTCATACATATATCGCTCGCAAGCCAGACCCTGTTCCACTCCCCTTCGTTACCGGGCACGATGCCAGACGCCGAGAAGTGGGTAGACAGGAAACGAAATACAGTGCTCAGATGGGGGCACAGTACATGGTATCTTAGCTGCCGATTCGATGGTGATTACAAACGCTTCGCGGAACACAATGCCATGAGCGGCGACGAGTGGAGCAAATACACAGTCGAAGGTGGAGGATATCCTGTCTATGTCAAGGGCGTCGAGGGCGTGATTGGATCGATCGTAGTCGTGGGAACCGACATGGATGGCACACAAGCGCATGGCATCGTCGTCCGAGCTATTGAGGAGTACAAAGACTTGAGGGAGGGCTTCAGAAGTCCAATGCGGAGCATGACGGTCAAATGAATGCTACAGTACAGAAGAAGAGCTATGCTGTACAGGACGATACCCAAAGCGCCCTCCAACTGCGTCGAAGGCTACTGAATGGCCATGAAGGAAATTCCGCCCTGTGTTGACGAATGGCGGATACCCTGGTCGTCCTGGGACGACGAAATTAGGTTCGATGGGCGAACCCTCGCCTATGATGAAGGAGTAGGATACCCCTTGATCTCCAATCGTTGGGAAGTCGACTGTAATCTTGGTACCACGCTTGACGCGCCTCACCATTTTCGCGTACCCATGCTTGTTGGGATTTCGGATGGTCACAGTTGGAATCGACACGCCCTCATCTGCCCTGATGTACATCTGCGCTATACCCGTATCTACCAGAACTGCACCGCAATTTCTACCTTTTCCATTGACACTGAAGCACATCTCCGCCATGGACCAATCTCTCGGGTCTTCTGCATGGCCCCAGCCTGGCTGTAACTTGTCGAATATGAAACCTTGCGTGTTGTTCGGGGTCAGTCCAAGCTCGATGCCCTTCGTGGTGACGATGTAGCCTGCTCTCATGGACTTGGACGAGACTGATAGCCCATTAATGGCGACGATGTTCAAGAAGGGATTTACCCTTGGTGTGGCAATGGGCATGCCATCGCTTGGATGATTTCGCCCGAAACCAACACCCATATATGTTATATTCGAGGTGTCCCTCTCCACCGCCATTTCGCCATTAGGACCAGGTGGGCATTCGAAGCTGTCTTTTTCTGGGCTGTACCACGGACATCGCCAGCTCTTGTCAACGACCAAGATTGGTACTTTGGCTGTGGCATACGAGCCAGCCTCACCATCAAAGCTGATCGGGAGCTCGACAAGTCGCCCTACGTATAGTATCTTGCTACTGGTGAAGAAATGGTGTGCCGACACTCCGATTTTCGAATCGACGCTTGGAAGGATTGGAGCTCCAACTAAGAGGCCTGTGGATCCAGTGTCTACGGGCATCTTGATGCTGACACCTTCGATTGTGCACATAACTTGCGGAACATGTTTTGCGCTGAACTTGTACACGAATGGTATGAAGATCGAGTCGGTGTGTCGTAACAAGTCGTCATCCGCGGAGCACATGATATAACCGTGCTCGAAGGCTGCATAGATCTTGTAGATGCATGCGAAGACGACTACGCAGTATAGAATTTTTGAAATTCGTGGCAGTCTCCAAGCTGATGTTGAATGTGTACGAGGCGGCGTAGTTGGTGGCGAATGTTCACCTTTACGATTCCCAGGTTCCATGGCTGTTTGGATATGCGGAGACGCCACAGAGCCGCGCTAGACATTACACGTCAACAATGCGAATCGAGCTTCGGTCTGAGTGATGTCGGCCTTAGCTCTCCCACATGGCGCCTGATCTGTGTGGTCCGTTATGTCAGCCCCGCAACGCGAGATGCGCTGGCGGCTTCTCCGGACTGAACCCCGAATCTTCTCTGCAACCTTCAAATCCAGTCTCATCAGTCAGCGCAGCATGTGACGATCCTGCGCCAATTGCCAAACTCCAGTTGCCGGCATACGCCCTATCCGAACAGTTTGCACCCTGTTCGCAGATGTCGCGCCCACGTGATGCTGCACGATGCAGCATGGTCCTAGCCCTGTAACATTTGGTGGCTGTACAAGCATGTCACCGCCACGAAGGCAACCCCACAAACATCGACTGGACGGAGTTTTGCACGCTGAAGATGGGTTCTAGAAACTCATGCGACACACCTCATAGATTTTGAGGTGTCTGTCCATCTCAAGTCAGACTGAACGACACTCCGCGCCCTCGCGTCTCCGCATAGCACCAAGGGGAACGCCCGACGCCAGAGCATGTAGCAAACATGGGCCGCTCACCCTCTCGATCGAGCGATGGCGGCGACCGTGTCGAACCGCGCCTCCTCAAGGCGATCGAAGACAAAAAGCATGACGAAGCTGTTGCAATTATCGAGCAGGCGAAAGCGAAGTCGCAACCCGTCGACCACCTCCTGCGCATAGGCTTGATGCGCGCAGCCGAGCGCGGGAACATCGCCATTGCCGAATACCTGCTCAAGAGTGGCGCGAAGCCTGACGGTGCGCCCGGGGGGCGGGTCTCGCCCCTGTTCAAAGCGATCGAGAAGAACCATGTCGGCATCGTGCAGTTGCTGCTGAAGTTCGGCGGCAATGTGGATGCGCAAGACAAGCAGGGCCGAACAGCACTCATGACTGCCGCCTGGAAGAACCACTTCCACATCATGAATGAGCTGTTACGTTGTGGCGCCGATGTCAACAAGAAGGACAACACGGGGAGAAACGTGCTGCACAACCTGGCCGCCGACAAGCATTGCAACTGGGGTCGCGATGTCATCGCCGAGCTGTTGCGACGGGACATTGCGATCGACGGGCCCGAGGGACAGGATGAGAGCAAAAGAAGCCCTTTGCATTGGGCAGCAAGCACAGGAAAGAAGGAGCTGTGTGAAATGCTGCTGAAGAGGCAGCGGCTGCCCAGAGCGAACGTGAATGCAATAGAGGACCGGCAGAAAACAGCGCTGCATCTGGCAGTTGCCCATGGACGCGACGACATCATCGAGATGCTGCTTGTGTATGGTGCGGACATTATGGCAAAGAGCGATGGGGGATGGACTCCGCTGCATAATGCCTGCAAGCAAGGTAGCGTCAAGATTGTCAAGATATTGTTGACCGCCGGTGCCGACGTCAACGCAAGACTGTTGACTGGAATGACACCCTTACACGTGTCGGCTCAAGAAGGACACCTCGAGGTTGTGAAGTGTCTATTGGAAAGGAAGGACATCAAACGCGCAGCCCGAGACAAATTCGGCATCACACCATTTTTACACGCAGCGCAAAGCAAGAACCCGGCAAGGAAGGACATCGTCAACACATTGGCTCCGTCGAACCAAGTCGACGCTTTGAGCGAAGACGCACTTGGTGCAACCAACGGGTTTCATGCTACCATCGTCGACTTTGGTAACTACCATAATAACAACAAGGTTTCGAAGAAAACGGTGTTCGAGCTACTCTATGGGCGCGATACTGTAAATTCGAGGAAACCAGCAGTCAACATCCTTCCCAATGACTCGAAAGCCACCAACTTCAGATGGATACATCTGCCTGCCAACAACATGGCTTGGGTCGAGGCATTACTTACCAAAGCGTTCATTGAAGAGGGCGCAAGTGACGTCGAAGGTTTTAAAGCTCTGGAGCGGTCCTTCAGCCACCAGCACCGTGGTCAGCAAACACATTCGCATTTCATGAGACCATTCTGCCAGGGTACTCCGCGTGCACCAAAGCACCAAGACGATTCCGATCTCTCCGATGGTGGTGAGCAAGGACCACCGCGAATAGTCGTCAACAGTGGTCTCGGGCTGAGTCTTGACTCGATAGCAGGTGCGCAAGAAACTGCTCCACTCCCGCACTTTCCCAGAACGCCTGTTCGAACAGGCACAGTGAGCACCGATCAGACCGACTGGACTGTAGGTAGTTCTGGCACTGCAACGGGCAAGGAAGGCAAGGGCAAAACAAAAGAGAAGACCAAGAAATCGTCCAAATGGGGTGGCTCGAAGCAGGCTGGGAAGCGCACAGGCGGTACCGACACTCCCACAAGACAAACCGATCACCAAACGAAACGACCAAACATGAGCTCATCGCTCAACAGCAGTGGGCATTTGAGATCGCCTGGCTCTCCCGGGAAAAAAGATCCGACATTGGTAGCGAAAGGAAACATATTTGCATTCATGCCATATTTGCATTTCGAGACCGACCGCAAACGACAGGAGATGCAAGCTGCCATCACACGAGCAGAGCTAATCAAAGAACGAGATAAGCACGACGGCCGAATCATGAAGCCAGTCATCCAGCGAGCATCCACCTACGATGAGATGCTGTTGAGGGCTCATCTTACTGGCTCCCAAGTCTCGTTGCATGTCCGCCGCACACTCGATCAGTTTTTCTATCACAACATCGACACGCAATCGCGAGATCGAGATCAAGTAGTCTACCGATACCAGTGTAAGAGGGCCGATGAGCGCAGCGTCGATCCTAAGATCTTCATGGTCGACCAACTTTGGATGTGGACGCTGGGCAAGGATCTCATCGTGACTGCCTTCCCACAACGATGGCAGCAGCCGCGAAACGACCCGCTAAATGTGCTCGATGGCATCATAGAAGACATCAACAATAAAATACGGGATCCTGTACGCAATGTGTACGACCTTGCGCTAACCATTTCGAGTCGCTGCAGTGGCGTCTTCGACAGACACAAGATTGGGGATGAGGAGTATCAGTTCCTCGATATGTTTGAGTCGAGCATTGGCGATGCTACCGAGATGGAGACCATGTTGTTCAAGGAGTTCAATACGGCGTCTGCGCAAGCCTCCGCATGGCTGCAGCATCATCGCAGACCAAACCGTTTCTCACGGCATCTCGAGGCTGAGGGAAGGCAGCGCGAACATCAAAATCGTCGACACATGCCACACCATACGCACACACACGCCTTGACTGATCCACCGGTTAAGGAAGAGCAATACAACTATAGCGACAATTCACATGCACATGCTCCACTCTTCGTCGACAAATTACTTGATATTGGTGCCGAGACTGATCTTCTTGCTGAGATCAAAGACATCCGCGACGAGCTCAATATGATCGCCAAAGTTCTCGAAGATCAACGCAATGTCCTCCCTGACCTCGAAGCCTCGATCATCGACATCTACAGCTCAGAGCACAAGGACCAGCGGGACTTGAAGAAACGATTCAAGGATATGTTGAAAACTATTGACACGCACATCAGAGATCTAGAGCGAATGGATATCCAAGCCGAACGGATCTACAAGAGTATCACGGATCTGCTCGACCTCAAGCAGAAACATGCCAACGCCTTCGAAGCCCGCTTTGCGCGCGACCAAGCCGCCGGCACCGCACGGCAAAGCCAAACGATCATGGTTTTCACCATCGTCACCATCATCTTCCTGCCGTTATCGTTCATCGCAGCGCTGTTTACCATCAACATTCGAGAGTTTCCGCACCAACCAGGTTCTTCCGAACCATCACTTCCATTATCATATGTGTCAAAATACATGTTCGGCATCGGTCTAGCTATATCAATCCCTTTCATCGCCATTGCGCTCTCCTTCGACGCAATAGGCGACTTCTTCCGCGAAGTCCGACGGCGCTTCCGCAACCGCCGCACTGGCACTGCACAGCGACAAGACAACAGCACCAAAACCATGATTGACGATGACAAGATCGAATACGTTGTCGACATGCGCGCACTCGAACAAGCATTGTCTGCCGGACGCAGTACGGTACGACCTGATGGTAGGCGCAGCATCGAAAGCTATCTGAATCGTGGATATGGTGGCAGCGCGTCGTTGCTGCCGGTGACAAGTCGAAGTACGGTGAGAAGCGGGGCGAAGGGAGATGTGCATGTTACTAATGGGATGGCTACGGTGAATGGGAGGTTGAGTGCTGAGATGCATTCGCCTGTTGAGAGGATAAGTACGGGGTTTAGGATGAGAGGAAGTGGGGATGTTGAGAGAGGCACTTGAGCAGGAGTCGGGCGAGAACATTGGACACGATTGGATGTGTGACAGACCTCATAATACCCTCTCTTGATGAAAACATCAGCCTCAAGCTCACCATAGCTCGCCCCGCTTGCAACAAACCGTTAATCCCTTGTCGTCCACAACTCCACCAAGACTCGCTCTCACTACTATCGCCATACTACCTACGTACGAATTCAATCAATGTCAGCATACCCGCATATAGACAACAGCAAGGTCTGGACATGTCCGCGCAATCGCAATTTCCCACGATGGAAGAGCTGGTTTAGAAAAAGCACTTAGGTATGTCCAAAGTCTCCATGGTTCTGACCACTTCAACTGATGGGTCATATATAGCAATATGAATATGCGTCATCCGTATCACTCTCTGTGCATGACTTACGTCATGTCTTTTTTCACAGCAATAACAACTCATACTTACACTTCACCTCTCGGAGCGCGCCGCAAGGCTGACTGTTGTGAGGAAAGCGGGAGGGAGGCGGATGGTATTGGTGTCCACTGTGGTACGTCCCGCTAGCCAACGCGAGAAGTATGATGGCTGCCAGTCATGAAAATAGCAAGACGGCTGAAAGACCAGGGACTGATTTTCCATGCAATCTCGGTGCTCATGTTTGCCAACGGGTCAAAAGACCGAGCACTCGAACTGCGCACGGGGCACTAAACAAGCCAACGAAGCAGAATCCAGCGAGGGCATCACGTTCCTTATGATTATTCAACTTGGAGCAACATCCTCTGCACCATCTACTAACAGAATCGGCCATGCCCTCAACCCTTTCGCCCTCCAAACTCCTTACACGCAACAAGTCTCCTCACTGTCATGTTAACCCCTTTGACCTCCGAAAGCTTCTCCGCATACCCGCCATAAGCCTGCTTTCCCTCCACCTCCGTTCGAGCACCAACGCTCTCCCACCCTACGAAAATCCCAAACACACTGCCCACCCGTCCTTCCTTCCCGCCCAACACCGGAAAATCGTTCTCGACGCTCCATCCGGAGCTCACTGCCTTCACATCCGCACTCGTCTTGAGACCAGAGTCCTCGATAATTTGTGCGAAAAGTTTCGCTGTCTCGACTTTTTGCGCATCCGAGATCTCGGACGAAAAGTACACGAGTATAACCTCCGTGACCGGAGCTTCGAGAACAAATCGCAGCGATGGCTCAACCTGAATGTGTTTCTGGAACTCGCTGTGCGTCAGAATCTTCGGCAAGTCTTTCACGGCTTCGCCTCCAAATCTAGTGCAGTTGTCAAACTAGTCTGTACGTCTTGTCTAGTGTTTGTGGGTACGGGGTGCTCACGTCTTCGCAAAGTCTTCATGCTGCTTCACACTTTCAAATTCGAAGAAGCCCCAGAGACGCTCTGGATTGTCGACTTCCACGCCGCCGTACACCCAGCGCGGTCCGTTGGGAGTGGTAGAAACGGACTCCCATGCTTGGTGAAGGATTTGGCCTTCGGTGGTAGTGGGGTCGGTGACGGCGTGGTTGGGTTTCACGCCCATGAGGCCGAATTCGATGACGGGCATGTTGGGGACTTAGGTATGGAAGCTGAGACGATATGGATTGAAGTGATGTGCTCTAGACTGAAGGTGCTTGGTCGATGGATTTGATTGTTGTGAGGATGGCGGCTAAATAGTGTAAGATGGCCAGGCAACGACTTTTCGACACGGCAGCGGACACGCGAGCATGACGAAGATTGTTGCGTGGACTTGCATAATATTATTGCAATGATGGTAAGACTGCGATTCCCCTTCCCTTCTCAATTATCTCCTCAAAGGTTCAACGCGCCGAGATATGCTCAAATGCAGTCATCGGCTAAACTTCATATTTACACACCAGCCGAAGCGAAATCCCACTTACACTAAACAACCTTACATCTCCTAACCTATCTCACAAGTTATCAATCAAAGGACTCAATCCTTGCGCCGTCCCAATTTTATCCTCAAAGAACAGCTTCAGCCTTTCCACCCTTACCCGATCACCCATGAACCGCTCGAATTCGACGGGGTTCGTCGTCGGCACATCCATGATCCCCGGATACCCTTCAGGAGCCGGGACATCTTTCAGGACACTCCAGCTGCCAGTGCTATTCTGACGCTCATAACTCAGCATGAAGTTATGCAGCAATTTCGCGCCGTCAGGATGAGGCGCGTCGCGGAAAATCGCTGCTCGTTGCGCCCAAGTCACAAAGGAGCCTTCACTTGGGATGGCGATGTTAAGCGGTGCAGAAGGGACCAGACCAATGCCTGCAGTGAAAGTCGCCGCCGCCGTGCCGTTCGGAGCCGTCAAAAGCATGACTGGTGTTGCCGTGCCACGAACCCAGCGAGGATTCTGGGCGAGGAGAGCTTCGAACCATGTGTAGCCGTATTGTTGCATGCTATTGTGCGTGTCAGTACAAGTGCCTATCCAAGATTGTCGATGGTAGTACGTACATCAAGTCGAATGCGTACAGCACCGCGTCGTCGTCATTCGGATATGTCAGAACGAGCTTGTCCTTGAACTCTGGTTTCAGGAAGTCAGGGAATTCCTTGGGCCCGTTGGCGATCTTATCCTCGTTCCAGATGAACGTCCACGCAAACACCGAAACGCCGTACCACGCCGCCCGCACGTCGCGGAATGCCGGGTGAATCTTTTGGAAATTCAACGGTTGGTAATGCAGAAGCGCTCCCTCGTGGTCCCACCGCGGATAGTGGTGCAGAGTCTGGAGGATAATGCTGTCGACATAAAGGCTATCCGTGGCAAGTTGACGGTCGATATTGCCGTCGTGGAACTTGGACACATCGACTGTGATGTTCAATGTCATGCCAGGGAAGCGACTTTCGAACGCCTCTTTCAAGCCATTTTGCTGATCTTTCTCGTCGCCGCCATGCCAGCAAGTCACAATGCCACCTTCATTCAAAGCTGCGCTGTAGATCTCATCGATTGTTCTGTTCTCGATGATTGGCGCTCCGTTGAACGCAAGCAAGGTGTCGTAGCTCGCGGCAATGCCGCCGAAGATGGTAGAGCTAAGGAGCAAGACAGGAAGCATGATGGGCATGCTGAAAAGTCGTCACACCTGTGCATGCGATAGTAATACGAAGCAGCCCCAATGCCATATATACGAGCAACGACGGAAAACGCCCGCAACTACCTCTGCGCATTCGCAAAACAAGGCTGAGTTTGTCATCCTAGTCGTGTAAGCCGTGACTTCCGCGCTGGCAAGACTCCAAGCATTGGCAATTGAACAACCGTGGATCTCCCGATCGCACGTCCCATGGCGAAAAGCAGCTGCTAACCTCGAGCTTGCAAGAACGTCGGAAGCGGGCTCGAAACGGGCCTTGGTTCGCTACCTAGGGCAGCAGAATCGGCCCGAGAATCAACATCGACTCCTTGCCCCTTGGTCGATCGTCATTTGCTTGATTCTGCAAATTTCAAAGAACTTACAAAGCATTCGCATATTTCTCAAGACTTGTTCACCTATGAGTGCTTACCAATAGACTTACACTTCTTTACGCCATTTGAACGATTAGCGCCGTCCACCTCGAATGAGAGTGTGTACTCTGTAGCTCCTCGCTATAGCTAAATTGAATACTTGGCTTACGAGTATGCGTGGCATGAATTGCAGGTCGCACCCTTTGCAAGGAAATCAGTTCCTCGTGTTAGAACGATGGCGGCGACAAATCGCGAGTCTGAGCTGTTTGAGGAACTACAATCTGTGTGCTCTAGCTCAGATGAACTCCAGCCCAGAATCGATACATTCAGAGGCTTTGAGCTCAATTAATGACGTCGGTGACCTTCACAATGGTAGAAAACACCCCGAGATGCCAATGCGCAACGATGTCCGGGTTCTTCGAGTAGATGTCTATTCAAATGCTTATACATTTAAAAATAACTAATATTAGTTACTGCGTAGCAAGATATACTACATAATAAGATACTATAAATACTTTCTAAT
>TARA_R110002003_G_scaffold111_17_pt1 | contig 15856 bp, 15 predicted proteins | sample TARA_R110002003 | Tara Oceans TARA_R110002003 (sample SAMEA4396441) | marine metagenome | biome: Westerlies Biome; feature: [SRF] surface water layer (ENVO:00010504); material: water (ENVO:00002006), including particulate matter (ENVO:01000060) such as... | depth 5 m
TAAGTCGCCTCACCGGCGATCCAAGCGAGGTGTGCGTGGCGAAATAGAGGCTGAACGACGGGTCGTTTTCTCCAGTTTTACCCCGTGGCAGGGCTTGTATGAATGAGGAATGCCACGTGGAATTGCAACCTCCTGCCCGATCGAGCAGCTATCAAGAACTTCTCGAAGGCCCAGCGTGATGGTTGAGCGGGATGGTGACGGGCGGCGTGGGATGGAGCCCTGTTTTGACGAGTGGATTGGGTTCTCGGAAGCCGGCCCGTGCACGATCAACACGTCTGGCTGCCTGGCAGACTGGCAATTGCGACCCAATCTCACCTACTCTGGCGATTCTCTCCCACCCAAGATTGTCTTTTCGCGCAATTCGTGCCCTTCGTTGGTTGCGCAATATTGCCTGCGCGCTCCCTGAATCACAAGACGGCTGGATCGCTTGACGGGCTTCTCAGGGCCACGCCGTTTTGGCGGCGCTGTTTCTGCCGTCCCGCTATCGATCAGATGGCCCAACTCAAGCCGTCTCGAGCCACGACGCAGCGACACCAGCGGTTGGCTTCATCAATCCAGAAGTGCTTGCATGTGCCTGCGAGCCATGCCGCAATCTCCGTTCATCTGGCCTGAGAATGCGTAAACGGTGAGATGGGTGAACACGCTGTGTCGCCTCGGCTAGGGCCTTCCGAGCGGCGACATCCTATCTCATGTTGGCTGGCCCGAATCACCGTTTCTCCTCGACTTGCATGGCGTTGATAGCGACTGCAGGCGTTGGATGGCGTTATAGGAGGATCGCCTGACGCAGTGTGGAGCCGCAGTGTGAGCGATCCTCCTTTGCTTGCTGGCAAGCGTGATCAGCTTCTGAATCTGTGTCACGCGTGGCCGACAGCGAACGAATTCTGTAAAACGGCTCGCTTTTATTGCAATCCGCGGGAACTGTTGGTGGATTTTACCCACCTCACGTACCCACCAGAGTTGCAGAGTCCACTCAGGAGCACCGAGGCGTGATATCGCGTCTTTTAGCCGCTGCTTGTGCGGACGCAAGTCAAAGGCCCGGCACTGCTGACCAGACTAAACGCGCTGCCCCGCCTCGAGAACGGCGCTCCGCACTCTCTATTGGCGGTGGCTTTTACCATCCGTCGTCCTGCAGCTCCAATTCGCTTGTGAGCACCAGCACGCATGTGCGCACTTGTCTTATCAAACCTCCACCCTAGTTTGCCCTGGCTCAACTTCACATGGCTGGCCGCTTTCGGGGCTACTGAGACCCTTCGAGGCAAAGAGCCCTCTCGCCTTCCCGCCAACGCCATGCAGCCTGCGCGAAATGCATGGCCGTGCATGCGGTTATTGGTTGCTCGACGGCCCAGCCGGAAGCTGTGTATTCGTTGCCATGCCGCTTGCCCTAGAAAGTTGCGTTCCGAGAGGCGGTTGAACATTTGTACCACGACTGAGCGCCGATGATTCTGGCCCCGCTTACGCCTAAAGTACTGCCTTACCTCCACCATCTCGTCCACGTTGACTTTGCGTCATCTGAACTAGCCTTACTCTCTGTTCATCACTTCATCAGATATGATCATCAGCCCACTTCGGCCACGGCTATCCCCGCGTCTAAGGTACAATACAGATCATCTTAGCTTTGCGCTGCTACACACCTCGCATCAGGATCACCCGTGGCAATGAGCGCAAGGACGCTCACGAATGTCGTTAACGATCAAACTGTCGCGCTGAACGCGCTCATCTATGGCTATGCTGGACATTCGCTCGTCACGCCTCATGCCGCTCTGCAGCAGATCTGGTGGACGGAAGAACGGATCAACGAAAAGGTCACACAGGACTTTGTGACTTCACGGCTTCAGCCCCGTGAAAGGGAGCGACTGACACAGCCCGTGGGTTTTGGCGACTTGAGCGACGACACATACATAGAATGGATTCTCGAGAAGGCAAGGAGGCTGTTCCTGGTGCTGGCAGAGATTGGCGAAGCAGATCGGATTTTCGCCGTGGTTGACAAGTCCTGGGACGACGATGATTTGCCACTTGAGGTGGACGACATTGAGCAACTAGCGCTATCAAACCGTCGCGACAACCATGCTAATGCACGGTTCTACCACACGCAATTCCAGTTTCTGCTCCGCGAGCTACGAGATGGGGTGCATATCGACTTTGCACCAAACGAGGAAGTCCCGCTAGAGTACGTGCAAAGCCTACCAGCCGCGGTCACCTTGCAAAATTGGTCGCGTGTCCACCTGCCTAAGAAGCCAACGGAGTTCTATGTTCGAAGACGATTTCCGCTAGGCAACGCCGAATCACCAGACGCGTTCGAGTCAGAGTTTATGATGGACGTGGAAAGTGCGCGCATGGTCGAGCACGAACACATTGCCCCAGTTTGGGCATCTTATACCGCGAAAGGGTCGGGGTACATTGTGACCAATCTTGTGGGCCATCACACCTTGCGAACTTTCATCGATCACCGAAATCCAACACAGTATCAAAAGCTGCCAAAACCGGACAGGAGGTGGCTACTACTGAATTGGATGCACTGCCTGGCTGATGCTCTCGCTACCATGCACCAGAATGGATTCTGTCACTCCAACATACGACCATCGAACATACTGATTACCGAGAGCAATGCGATCGCCTTCAGCGATATAGGCAGTCTGGCAACCTTTCAGAAAGATAAACGACCAGACCCAATGGACGTCTATGTGTACAGCGCACCAGAAACTCACGCCGAAGCTCAGCCACTCGACCACAATGCGCCAGCTCCGGCACCCATCGTGCCCAGCACCAAACATGCTTCCATCATAAGCAAGAGTTCATCTGGCTCATCGAACGGTAGTGTCTCGCAACGCCACAAGTTGACGAAAACCCCAACAGCCGAATTCTCGGGCTTCAACTTTGGATTCAAGAAAACCAAGCCCGTGCCCAAACCGCGGTCTCGAGTGCACGAGACCGAGAAGGCGGACGTATTCTCTCTGGGGTGTGTATATCTGGAAATCATCACCTTCATGCTCAAGAAGAAACCTCACGACTTCGTGAAGCACCGGTCTACGAAGCAGAAGATCAATACAGGGGGCAGTAAATCCAGGACCGACTCGTCCTTCCATGCAAACCTAGATAAGATCGACACATGGCTCGAGATTCTGGAGAAAGCCTCGTTCGAGCATGACGACGACGCCTTTCGCGCTGTACCTCCCATTTTAAACCTTATCCGCAGCATGCTCAGCAGAGCACCGGTTGTACGCCCGACCGCACGTGATGTTCGTGATAGGGTACTCGATATTGTACTGCTCGAGACCTCCATACCAGATATACATTGCGGCGATCACAAGCATGACATAGGCTTTGCTACATCAGATTCGGCATCAAGTGCCGCATCGCTCCGGACAATGTCCACGATGAGCTCCACGACGAGCTCCTTAGCATCGGAGACCGATACCATCCGACTATCGACCTCCTCAAGCACCACCAGGGTATCCTCGATTCTGAACTCGTATTCCGATCGATCGCCTTTGGGGGACAACGATGATGACGATGACGGAGCTTCGATTCGGACAGTAGAGGGGCCTACACCGCCATATGTTAATACAGCATATGAATCTCCCAGGAAAGCACCAATACCGCCTAGCTCTCCTACTTCGCCCACCTCGCCTCGATTCATGAGGCCGCCATCGTCTCCCACAAGCGCCGATCGACCAACTAGTCCCTCGAGAGCAGACTCCCTATCACAGAAGGTGAAGCCCTGGAGCAAGCCGTTCCTCCGCATGCCTTGAGAGCTCGACTTGCAAGTTGACCCCGCTCGATGGTGCACCTGATGGCGGGGTTGGAAGCTATACAAAATCGGCAATGCTTCCGAACGGGGCGCGTGCTGTGCCAGAAGATATTCTCGCGCAGCTGTAGTATCATTGCGGGGTAACGTCCTGCGCCGATCAACAGCGACTGGATCCCGAGGAGTTGGCTGAATGTTACATTGACCGAAAGAAGGGGAAGGTAGCGTCGAACATGTGGAGAGAGAAGCACCCAACACCTGCGTCATGCGCGCAGCCAGCAGAGCAGAGGCACAAAGTACACACGGGAGGTCACAGGCCTGAGAGGGAATGAGTTGGCACGGTGCTGGGCGAGACACGATTATACGCGGCGGAGATTCCGCGTGTTTTGTGCAATGAGAAATGCTCGGCGAGTTGAAGCAATGCTGTGGAATGAGACGACGCATGCAGAGATGGTGGTCCCTTACTGTTGTATACCCATTATTGATACTATTCAAACCCACTTTCCTGGATCGTACTTTCCCATGAGAACTGCGCACGTTGCTGCTTCCGTACTGTGTGATGTCTGTATCAAAGCTTGCGGGGCTTGTCCCGTCCCACACCAACACAACACCTCATTCAACCCTCACCGCATCGCAGAGAAGCCCCAAGCCTCCCGCAAGCCATGAGCTTATTTCTCAGCCCCTTTCTACTTCTGCGTACTCCTCTTGCCAGCGCACTTGCGTCATACCGCTTGCCTCGGCACGACATCTCAACGGCTGCCACGACCTTTTCGCCATGCATTGGCGATGCGTCCATCCGGCGCACGAGGGCCTCAGCGGACTAACAACGTGGAAGTAGGTGGTAACCCGACAGCTTTGGGTGAACTGCGCCCGAGCCGCCTGCGGGGACTTTTGCTAGGCCGTCAGCACGATGCGAGCCAAGGCGCTGATCAGGGCAGCAAGGCCACGCTCCCCTCACGCTCCATCACTCACTTGACACCGCGCAGCGCATATGCACCCACGGCGTTGTCGCGCAACCTGAGGGCCTTGCGTAAAGTCGCACCATATCCTGGCCTCGTCTGCCTCTTCCAGCAATGTCCTTCTCGGCGCTTCTGGCATTCCAGTCATTGCGGTATAGCGGTCGACTGTCGGAGCAGTCAGGAGGCCTAATCTGGTGACCGCGATTGATTTGGGAGAGTCCGAGATGATGTCACGGAACTTCAATGCTGCCGTGATCGACCAAGGCGTGCAGCCATGACGGCCGCTAACCCCAGGCCAAGAGATGCAGCATGCAGCCATTACAGGTACTGGAGTGTGTCCCAAACGGTCAGAACGGACATTCACCAATGAACGATCTCAAATCGTTTGCTCTGGACCACCTGATTTGCTGCAAAACGACAGGGGGTTGGTTTGGTGCGTGAAAGCGGGAAGCTCGCTGGTACCTTAAATATCTGGTTCGGCTGCTGCTCTGCTTAAGCACTCGGCCTATAAACACGGATCTGGATTCTCCAGTCGCTCTGGAAGATGGCGCGCTCAATCAGCATGGCCTTCTCCGCTCTTCTTTTGATAGCCTTCCTGATTGCAAACACATTGGCAACACATATCTCCCCGCGTCAGACTACTGCCGACTACAAGATCAAGAACTTGACCCTCGATACTCCGTGGACTGAGAAAGTCGGCACGAACCCGTGGCCGGAATATCCTCGACCGAGACTGCAACGATCGCTTTGGAAGAACCTCAATGGCGTTTGGGGTTACCGCAATGCTTCTGAGGGTGACCTTGCGTCACCACCTTTTGGGGAGTCTTTTCAGGATCCGGTCTTAGTTCCGTTCTGTCTTGAGAGTGCGCTTTCAGGTATGAGCTGCAGCAACCTCTAAGCAGTCAAATCGCTGATCGTGTCTAGGCGTTAGCGGCGGCAGCAAGATCTACTCGTTCTACCAGACCTCATTCGAAGTGCCTTCCGACTGGCCAAGCAGTGAGCGTGTGCTCTTGAACTTCGGCGCGGTTGACTACGAGGCTACAGTGTTCGTCAACGGGCATAATGCTGGTTTCCATCGAGGTGGCTATTTCGAGTTTCAGTTTGATGTCACACCACATCTCAATGCCAATGGAACGAACGAGCTGTATGTGAAGAGCCTGCTGGTATTCTGTGACCGATCGCTAACTCGTTTTCCGCAGCATCGTCCATGTGTTCGATCCTACAGATTCCGGAAGGACGCAGATCCCCATCGGCAAGCAGACTCTTACGCGTACCGACATGATCTGGTACACGCCCTGTAGTGGCATTTGGCAGACTGTGTGGCTGGAGTCGGCCCCAACCGAGCATGTTACCACGCTGGATCTAACAGCCGACATGGACGGAGTCGGTACGTGACTGGCTTTTGTGAAAATGTAACCTACTAACCTTGAGTAGTCAGTGTCACTGTACACAGCAGTGCCAACTCCAGCAGCCCGGTCGAAGTCACCGTGCACGAGTTGAACAGTCAACAGCCCAAAGCGATTGGGTCTGGAAACAGCGGTACCCCTTTCTTGTTCACCGTGAATAACCCTAAGTTATGGCACCCGGATACTCCGACTCTGTATAATATCACTATAAAATTCGGCAGTGATGAGATTCAGAGTTACACTGGCTTCCGGACCGTCTCCAGGGGTGTTGTTGGCGGTATACAGCGGCCGCTGCTGAATGGCGAGTTCATCTTCCCTTTTGGACCACTGGATCAAGGTTTTTGGCCAGATGGTATCTACACGCCGCCAAGCGTCGAAGCGATGACGTTCGATCTCCAGGTGCTGAAGCGCGTTGGTATCAACACCGTTCGCAAGCACATCAAGGTGGAGCCAGCCCTCTATTACAAGGCATGCGACGAGATGGGTCTCTTGGTCATCCAAGATATGCCCTCACTCCGACCAGACCTGCCCGCTCCGGGTGGTGGTTGTGGCTCCATCCGGTTGGAAGGCCCTGAACAGCAGAAAGAGTTTGATCGCCAGCTGCAAATGCTTGTGGAACAGCTCCGAAGCTATCCTAGCATTTTCGCGTGGACCATCTACAACGAAGAATGGGGCCAGGCCACCTCACCTCCGTGGCCAGAGTTGCGTCTCGAGGATCTCGTCCGTGAACTGGATCCGACCCGCCTGATCAACGCTGTGAGTGGCTGGACAGATCATCGTGCCGGCGATTTCGACGATAATCACCACTACTCCACTCCTCAGTGCGGTACGCCGTTCTGGTCGCGACAAGGTTCTGGTCCGGACGGGTCTGACTCGGCGTATGATCCGAGTCGCATTGCCCTCCAAGGCGAGTTTGGTGGAATCGGGCAGTACCCTCCTGAGGGCCAGTAAGTCAACCCGTCTCGTAGTATGACGATATGCCACTTGCAAGGATCTGACTAACCGTTTGCAGCTCCTGGTACAAAGAATCGGACCGCCAAACTTCTTACGAGCTCACCAACTCGACTGATGCCTGGAACTACCGGACACACGACTTGCTCAGCCAGCTTCGCGAGCAGATTGAGTTGTACTCTTGTTCTGGAGGCATCTACACCCAGACAACTGATGTTGAGGGCGAGGTCAATGGCTTGATCACCTACGACCGACGTATCATTCGTATGGATGAAGAACAGTGGAAGACTGACGTTACCGCGCTGTATGAAGCGGCGGCAGTGCGAGCGAAGAGTGCCTTTAAAAGAGGCGTTATGGAGGATGTGAGCCAGGGCGGTATGCAATTTGGCATGCCGTAGGGATGGAGAGTTTCACAGTGCTCTATATATTCACGACGGAAGGATGCCACCATGGTTAGAAGCACGAACAGTTGCGCATCACATCTAGTTTGAATCTCACAACAATGGTACCCAGCCCTATCTGTGATGAAAGCAACAGTGACTTTTTCTTCAACACTAATACACTTCAAGGTACGTGGACCAAAATCACGCATCGTTATATGGCAGAGAATTGGGCGGGGATTAGGTGAGAGGGTGGTTGATTCTTTCTGGGTATATAGGTTCTCAGCATGCTAGCAATCTGAGGTGTACTTTGCACATTGGTGTGTAGCTTCTTTTAATGATGGAACGCAGGGTTTTGCTGCTGCGGCGCATAATTCATCATCCCCTCCTTGCCCGGCTGCGTCAACAACGGCTTATTCTGCTGCTCTCGAAACGCAGACTCCTTGTCCTGCTGCGTTACATCGCATGGCGTGCAGCAGCACGCACATAGGCAGTCGGTGCATGCGTTACCGTTGAGATGATACTTTGCTCGCATGTCGCCGCGGTTCAGCATGGGCATGACGAATGAAATGCCGATGCAGGCGAGACCACAGAATCCGGTGCACTGGAGGTGTTAGAGAGACGAATTGAGGAGAGGTGGAGAGAGGACACGCACGGCGAGGTTGCAGCATGAGTAGCCGTTCATGTTGCCGTTGTTCTTGATGCGGTGGTGGGTCCGACCGTAGACGATGCATGGACACCACCATGAGAGACAGCCTTGTGGTTATGTCAGCATGTGTGCTTACCAGACGGTTTGGTGTGCTTACATGTTCCAATCGGTGTGCAACAGGAGCTGCCCTTGTGGTGCCAGTCTTGCTTTTGGATGGTGGTCATATTGGCGGGTTGGAAGTGGCGCTGCTACCAAGGTGAACCGACGGCGGGGGGAGAGCAAGAACGATTACTGCAACGGCGCACTGTGTGTATGACTGATCCGGTTCTGCCGAGTTGTTTTCCGCGTGCCGATTGTAGCTGAAGGAGTGCACGGCTTTGGCAAACAAGGAAACTACCGAATGTGTAAAAGCAAGTGATGGAGAAGGAATGTAGCTCGCTTTTCACGATGTAGACAAGACTTCCAAGAAGCGAAAAGGTATGACACCGTGCGAGAATCGGACTCAGAAGGTGCGCGTCTTACCTTTAAGTTGCACAGGCAGCCACAATTGGAGCAGGGAGTTGAACAGTGCGTTAGGCTTGTCAGGCGCCGGTGGTGGCTGTGAATCCAGCGCGATCGGAACTCGGAAGCTTCAAGAGACGATGAGACGTTCCAATGCTGCAGATCTTGTGAGATGATGCGAACATGTATTTAACACGAGGTCCAGCCTACCAGAGGAGCAGACACGAATGCGTAGCAGTTACCCTTTGTTCGCGCTCCTGCAAACGTGCTTTGCGAGCAAGATCGATCCCCAAAAACGGATTTCAGCTCCACAAAGGTGGACAACTTATTCAAGGCCATACGGAATGCGGGAGCACCGCCTGCTTACGAGATGTTTGCTCAGTATAATCGATCTACACGACTGCGCAGCCGCGAGTGTGCTGGTAAGATTCCGATCATCTTCATGATGGGCAATGTCTGCAAGTATATAGCACGTCCTGTACAGTTGCAATAGAAGCGCGTGAATAGAGATCCTCCTTCGGATGAGGAGCTGAAGTAATGATTGAAAATGGTACGAGGTGTCGGTTGTTTTTGTCAACTTGGTAAACGCCTTCACGAAATGAGGAAAGAGTGGGGTCGTGCCCCTGATTTAGAAATCGATAAGCTCGTGTCATCCCTGCGCTAGCGTGGGCCGAACCCCGAAGCTTGTTCATCGAGAGCGACCGTATCGCGGATCGTTTCCTTGTACTACCTCCAACTGTCCAACTATCGTCATTCGTTATTCTCATTTGAGCTTCTTGTTGGTTGTCTTGTAGTAATGCGTTGCTTTCTTGCTTTCAGTGCCTTCGTGGTTGCTGTCTCGTCAGCCGAGTGGAACATCTCTCAGCCCCCAAACCAATGGGCTGACGAGATCATACCTCATTACGCGCCTGAGATCACGGTAGCTGAAGAGGGCAAGGCCTATGTCGTGAAGCTGGACTGCCAGGGCTGCCCTTTCGCGATCGGGAAACCGAATGCAGAAATAGAATGGCAGGAGCCACCACAGGACAACGCCTTGGTGCGTAGAGAGACCGGAGAGCTGCCAGCCTCATACTGACAATATGACAGCGGCTACAATTCCAGATCAAATCGTTCCTGGGTCCCCATCCCTCGCTTTTTCTCAATGGGCGCCGCATCTTCCCTCTCGACCCAATGCCACTCAATATCCAAGCCCTTCAAGTACCCGCCAACATCACCGCCGATGACATGGAGCCCTTGTGGCTAGGACCAAAAACGTCGGTTGTGCAGCTGCCGTTACAGTACGAACATACCGTGTTGCGCACACAGGAGAATGGCAAAATCTGGGTCCAATTCGACGTGACCGGCTTGCCATTGAGCGAGAGCAATGATCCGCGCTTCCCCTTCTTGAATGGCGAGCTGGTCAAGATGACAAATGACGAACAAAAGCTGGTGCAAGTCCTGCTGCGAAATGAGACAAACGAGTTGTTCATCGAGGATGTTCAGGTCGTCGCACAGAGGGATCGCGCCCAGCCGTACAGGATGAAGTGTGGCCGGCTCGCAATGGTACAGACGGTGTTCGACCCAACTGAATGGGACGAGTATGGCAAAATTGGAACCGAGTCGAGGCTGCAAAACATGATCGTTGGCAAGATCAGCGACATCTGGTCTGACGACTTTCAGCACAATGCCCTCGTGCTGCCGTTGGCATTGATACTTGCATTTGGTATTTTCATGCTCCGCCGATGGTATGTGCGAAGACAACAAGAGAGGAGCGTAGCAGAAGATGATGCAGAGATTGCACTGTTAGCCTGCGACTATGAGGATGCGCCTCCTGCGTACGCGGACATCCCAGTAATTAAGATCGAGGAGTATGACTAGTCATTAGAGTTCATACGAAGGGCGTAAGCTGTATTCATAGCTTTTCCTTTTGGACGTTCGTGCAACCACATTTCCGAATCTGTTGCGTTTGCCGCCCTTTTCTGCATGTTGTGCTGCAACAGCTAAAATCCTTGACCACAGAGCGAGCCAAAATGGCAACTATAGCCGATCTGGACGACCAGTACTTCAACCATTGCGTCGAGTGCCGCGTCGGTGTATCGTTGCATTTGCCAAATCATTTCAGGTTACTACTCACCAAAATGTCTGTCGTTGTTGAACAATACAACCCCGCATGGCCGTCACATTTTGAGCAAATCAAGACTGAGCTTGAAGTTTACCTTCAAGGCGTCTCCTATTTGTCCATCGAGCACGTCGGTAGCACTTCAGTACCCGGCCTTGCAGCCAAACCCATCATTGATATCGACATCATCGTAGCGCGCGAGCACGTTCGATCCGCCAACGATGCACTGGTCACCAACGGCAAGTTTGACTACCTAGGCGAACTGGGTATTCCAGATCGCCATGTCTTCAAGGACCCGAATCAAACTATCCCACGCAACATTTATGTCTGTGTTGATGGTGTTGCACAAACGCGCAACCATCTTGGATTGCGCAATACACTGCGCGCGAACGCTCAGCTTCGCGATGAGTATGCTTGCGTAAAGCTGGATCTAGCGGCAAAGGGCACCAATATCATCGACTACACTGAAGCAAAAGGCGCCGTCATTCAGAAAATCCTCCAAGCATCCGGCATGTTGAACGAAGAGGAGCTGGCCGTCATTGAGAAGATAAACGTAAAGGGGGAGAAATTCGGTGCAGTCAAGACTGAACGTCTACTGCTGCGAGAATTTGTGCTGAGTAGAGACATCCCTGGCTACTTTGAGTTGGAAAGCAGTGAAGAGAACGCACGATATCAAGACTGGCCGCCGCGAACGATGCAACAAGCTCGCGAACTGGTTATGCAAAACATGCGAGACGCAACCGCGACACCGAGGACGGTGTGGGAACTTGCTGTGGAGAAGGATCGCCGCTTCATCGGACGTGTCGGCGCGAAACTGGCGCAATCTGGGTCTGGACTGAATGAAGTGGAAGACGAGAATCAACCGCTCTCGCATTTCAATCTCTGGTTCTCCTTTCTACCATCCGTGCAAGGCCAGGGTTTTGCGACCGAGGCTATGAGAGTGTTTATTGACGAGCTGGTCAAGAGGCAGGGTGGCAAGAAGGTCGAATTGGAGATCGAATGCGATCCTCGGAATGCAGGGAGTTGGAGGCTGGCGGAGAGGCTTGGGTTCGAGAAGTACAGCTTTACTGAAAAGGCGTGGGAGAGCAAGGGCGAATGGGTCGATTCATTGGTGTATCAGAAACTGGTGTAGAAGGCTTGAGTATAGCAAGTGATGCTGAGAGTAAGCGGTACGGACTGATCGATCTCCAGGAGGATATAAAGTAAAGAGGCATACCTGGGGAATTGCAACGCTAAGTTTCTTTCTCTGATGATCGCTGCAAGGAGAATATTTTTTGTATTCTCGGCTTTCAAGCTACCTTATTCTGGAAGCAGCTTCTTGTACGATTCATCAAATTCAGCAGCCATGTGCCGCATGCCAAAATTGGTTACACTCCTCCAACCTTTATCTCGGTACTCTAAAGCCGACCGTACCAGAAGCACAACTAAACAAGAAGGAACTTTCTTCCAAATGCATCATCTTCTGTGTCTGGTATGTCTCGCCTTTCCTCTTTGAGGTTCTCAAACCCCTCTCTCGTCATCATGTTGTTCATGTAACACGGGCCAACCAAGTGATACACTTCATCGTCTCTTTTCTCTACACGCCTGAGGATGAAAGGCACAGGAGCGCCATGAATGATGCACACGAGGTCATCCTTTCGAGCTTCTTGTGGGGCCATACCCATGCCTCCATCGGAAGCGACAAAAATTCGGCGATGATAGATAAGGACAATTACTTCCTCGCGCCAGCCTCGATATGTGCCTAAGCCTTCTCGACGTACATGCATCAATTCAAGTCTTTCCGAATGGCTCATATCGTCTCTTCGGCCACTAACGATAGGCCTTTATTGACTGGTGTCGAATGGCTGCCACATTCGATGTGCTAGCGCAGCGCCAATGGTGTGATGCAAAGGGTGCTCCGCCCAACGGAGCCCCATGTAGTCGTTGTAGCGCGGATGTCGTTGCGCAGGTTGTAGAGCTCTCCATGAGCTTTCAAACGCCGCAAAAGACCAAGTTGATGCTTTTCCATCTACGACAATCGGCTCGCTCATTTCTGCAATCAATGCGATCCGCGTGGCTTGGATTTGTAGCCTGAGTGAACGTGTGGCCGACAGAGGTAGTACTTGGTGAGAATGACCTCGCTCCAGGAACTCCTCGCCCCCAGCTCGGTAAAGCTCGATACTATTGATCCGGTAAGGACTATGCATGATGTCGCCGTAATGAGTGAATTCGACACCCTCTTCCTCCACGGTCCTTCCAGTGTCAGGCCAGATCGGCATCGTATCACTATCCTCATCCCACCTCCGGACCCATGATGGTACTGCGATCCCATCCAGTGTTCCTGGGTGATGTGAGACTGCGCAAAGGAAATCAGGACCGAATCTTGCGAGATGCACGGCTGTCGAGGAGTACACGGCTTCCTTCGAAAGTGTATAATCTGGCGACAGGAGCTTTATCTTGTCTTCCCTGATCATTGGAAGCAGTGCGTAGACTTTATCCCTTGGATCGGTTGCAGCACTCTTTCTCGCCTGGATAAGCAGCTTGAGAAAGTCGCTAGGCTCGTATCTGGACCGATCTTTCATCGAGCTCACTAGCGGCCAAGCATCGAAGTCGCGTCTTCCTAAATAATGCCACCACTTGTACAGAAGGATGCCAGACCACGCAATCTCCTTTGTGCCGCACCGGAGCCGCACTCTCTTGGCATTATGGACTTCTTGTAATACCCAGACTCGGTTGAACCAAGGACGGTAAAAGAGTGCGCGTAGGGCAACTATGACGTCTACTCTTAGTGGTCTCGAGAACAGTGGGTCAGACCTATCTTGATACTCTGTGAGAGAGCCGAGAAAGTCCATAGCGACATTACTTCCGTCCTCTTCCTCGCCAAGGTAAATGACTACCTCCGCAGCCGATTTGAATATTTCCCCCATTTTGCTAACTTGCTGCTCGCGCTCCCGTAACTCGCTTTGATTAATACATATGGCATCGATCCAGTATGTTTCCTGTCTCATGGGAGATCGTAGCCGCCGTATGGCATTCTCGCAATTCCGTGTGAGTGAAATTGTCTCTCCTTCATCATTACACTTGATCGGATGCATGCTATTCGCATCGCCCCAGGTGTACGATAGGGCGGTGAACTCATTGCGGCAATATACTAGATGTGAATGAACCAAGGAGAGGCGTATTGGATCGTGCTCTTGGCCTGGCTGGAGGAGAAGGAGACGGATCTCGCCATATTTCAGCTGTCGATAGGGAAGATGTCCGATTGGGGTGAACGCTGGTGTTTGGTCCACTCCAGCGCCGTCTAGCCTCTTGAACGGTAACGTTACATCAAGTACCGGCAATTCGACGAGCACTGATCTACCATAGGTACGCTGAAACCCCTCGTAGGCTCCAGACGTGACCAGAGACTGCGTGGGTCGATACGGCAACACTATTTGTGGAGGACTAAAAGACATAGAGGGGCGTTGCGACAATTCTGGACGTTGTAACGGAGAGTGAATAATTGCGGCTACCGGTACCAGAAGTGGGGTCAACTTCCAGCCTCGTCAACAATATCAAAGCACGCTAAGATGATCATAGCCTACAGAAGCCTGTCACTAGTCCAGATAGCGAAGGCAATGGTCATGCCAGTAAACACCATGAAGAGTTGTGTATGGCGCATGAGGCAGGAGATTAAAAAGGCACAGGAAAGCCACTATTTCCGCCACTGTATTAAACCTCGGCCTCTTCGAGCCATTATATACACCATCTCCACAAATCAAATCTGGTACCGGAAATCCGGCTCTCGATCTGTATACATCGTTCCTTCGGCCATCACGTAGCTGGCGGCAATTTTCCTGTCCTTGCGCTTCTCCCTCCTCTTGTACATGGCTCGCACAATCCACCATCCACACCATGCGAACGCCAGACATCCCAAACTCCATGCGTGCCCGAGGGTATACTTCGGGGCCGCATTGCTTTGATAGATCTGGCCTGATACAACACCGCCGATGTTTGTCAGTGTGAGCAGAATGCCAAGGGAAGCAGCGCGCTTGCCATCCGGGGCGCAATTTGCGGATAGCCAAGTGATGTTGCCACCCGTGCAAAGGAAGCAGGCGGTAGAGATGAGGTAGGTAGCAAAGTACTGAACACCTGGGCTAACAGGGGACAGCAGTATAGCATAGCCGGCTATACCAATGGGCGCCATCATGATGAGAGGGAGGAACCTTGTCTGGTAGCGATCGCTGAGGTATGCGCCAACCGCGTAGACTATTGCGCCCCAGAGGTTGACAGGTATGACTAGGTATTGTGCCTAGATCCTATTAGCTTAACTCGTTCGTGGATATATGCCACCAGGGGCCACTCACCTCCTTGACTGAATAGTGAAAGCCATTCCTGATGATAATCGGTAAGAACGTGCCGAAACCATAGAGTATAGTCACGACCGCGATCTGGATGCAGCCATGAATCCAGCTCTTGATATCTTTCGCAGCTTCCTTGATATCCGCTCTACCGTAATGACCAGAGCCGGCTGAATCGGAGTAAGCTTGGGTGCGTGCAGCTCGCAGGCGCATGATTTGCTTCTCCTCTTCGTTAAGGAAATACGCTGTCTCAAAGTCCTTCGGGACAAGCCATATGCAGCATATTGCATAAACAATAGTAATGATACCCTCGAGCACGTAGAGCCTGGTTATGTCAGCTAGATTTCCAACCATGACAACTTCTGGGCTCACCAGCGCCATCCAGCCCAACCAGCAACTCCATTCATGTACAGAATCCCAAATGCGATGAGACCTCCAAACGCACCAGAAAGAGCACTGGCGATGAAGAGATAAGCAACGCGAATGCCCAGCTCCTCCCGGGTGTACCAGTTGCAGAGGAACAGCGTCATGGAAGGAAACAAGCAGCCTTCGAAGAAGCCCAGGAAGATGCGAGTAGTTACAAGTCCAGCAAAATTGTGCACAAAGCCGGTGCAGAGACATACCAGTCCCCAGCAAAAGGTGATAATTGGGATCACACGATTGAACTGAAGTCGCTTGACCAGTATCGAAGTCGGGAACTGAATTTCGGTTAGCCTCGAATGGTAGATTTGGGAGTGCAAGTATACCTCTGCAAGAATATAGAATATGTAGAACACTGAGACAGCAGTCTGGTGCGCGTCAGTTTTGCAACGAGTGCGCAACGGCAAACTAGTCTCAACTCACATTCA
>TARA_R110002003_G_scaffold250_5_pt1 | contig 15846 bp, 22 predicted proteins | sample TARA_R110002003 | Tara Oceans TARA_R110002003 (sample SAMEA4396441) | marine metagenome | biome: Westerlies Biome; feature: [SRF] surface water layer (ENVO:00010504); material: water (ENVO:00002006), including particulate matter (ENVO:01000060) such as... | depth 5 m
AACAAAGACACCATGTCCGACAACCCAGCTGGCTTCAGCACCTCGTTCGGCGAAAAGTGCCAACTGCTGCTGTCCGACAAAATTCGCGGCTACTTCTTGGTTCCCGACAATGGGCTCTGGAATTACAGCTTCATGGGTAGCATGTTTGGTGTCGTGGAGAAGAAACCGGTGCATGTGAGGCTTGACACGCCCGTAAGGTTTTATGATAGCTTGCATCGGCCTGTACATTTCCATACTTTTGCAGAGTTGGAAGATGTGTGGGTTGATCGGGAGAACCAATTCGAGTAGAAAGTGGAAGATCAATGGGGTGGATGTGTCATGGACCGGCGTCATGATTTGATTGGCGTTTGTTGGTGGGTATTGCACACATTGCAGAATTTGGGCAGTGTGCGTTAGGGTAAAAAAATGTGTAGTATATAATTCCTTCGATCGAATGTATTTTAGAACATCAATTCGCTCGTCTGTACATTCTTAGTGTCTGCTTCTATTTGATCATGTTTTAGTTAATGCTTTTCGTCTCTGTTCCAGGACTTTTGGATCCAGCAGCGGCGAAGGCGTGAGGAGCGGGTTGAACGTGGCAACTGCATCTCCACTCAGCATGGACATATAAATGTATGAAGCTATATATTTACCCTTGCTTCTCTTCTGACCCAGACCGAACTCGATGTCGCCTTGGCTTGTACATGGTTGGGAAGACGAGATTGACGTCATCGGGCTCTTCGATGGCCTGAGCGATTGCTTCTGTAGCAATTTCGTGTCCATCCTGGATCTTGTCCGCCGTCTGTTATTCAAGGTCCGATGTAAGGCTAGTTAACAAGCACTGCGGTTGTCAGAGCATGCAAGTGTCCTGCACCTGTTGCCCCGCATTTCCTCGTGGCAGCTGCGTGGGGTCACGGTCACTATCTACACGCGATTGTGACCGCTTAAACTATCTCATCAGATTGATATCGTTATCAGGCTATATATATGCACTGACTGCGACGATCAGCATGATCAGTATGATCCATAGACCTTCGGGCACCGACTTCATCTGCACTTTTACCAAGAGTTCATTAGCATGATGTACTCCTGCTTGCCACTCAACCCGATCGCGGTTCCAGCGAACTTCATCATCGTCAGTGGGGGTGTCTATGTATGTCTTGATCTTCAAACTCAGTATGATGTTAATACAATTCAAAGCTCGTCGCGCTATGTATCTATCGTGTCTACTTCCATCCCCTTGCCAGATACCCAGGTCCGCTGAGTTACAAGCTCAGCGGCTGGCCGCTGTTATGGCAAGCATATACCGGCGATCGACATATCCGGCATCTCAAGGATCATGAACAGTATGGTAAGGTAAATTCGGCTCTACATTTGGAGTGATGAAGACATGAATACAAACTGACAGCATCAAGGAAATATTGTCCGCATCGCACCTAACACGCTCTCGTTCAACACCTCATCAGCTCTGGCTACTATCTATGGTTCTCGCTCGGCAAATGTTGAGAAAGGCGAGTGGTACAAAACGTTTGACATCGCTGCTGGGACGTACAGTAGCTTCACTGAGACTGATCGTGAGAAACATGCTATTAGGAGACGATGGATGGGTGCTGCTTTCTCGGTCGGGTCACTGATAGCAAATGAGTCGCGTATCATTCAAACCATCGAACGCTTCTGTGAGTCATTGAAGCCAGGAGGTACCGGGTGGGGTTCGAAATGGAATGCGAGCGAGATGAGCACTTATCTAGGGTTTGACATCATGGGAGCTTTAGTGTTTGGTTGTGACTTTCGGACTGTACAGGAGGAGAATAACAGACACTTGGCGAATTCGGTGCTCCCGGCGAGCATGCTGATGTATTGGGTATGCATGAAGAGGCCCTTGCGCCTTGAAACAGGTGTACTGATGTTCTTAGGTATCGTACCTTCCGCTGGCCTCCCTCGTCCGACCGCTCCTTCGCACCAGATTTTTCGAGATTATCGGCGGCAAATCAGTGCAAGACAATAATCGTCTGATCGACTATGCTCACAGTCAAGCACAAAATCGAGTCGCAGAGCTAAGTGCTGAGAGCAAAGCAGAAAGCGGAAGAATTGATCTCCTATCTCATATAGTAGACGCCGAGGACAAGAAGACTGGTCTCCGTCCAACACTCGCAGATCTTGGGACAGAAGCTCTAAACATGATCAATGCTGGAGCAGACCCTTTCAGCAGTGTATTAGCCGGCTCGATCTTTTACCTCGTACACAATATTGAAGCATTGCAGGAAGCAACTCGGGAAGTTCGGTGAGATTGTTCCTCCTGAGCATGTTCCCGCAGCTAACAATTCTATAGGACGACCTTCTCCGCCGCATCCGAAATCGTCAACGGTCCCGCACTAAACTCCTGCACATACCTCTACGCTTGCATCGAAGAGACGCTGCGTCGCACCGCACCTGTCCCAAGTCATCTACCTCGCCTCGTGCTGCAGGGCGGCATAACAGTCGACAACCGGTACTTCCAAGCCGGCACTGTCGTCGGCGTGCCCATGTACGCCATCCACCATCACCTGGACTACTTCCCCTCACCCTTTACATTCCAGCCCGGGCGCTGGATCGAATCTCCCTGCAACCCAGCTTCCAGCATCGCCTTAGCAAGGAAGGCGTTCAACCCATTTAGTATCGGCACGAGGCAGTGCAGTGGGCGGAACTTGGCGTATCTGCAGCTCAAATTGACGCTGGCTCATTTCTTGTGGCGATTTGATTTGAGAGAGTCGGAGGAAGGGAAGGGGAGAGGGGGCGGTGGTGAGGCGATGGGTGTGGGAAGGGAGAGGGTGGATGAATTTCAGATGTGGGACGCGTTGGGGTTTGGGCGGGATGGGCCGATGGTGGAAGTTAGGTTGAGGGAAATTGTCGCATGAGGCTGCGCAGTCTGTAATTGACTTTCCGACAAGATTTAGATATGATCTTACAACGTCTCTGCATTTATTCGCTGGCACAAAATGAATGTGCCGGTGGTGAGCTCAGGCTACATTGTACTGGAATTAACAGCACCCAGTGCTGCGATGATTCGTGGCCAACTACATAAGGAAAGCAATAGCAGATTGAGTAGAGCGCTCTACGACGAAACTCGCCCCCGTGCAGCTTACTTGTGTCATCAGCAAGGAGTATCACCAAGCCACGCAACGGTTCGTGCACCCTCATTCGAATGAAGTGGACTACAGTTGAAGCCTTTACCCGAATGTGGACGCTGGCTATCGTAAGCACATTCTGCTGTTATTAGTGGCTAACGACGAAACTATTTGAGGCTATACAACGACTCTGTGAGGAGATGCAACCTATGAGACAGGGGTTTTAACTAGACTAGCAACGCGCACGACCTATTGCACGGCCTGATGGTAGTGCCCCTGGTGGTACTGCGCAGCCAATGTGACAGTCAGTTTCCGTCAGCGTGTGATACCACTTAGCGTAGCGCGGTCAAATGAGCAGAGTTTGCTAGACCCTTGCTCATAGTTGAGGTCGCAGGTTCGACACTTTGGCTAGACTACCGACTCAAGGGACGTCTTGTACGTTCTTGTAATAGGCTATATATTTTCTAATTCCACAATTTTCAATCTTCCAGGCAAGATGGCCGAGGCAAGTACATCCGCTCCCCATTTCTTCCAGCAACATCTAACATTGTTACAGCGGTTAAGGCGCTAGCTTCAGGTGCTAGTAGAGAAATCTGCGTGGGTTCGAGTCCCACTCTTGTCAAGACATTCTTTTTGTCTGCTGGCACTGCTCTGCGTTGTGGTTTTTAGGCGTGCCCGAACGATCCTCCTTTTTGAGCTGGACAGCGGGGGCGCGCGGGGCAACGTGAGAGACACGCGAGAGTGGGGCAAGGGCGGGATAAGGTTGGGTCTGTGCGCGAGCTCCTCGAGGGAAGGGAGGCGCGACTCCACGAAGCCGTTGCCGGTTTTGAAATGTGCGTCGCGCAGATGCTGCTATTGGGAGCACTCTCGGGCTTGCGAACAGCGGTATACGAAACAAGCAGGGCTTGAACGCGGATGGCTTTCGTATCCGCGACGATAGATCGAATCGCAGTGCGACGGCATGCAACGAGTGCAATGAAACAGTGTACACGTATAACCAAGGCGTTGTGCTGAGTGGGCTGAGAGGACTGTGGGAAAGGTCCGGGTTATACTACGTATTTGGAGCATGGACATGATCTTGTGAGGAACGTCATTCGCGCCACAGGCTGGAACTCGCATGGGAAAGGCGATAGAAAGCGGAAAATGGGCTGGACTGGGAGAGGGGGGTGTTTGAGGGATCGCTGTGATCCATCTGGGTCACGCAATCAGCCTTCAAGGGAGCTTTCTTCCACCACTTAGCCCTGTTCTGCGACCCGTCACCGCGCTGCGCCGTTCAATCGCGGGTAACATTCGCTGCCAGCAATCAAGTTGCGGCTATGCACAGCAGGGGATGCGCGGTGTATACAACCATAACTGGTTGATTCACACGCCTATGCTGCGCTCGCGACGAGAGACACAAAGGGCCGATTCGAGAGTTTGTGGGGTGCGCCATTTCAGTCTGAGGATGTGGACAGAATAGATGCACCGAGTGTGCAAAGGGCAGTGGATTCCGAGAATGATAGCAGCGGGCTCTTGAAGCTGGACACAGCCGGGGAGTACGATGTCGTCCAGCGAGAGGGGTTCGGGGATGGTAAGAGGGCTGAGTCTGGGGACTTGAATGATTGGGGTAGGGGAAGGACGGTGGAGACGCAGGGTGTGGGAGTGAGTGTTGTTAGTTAGGGCCATGCTTGAGTTCCTGAGATGGACGTAGAGTGATCTGGACGGTTTCGGGAGGCTGGAGAGCCGAGTGGTTGTATGGATTAGTCGTGTTACATGCTTCATGTGTCAACACTGGTGTATGGGCTGATCACGATCATGTCAGCATAGGTGATATTCGAGTATTGGTGCATCAAGAAGTTGTCAGCAGCTTTCACGACTTGTCAAGTCTACTCTTCCGAACGAGTCTGATCCTCGACATCTTCGAGACACTGTCTTGCTAGGCAAGTCGCATTCTTCACGTAGCGCACTATTACTTGCGTCCTCGACCCCTTGCTCCTCCACTACATTATTCCCAACTCCCCGAACCCCTTGACAACATCCTTGTCCACACGGTCCAACCACTCTTCCTGAAACCTCTGCTCACCACCACACTTCTGCACAGCTAGCTGCAAGTGTTCGCGTATAAAAGCGACGAGATTGATCCGATGAACTGGGTCGCTGTACATGAGTTCGCGCTTGCGTATGTCCTCTGGGGACTCGGGTTCGGTCGGTTGATATGGTTCCGGAGGCCAGAAGAGGGAGCTGCGTGTACGTCAGTAAGCTTTCAAAGGCCGGCTTAAGGTCAAGTAAGAGGGATGGAAACGTACTCGACACTCCGATCATCCATTCCATCCAACAGCTCCCCAACCACATCCGTCCAAACCCCCATCAGACTCTGCAACTTGCCTAACATCCACTCTCCCTCCTCCATGAACCTTGTTAGCACAAGGCACATGAGTTTCTTGTTCGGCGCATCACCAATATTATCGATATGCGAGAACCATTCTTCCATTAGCCAGTCCAGCGTCTTATCGAGCGGCTCATTTGCAACGCTTGGCAGCGCAGAGAGCAATGTAGACGGAGATGCAAGACCAATGCGCGCAAGAACCGTAAAGTAGTCTGTTTCTACGACGCCATCGACGGCGTGGGTGGGGAGTTCGCGATATGGCCCGTGGGATTGATGATGTGTGTACGCGCCATGTAGACCTTCGAGAACTTTTGCAAGGAAGCCCGAAGAGACAAGATCTTGCGTCAGCACTTTAATAGCCTGCTCGCCGCCGACGCCTTCGGCGCCGCGAATGATGCACTGTACAAGATGCGTCATGATGCCGTTTGCTTCAGGTTTGAGCGAACCTTGTAAGTCAGCGAGAGCCTGGAGCATCGCAGGACGAAAGTTGTCTGCTAGTACGGCAGCGGGTGCCAGGAGAAGGTAAGCTTCCGTTATCTCGATGGCTTTCCGGAGCGTGTCGTTGTCCATTGTGAAGAGGGGTAGCAGGTACTGGAGAAGGTCGAGAAGTTCAGGAGGCGTAGGTCCGGGGGACGACGGTGTCTGCGCAATGATCGAAGACCACAAATCGAGGGCGTCCTCGAGGAGGTAAACTTGCGTTTCTGAATCAGGCTCAATGGCGGACTGGATGATAGGCAAAAATGACAAGTGAAAGGAGCGCGAGTCTGCTTTCATTGCGTTTGTCAGACGAGATAGCATGGTGAGGATGGCTTGCTTCATGAGATGCTCGTCGCCTGATTGTTCCCACAATGGCGGAAGCAGCGATATTATCGAGTTGGCATATGGGGTGATCTGCGTCTCATGAGTCGAAAAGTCATAGAAATCCTTGTTCATCTCCACTCACATTATGCTCAAGTCTTTCAACGACGATACTAATGGTGTTGAGTAGTGCCATTTTCGTCTCAGCAAGCTCAACTTCCTGAACCAACGCCATCAAACGGTCAAGTGTAACTGGAGCGTATGGCAGAAAGTTGTCGGCGTGGAATTCCCACTCGTCCGCGACGTCCCTGAACTTTCTCCCGGCGGTAACTCGAACGACTTGGTCATTGAGCGGATCATTCCTGTCCATTAGATGTTGGAAGATTTGGTAGACGATAGGCTTCTTCTCCTTTGCAATCTTGATAGCTATCCATTGTGAGATGATGATTGCAATTCGCCGGCGAATGATGTTGTAGCCAGGCTTCTGCTTGCCCACTTCGGCGACTAGGGTGTTCTCGAGGAACGAATCGAAGTCAATTTGATCATGGAGTATATCAGCAGCCAGACCAATGGCGGTGTACACCGAGTCTTTGAAGAGAACATCCTCGTTGTCGGGTGCTATATGGTGTTAGTCAAGCGCATCCGCAGTCGATATAGGTACTCACTCGCGACCGTGTAGAAGACTTGGAGCAGAGGCTGGACGATCAAATCTTTGTAATTCTTGGCAAGATCTAAAAACAGCTTCTCGGCGCAGGGACGGATGGCGAACTCCCAATCCTCGGCGCCCTCTTCCATTTTCTCCCACTCATCGGGTTCTTCTTCCCACATGCGAAGGTCGCTAGGTCGGAAGACAAAAAAGCGCGTCACAAGTGCTGAGATCATCTCGCGGACGAGGTCGTCAGTGAGGAGCTCCGTTTTGATCATCTGTGTGGCATCGTTCTTCTCCTCCTTCTCCTGTTGCTGCTTGTACCTGAAGGTCTGTGTCGGGTGAAAGACCAGCTTCACACATGCACGGATGATCAAAAGGCCTTTCAATCCGAGTCGCTCAAGAATTGGTGTCTCGTCGTCGGCATCACCATCGGTACCAATTCTGGCACCTTCAATCGACTTGGAGCCCCAAGATTCTCCTAGCTTAGAGACCAGGCTCCAGTAGTCGCGTACGAGGTCAAGTGTGTTTGGGAGATGTACGAAGTCGGCGGGATGCGTGACAGCCATGTTCAGATGAAGCTTTGCAAGTTGCATCAAGTGCTTCTCAACCAGCCTCTGCACACTGGACGCGAGCGGTGTGTCTTCGCAAGCGACATATTGGAAGAAGTCTCCGAAGTGGCTGCGCATCAGAGTCCAGAACTGTTGTACATGCTTGTCCCTGCCTGGAAAGTCATAGCCTGCGATCAAAAGACGTCGAAGAACTTTAATGGCAAGCAGGCTGGTTTCAATGCTCTCAATGGCACCGCCTTCATCGTCACCGCCATCGCGGAAGAAGGCCTGCCAGCTCTCTACCTTGCTCACGTATATCGTGCCCAGTACGTTGAGGATTTCTGGTGTCACGGCCTGCAGGGTTTGGCGTGTCCGGAGCAAGCGGCCAGTGGAGAGCTCTTTGACGATGTAGAGGAGGACGAGGAGTGCGCGAGGCAGCTGCAGGCGGTTGGCATTCGGATCGGTCGAGGCGCGGAGGATCTGGAGAAGCTGTTGAAACAGACCTGGCCTGCACAAGTTAGCGACGCTGAGACGTGGAGCCGCGAAGACTTGCCAGTCATTTGGGAATTCGAAGCGGACGATCTTGGCGACCACCAGGGCATTCTGCAGGGCGAGGCGGTGGTCTGCCTCGTTGACGGCACTCTCGAGGAGCCGCGCTCTTATAGCGACTTTGTCCTCTTTGCTCACAGCACTGTCATCAAGTAAGCCTGTCTTCGTCCCAACGCCCATGGTGGCCCATACTTTGTCGCCGTCTTCCGCCAGTACTTGTCGATACCGTTCTTGAGCTGGATGATTGCCAGGTAGCGGACCTCGACCGGCAGAGCCTTGTCGAGGAAGACGGACTAGGGAGCTATTAGTAAGGCTGCAGGGTGCGCAACAGCTTTGCCCATACTTGAAGCAGTGGGTAGAAGCCTGCCGCCCTCTCCCACTCTTGCAGCTGCTTTGTGCCGGTCTGGATCTGGTTTGGGCTTGTCGAAGACGCCGAGCGCAGGACGTGATACAAGATGCCTTCGGTCAGGGGATTGGCCTCCCCGGGCACCTCGATGGCGCTGAACTCGACGTTCATCCTGCGCGTGTTGGTGTTTCAGTGCGGCGGTGGTGGGGTAGGTCCTCGCAGATTTGGAAAGTTCTCGAGAACAACAATGCAGTCCTCACGGGGAGACGGAGGGAATGGTGCACGTGAAGGCGTCCTGCTCACCCAGGCCGAGTGCAGGTGGAAGAAGTAGCGTGCATGAGGCGCGTTCCAAAAAGTTCCCACGTGCGTCACAGCGCGGGACCCTGGCGATCGCTGCTTCCCGTTCGGGTACCGGTAGCCAAGTGGGCGTCGGTCGGACAGACTGCGCTGCCGCCAGACGACATGATGACTGTGGAAAGGGGACAATGATATGCCTTTTCCTCCCCCAACAGGTTGCCTGTCAAAGATGGAGTAGATTACCTGCAAGACACGGCCAGAACGACGTTCACATGTGTTCGAGGCGCCCGTCTCTCCGCAAACTCGCCTAAACCTTCCTCTCCTCCCCAAACACAGTGCGAAGTCGAACCTCGGCCCATGCAACAGCGCGGACATCAGCCCATCTCGCTCGCAATACCGCCATATAACACCACAGACAAAGCCCCCACGCACCCTCTGCCACCGCACCGCATCGCACATCCCAATGCCCCTCGATGCCTGCCGCCGACTTCGCCGCCGCCCAAGAACGCATCGCCGCGCGGCGCGCCCAACGCGCAGCCTCGCAACGCGCGCAACATGAAGCCGCGCAACCATCGCGCGCGCGATCCGTCCTGCCTTTCCCGTTCCGCGCAGCATGGGACGCCCTGAGCGGGCGCGAAGGCACGAGACCGGAATTCCGCGTCGGACAAGTCGACGCCGAGCTGCTCGATGAAGAACTGCTCGAGTTGCTGAAGGGGCAAGTGGGCGAAGGCTTGAAGCACTTTGGTTCACACATCACCGACAACTGGGGTCCTGAGATCCTGTTGTCGCTGCGTCTGATCCTGTTCAAGTTGAGCATCTGGGACCAGAATGCCAGCTACGGCGCCCATCTCCAGGGCCTGCGCTACACCGACGCACGCTCTAGCGCGCCCAATCGCCCGCCCCCGAAGCCATGGCAGAAAGCCGCATACGGATTCATCACGATTGGCGGCCGCTATGCGTGGACCAAGTGGGAAGAATGCCTCCTCTCTGCGCAAGAAGACTACACGAGACCAGAGAGCCCACAGCTGAGAATGCTCTCTGCACTCACCGAGCGCCTAAACTCAGCACACGACGTCGCATCCCTCGCATCCTTCCTCGTCTTCCTCGTCAATGGACGATACAGGACCATAACAGACCGCTTGTTGCGACTCCGCCTCACACCAACGTCCCACTCCACATCCCGCGAAGTCAGCTTCGAATACCTCAACCGCCAACTCGTCTGGCACGCCTTCACCGAATTTCTCCTCTTCCTCCTCCCTCTGGTCGGGATTTCGCGCTGGCGCAGGATCCTCGGCCGCACATGGCGGAAACTCCGTCTCGCCCTGTCCTCTCTCCTCGGTCGCTCGAGACCCACATCCACCGCCGACGACGCCGACGACAACGAAAATGAGTCGAAAACAGGAGAACTCGCCTTCCTCCCCGAACGCACCTGCGCAATCTGCTACCGCGACCAAAACCCCAGCACGCTCTCCGAAGCAGATATCCTCGCCTCCAGCGCCGGCGGCGGCGGCGTCGTCGGGTCCGCCGCAACAGACATCACGAACGCGTACGAAGCCATTCCCTGCGCCTGTATCTACTGCTTCGCATGTCTGGCTCAACGCATCGCCAACGAAGAAGGCGAAGGCTGGCCCTGTCTGCGCTGCGGCGCCATCGTCAAAGAATGTCGACCCTGGACCGGTGACGTGATCGAGGAGAAGCGCACCGGGCGGCCAGAATCACGCGACGCAGCGGGACATGTCAAGGTGGTAGGATTTGCGTCTAGTGGGGATGCGGGCCGGGAGGAGAAAGCTGCGTTGAGGGAGATTGAGCCGATGCCTGAGGAGGAGCATGCCGATGTCGAGGAAAGTGAGGATGCGAGGTTGGAGAAGACGCGCGGGCTGGATTTGGGTGAGAGTCTGGCCTTTACCGAGAGTTCGGAGTGGGCGCGAGCGAGCGAAGAGCGGAGTAGTAGTGAGGATGAGGATGAGCAGAGTGAGGAGTATGACGAGGACGAGGAAGAGGAGGGGGAGGAATTAGGTGGGTTCGAGTATGATCAGTGATGGACTGGCATCTTGGGTGTGGTTGAAGACCGCACGCATAGTGGGCGGCAGTAATGAATTGGATACCCTGTTCTGCTAGAGGATGCCTTTTGATCATGCTACCTAACGCCCGTCATTTGCGCCTTCGCAATGCGCGCCTCGCTGCACCGCTTCGCGCTGTAATTAGAATGGCGTGAGGCTTTCCTGGGTCCGATGAACTCATTCACAGAGTGTTTGCTAGCCTCCAGAGGCCTCATCTGCCACCCTACGTCCTCACAAACTCGGCAAACCTCGGCAACGCCGCCATCTTCTCCTCCGGGCTGAAACTATCATCGTTGTAAATCAGCCTCATGTTCTTGTCTTTCTTGCTCTTCTTGTCCTCCTTCTTCTCTGGCACCTCCTTTTGCACACCCGCAATGAGATCGTCAATGGACGACTGTATCGCATCGGGCGGCGCAGCGAAGCCAGGCCGCGGTGGTAGTGCGCCGCCTGGGCCTGGTACGCTGCCTGGTCGCGCGGGCGTGGCGCCGTTTGTAGGGGAGAAGGGCGGGGGCTGGCCTGGGAAGCTCTGGGGAGGGTATGAGGGAGTGGGGACGCCGGGGAAGGCGGCTGGAGGAGCGCCGTAGGGGTGTTGAGCGGCTGGCGGTGTCTTTGTGATGTTAGTGTCCTTGTTGGTACCCTAGCTGACGTGCATGCGCATACCGGATTCGTCACCACGTCCGCCACAGCTTGCGGCAGCGGTAGCACGCCGTTCTTCCTGTCGGTCCTGTACTTGTCTGCCCTCTGTTCAATCTCGTCCAAAGTCTCCGTAACCTTCGAGCGCTTATTCGGCGGCGCCGTGCCGTTTGTATACAGTCCTCGGATCGGGTTACCCGTTGTCCGCGCGCGCTCCTGCTCCTGGGCGAAATGTGCTTGTGTGACTTGCTGGCTGTGCTGGTCAATGATCTCGGCGGGGACGCCTTCCATGCCGAAGATCTCAATCTCGAGGCCCTGTCGGCCCGGGTTCGCGTTCTCGACGTGTGTAAGATTCTCCTTGTGGACTTGGTTCATATGCACGGAGAGACCTGTGTGATGGTTAGTAGGCAGCCTCAGCAAGCTCAGGCGCTCGATGAGCCTCAGCGCGTCGAGCGCCTTCGCATCCTCGGGAAGTGTGTACCCCCGGCAGTGTTCAATCTCCTGCCACAGCGGTCGCATTTGAAATGCTTCGCTTTCTGGTGAGAGATGAGAATCTTCAGGTCGTCAAAGTCGCGCTCGCAGTAGTAGCACCATGGCCGCTCCAACTTCTGGTTCAGATCCGGGTATCTCTTGCGCTTCTTCGTCATCTTCGCCGTGTACAGGTAGTGTGGGGTCGAGGTGGACGTGGTGTTGCTCGCGTCGGCTGTCGCTTCCTGAAGCTCCTGGAGGTGAGCACGGTGAGGTCCGCTAGCGCGTGCCAGCCTTGGCAGTCGTCCGCAGTTTTCTCCGCGCGCAACTCCCCCCCATCTCGCACCTTTCACGCCGTCATCAGCAAGTCAAGCATGGGACGAATGTTGCTCCAATATAAGCGCATTTTGCCTTTGTCTCTTGTATGCGCCTTCTTGTAGTGTGAAGAACACAGCAACCCGCACGCCAGCCACTCGAGTCTTCGACCAAGTCACGAGTCCTCTAGAGGAGCATCCCGCATCTTCGCGTCTTGCGTCGATGCGGTGCATGCGGCTGCACTCCTGTTCGTGCTCCTTTTGTTGCCAGAACAAAACAAGGTCCTTCATAGTTCAGACTTCTTCACTCTTCGGAGACCTTTTCCACGAAGAGTTTGACTCCTTGGTTACCTACATTCCTTTGCCTATGCGTGACTTTCTTGCTCTCTCGGCTGGCACCAGAGCCAATAAGCCAAGTTATCGTTGCCGTCTCTCTGTGCAACCAGTCGCCAAGTCTGAGACACCACATCTGCTTCTACGAGGGCGACCCTGCACAGCTCTTACTCGGCCGTCTTGTTGTAAAGTCTGCCCTTGTACACCCGCGTGGTGGGAAACACCAGTATCAGAGCGAATGTACGCTGCGGAAGAAACGCTAGCAGCTCTGGGAGCACGTCTTCAAACTTTAGCGAAATGGAGACGCCAAGCTTATGGATGAGCTCAGTAAAGACTTGAGCGTTTGACTCAAGTTGAATGAAGTGCTTCGATACTTTGGCGGGGGCGCTGATCCGGCATTCATCGTGGATTTTTTGGCATGCACCTCAGTGGTCGTTCGAGGAAAGAGTAGTGTTCAATGTCCGGAGTAAGGTTGGCGTCCAAGTTTGTACTAGCGTTTGTGATGAGCAGCGCAGGAGCAGGTCGAACCTTTCCACCACTCTCCCACGCCTCGACATCCCGCACATAGTTCATCGCGCTGACTACCCTCTTTGGACTTATACTTTGCTAAGTTCTCGCTGTAGGACACCGGACCAACTGCCGTACTGACTAAGGTACGTTCGCGTGGAATACGATGATCATTTCCCCGGACGATGACTCGGCAGGGCTAAGCACCCAAGCACGCAACTTTATGGGTTTCCAAGCCCCTACCGGAGATGCACCTGGACATGGGATTTTGAAACGACAAAGGTGCCAGCTAGCGTCTCCTCGTTGCTCCAACCGAGCGGTACAGCCAATTGTGGAAAGCACCCTGAGACGGTTCCTACGCCACCCGCAGGAGGGCTGCGACGGTCTCGTTCGCACGCCACAATGTCATTCGCAAGATTCGGCGTCGAGAACCAGACCGTTGGCTTTCCAGATCCCAGACTCAACAATTCGCACTCGCGTACGGTGAGGTGAGCCTCTGCCCAGGGGCATAACGTGGGCAATTGCTGGGAGAACTCTGTGCGCGAGTCTCAATTGCCATTTATTAGGACTGTAGATCGAATATCACCAGCATCAGAATTAGCGATGCTGGAACCAATACTGGACGACCTCGCCTGATCACTGCGACCACCTGCTCGGCGAGCACCTTTCCATACTCGAGTCTGCTGTAACTTTCCGGCGCTTGTGCTAAACGTAGTCGGCTTGCTCAACCGCAAGGTGCGCACTTGCAGGAGCCCACGTGTCTGCTCGCGAGCAGCCTTATCACCTGCACCCGACTCGAAATATCACGCCAACCATGTCGCTACTAACGAAGTCCTTCGCGAAGATTGCTCTATTCTCGCTCACGGTAGACTAGTGATATTCTAGCACCGACCACTAGCCGTATCGAGGAATGACCCCGGCACTTATGCTACCAGTCGGCCGACAAAGGCCGCCCCTATTAGTGGGATGTCAGCAGTCTTATTAACGTGCAATTAAGTTTGAAACTATACGTACGTCGTCGGGACGGCTCCGTAGTCGGGTACTGAAGGCATGGATATATCACAAGGGTTGGTCGTGCGCTGGTTCCTAAGTGTTCCTTTTGATTCTTCGTAACGACCCTGAGCATCCTGCTTTTTTGCGAGATCCAATCGCGCCGATTAGATCTCAAGTGATCTGTCGCAGGGTTTTGAGTCCCGGACTCGATCTCCAACATGGTTCCACGCATGCGCCTGCTGCTGGTCCTGTGTCTGTTCGCCTTATCGTGTCTTTCATTAGCACAACAGTCCAGCACAACATCCAATGTTCCCGCATGCGCTGTAAGTAGTTCACCAATCTTATATCGCTTTGCCTCATCTCAAGTCTCGTTAGCAACGATGTCTCGCCAAAGAATTCGCGACCCGGACTTGTAGTCCTACCAACCAGACCTGCATTTGCACAAATGAGCAGTTCCAACACGGCATCACGCTATGCTTGACCACGAATTGCACGATACCCGAAAGCCTAGCGATGAAGAACGTCAGCTCCACGAATTGCGGTGCGCCGGTCCGCAACCGGGGACCCAGCTACACCGTGTTATCATATGTTATGATCGTTCTTGCTGGCGTCTTCGTCGTCATGCGCGTTGCTTTCAAGCTTCTTGACGGGCACGAGCTTGGACTCGACGATTGGAGCATGCTCCTCACCGTGGCAGCTGGGCTGGCCAACACCGTGGTTATCGTGTCCAGCACCATTCCCAATGGTCTGGGGAAGGACCTCTGGACCTTGCGACCAGACCAGATCACAGCGATGTTGAAGTCATTCTACATCCAAGCTTCGCTTTACTTCGCTGAGCTCGCACTTTTGAAGCTGTCATTGCTCTTCTTCTACGTCAGAGTATTTCCTGGTAAGGAAGTCCAGCGTGTGCTGTGGGGTACTGTCGCATTCACCACCGCCTGGGGTGTTGTGTTTGTTATTGTCGCGATCTTTCAGTGCCGACCCATCAGCTACTTCTGGACAAAATGGGACGGACTCCACAAGGGTACATGCTTGGACATCAACTCGGTCACCTCGTCCAACGCCGCAATCAGCATCGCGCTAGACTTCTGGAGTCTCGGAATACCTCTCTGGCAGCTATGGGGTCTGAAGATGCACTGGAAGAAGAAAATGGGAGTCGCTATGATGTTCTGCGTTGGCACCTTCATCACCATTGTCAGCATTCTGCGTCTCCAAGCCCTCGTCCACTTCGCCGCGTCAAACAACGTCAGCTGGGAATTCTACGACGTGTCCATGTGGAGCACCATTGAAGTTGGCGTCGGCATCATGTGTGCCTGCCTCCCAACTCTCCGTCTTCTCCTCGTGAAACTGTTCCCCATCCTCGGCGGCTCCTCCGCCCGCAGCGGCCAGCAGTACCGCAACTACGGAAGCGGCAATGAACTCGGACACATCAGCAAGAGCCAGCGCTCGCGAAACAATGCGTCGGGAGTGCATTCATCGCGATCTCCCGGGTCGACGACATTGGGCAAGGGCGACGGCATTGTGGTGGAGACGAGTTACACAGTGAAAAGAACGAACAGCGACACCGATGAGGCGAGTCTGGTCTCGCATGACGGAAAGGGTCACGCAGTGCAGCTTACGAGGCCTGCTCGGACCCATCATTACTAGTTTGCAAATGAATGAGCTTGATTTTCGGTAACATCTCCTCCCGCAGCCGCTTGTTTTCGTCTATCACTCCGCTGAGCTCTTCCCTGAGATACCGCAGCTCGGACTCGGCCGTACTTAGATGATCTTCTATGCTGATTTCGCGTGTCCACACCGAACGGGTTGCATGGTGCTTCACATAGTCAAGGATAAGCTCCTCGGCATTTGAGCAGATCGACTTCATCGCGACAGAACTATGCAAGCATAGGTAATTTTTTTT
>TARA_R110002003_G_scaffold702_15_pt1 | contig 15840 bp, 13 predicted proteins | sample TARA_R110002003 | Tara Oceans TARA_R110002003 (sample SAMEA4396441) | marine metagenome | biome: Westerlies Biome; feature: [SRF] surface water layer (ENVO:00010504); material: water (ENVO:00002006), including particulate matter (ENVO:01000060) such as... | depth 5 m
GCCGCGAGTGGCGCCAGGGCGACAAGGCCCTTGAGGAGAGTTGATACGCTAGGCATGGTGATGATTAAGTTGTTGTGATTTTTAGATCGTAATGATAGACTTCCAGCAAAGACTCGCTTTGTATTCGGGTATTAAATATAACTCTAGAGTCCAACCAGGGACAGAGGGAGCAAGAAGTGAACCGTAAGGAGTGTGGTGACGAAGTATTAGATACAGAGAAGAAAGGATGTGATGGAAGCTTCTGCTCGCTGATGGTTCAACAGAAAACGTCGATGTAAACAGAGGTGGGCAGCCAATGGACCTTATAGAGGTACTGCGACTCCTTGACCGCGTCTGAGACGCCATCGTAAATTCGGAGGACGGATGCACAGCTCGTGGCAGGATGGGCGGACTGAATGATCCCGCCTGCACACAGGTTCCCTTCCAGATCCGGGACCACTCAAGCTTTGCGGCTTGCCCCATCGACCCATTGATCTTCCAGGAACTGCCTGCGCGCAGTGCAACAACCGCTGAGCCAGTCCGGAACGTTGCGATGGGGCTGGTGTTGGGTGCGTGTGGTGTTGCAGGTCCGGGTACCTGCGACACGAGACGACAACCTTGAAACCGTCCAAGTGGCAGCATCACACGCCTATCTGCACGGAGACGAGTGAGCCGCCGATGAGGACATCCGACCACGCGATAGCGCATGGTCATTAATAGCGGTATCTATATTTTCCGTTCAGTGCGTTACGTGGCTTACGAACAACTGCGTGAAGCAGTGGGGTTTTCACGTAGTTGGTGCGGTGGTTTCCATCCGCGACCAGCCGTTGAAACGTTTCCAGTCCAAGACTTTGACAGTCTTGAGTACAGGCATCGAGGGCTTGAGTGGTTTGTTGTCCAAATCATACCTCAAGAGCGCTTTGCGATGCTGTGCCGAGCATGCTATTGCTGGTCGAGGGGGTTGAGAATTGACTCGGGGGGGGATGGCTGAGGCATCCCAAACACGGGCATGTCGCCAAGACTCTATTAGAACCACTGCTATTTCGGCATGCAGCCTTGGGAGCCTCAGGCACCCGTACTCGCTGGAAGAAACATATGCAAGCACAAACGTCTTGGCCGGGCGTGAACAGGGATCCTACGTCCTGGAAGTTGCAGATCCGCTCGTGGAGATTCAGGTGTGCATCGACGTGCGGTGCAAATGCCGACCGGCTTGCTCCTGTCGACCAGGCGGATAAACACTGGCCGGATCTCGAAGACCTCTGCGCATGTTTGACATTGTCGTGACCAATGGCCTCCTTTCGACATCTTGCGGAGCGGCTTCTCAAGTGTCAGCCGGCGGTGACCAAGGTTGTAAACGAGATTTGTGGAGTAACGTGAATGCGGCTGTGCCATCCGGAGCTAAAGACATGAATTACAGCAATACTGACTATCTATCTAACCGCGCTTTTGCTGCCAACAGCACATTACTGTATTACTGGCTTCCTATGATTCTTCCTGTATGTGATACTGCACATGAACGATACACATACTTCTCTCATCCTGCCGAGATGGCCCTAATATATATCCACGCTATGCAATCTCGTCTGTACACAATTTCATCCGCGACCATAAAGTTGCTCCATCATGCCGTCGTACACGGAACCAACCAGGCACCAAGTCTGCCCAGGTATCGTTCAAGTCATCGTTGCACTGTTGGTGCGCGATAACGCTCGCTCAGAGAGCATATGGGTTGAGGGACCTGATGGTCAAGCAGCTGCGAAGCATGTTAGTAAGCTCTCAACTGAAGGGTCGGTGGCAACTTACGGAGGGCTCTTGTTCAGGTCCGTCTTAAGGATGACTGGGACGCGAGTCATCTCCCGCACATCCTGGATGTAGTCGCCGTTCTCCTCGCGCAGAGCGAACCAGCTCAAGTACTTCTCCTTGTTGGTCAGCTTGGACTCTGGGGCCTCACTGGCGCTCTGAGCAAGCTTCGAATCTGAGTTGACGCGATGAGGGGCTGAGCCAGAAAGCTCACCGCGGGTGGGCGACGGAGGCATGCTCTGGGTTGGTCGGTCTGGATTCAGCGAGACGCCTGCCATGGCAGAGTTGAGGTCGTTCGAGTTGTCATCGGAGTCGTCATCATCGAACAAGGCATCGACCTCGTTGGTTGAAATCGTTCCAGTGTCCATCTGCCTGCGCTGGGCCTCCTCCTGTTCCTTCGCGCGCTGCTTAGCAGCCTGGGCATCACGCGCAGCAGCAGCAGCATTAGCAGCTCGAACCGAACCATGCTTCGGTCTCTCGTCCTCGGGGATGTAGGCAGAGGACGGCACGCCCTTCTCCCAGTATAGCTCGAGGAGGCGAGTGTTCTTGTCGAATTCAGCCTTCTTGAGGGGAAGCTGGTCACAATGAACGCGCTTCTCGAAGCCCCATTCAGGGATGAGGACATCGAAAGCGGATTCGTACACGCAAAGGACGATACCCTCACTAATGAGCTCGCCCCCGGACTCCTTGGCCGCCTTGTCCATCTTGCGGCAAGTTTCGATGTGAACACTCTGCTCCTGAGCAGCATGGGCAGAGTCCTTTTTGGTATTGCACATTTCAGCAGTCTTCGCAAGGGCCTCAATGTCCTCGGTGAACTCGATTGCACCATTCGACAAAGCTGCCTCTAGCTGACGATGAACAATAATGTCGGCATAGCGACGCGACGGATTGGTGAAGTGAGTGTATAGCGGAAGGTTCAAGGCATAATGAGGATGTTGCTCCTCGGGCAATTTGCCAGCCACGAAGTATTTCGCACGGGTCATCGACTTGATGACCAATGTTTCCATGCCCTTGCGGATATCATCGTCTTCAACCTGAAACAGACTGTTCTGCAAAGTACCGCTGCTCTCGGTATCGATGGGATAGCCAATAGCGCCCATACGCTCGGCGATGGTTGCCAGGCGGCGAGGGTTGGGGAATGGCTGTCGACGCAATAGAGCTTTCTCAGGGAGCGCGGCAGCTACCTTCTTTGCGACGAACGCATTGGCAAGGTGGCTCAATTCCTCGATGCACTCATGCGCCGGAGAAGAGTCAAAAATGTTTTGCTCAACCGGAACGTTCTCGTCATCAAGCTGATATAGAAGTCGCAGGGGCGGTGCATCACCAGCATGACCACCGAAGCGCACCTGTCGGATCTTCTGTGTGATCTGGTGGAGTGTCTTGATGTCCTTAGCACGGGCTGCCGTGACTTCGCCGTCGCTTCCGTTGATAACAGAGTCGACCTCGTCGTACGTCAGTTTTCCAGAGCTCTTAATCACTGCCTTGCCGACCCATGTCTCGTCGTCGGCGACTCGACCGGTCTTGGGATCCACCTTGAAGACGACACTGACGGTGTATCGCTCCTCGCCGGGGTTGAGGCAGCAAATGTCGTTGGACAGTCGGGGTGGGAGCATGTTGACAGTGCGATTCATGAGATACACAGCGGTTCCGCGCTTCTTGGCTTCGCGGTCAACGAGCGAGTTGGCTTTGATGAAGTGAGCCACATCAGCAACGTGGATACCTATCTCGACACGACCATCATCGAGATACTTGAAATGTATCGCATCATCAAGCTCCTTGCTTCCGTTAGGGTCGATGGTAAACGTTTCCTCGCTTCGGAAGTCGCGGCGGTTCTCAAGAGCCGCCTCGCCATCGTTAGCAACAGACCAGTCATCGAAACCGACGTTCTTGATGACTGCATCGGAGAAGTCATCAGGGCCGAAATTGTTGTCGCGCAGGAGTGCATCGGTTTCCACCTTAAGTTCACCCATGACTCCGAGCTGCTCAACAAGGGTTCCGAAAGGATGCAGCGAGGTGATCGGCCATCGCTTGATGCATGCAACGAAGATGCGATCGGCGTAATCTTGATGCTTCTCGACGAAATCGCGTGGCGCTTGCTCGGTCGGAATGGCAATCAATGGCACACGCTTGTCGGTTGGCTTGAACCAGACGATCTTTGGCTTGTCCTGACGCTCTGGCTGAGGTCGACCAGAGTTGCCTTCGCGGGCTTGTCGCTCAGCCTCCTGCTTCTCTTTTGTAGCCTGGCTGCTAGGGCGTAGAAGTCCAAGCGAACCAGAGAACATCTGTCCAGCAACACGTTCAATGACAGCGACAATGTGACCCGCATACAGGGGCTTCTGCTCATCGTTGATCTCTTCCTCCTCCATGAGAAGTAAGCTCTGACCTTCGACTTCGACATCATCGTTCTTCTTCTGTGTGGGTCGCTGACGAAGACTGCCACGTCGGCGTATACCACCCTCGTTGGAGGACTCGGGCTGCGTGGTAGCGTCATTCACGGCAATGCTACCGCCGCGAGGATCCGCATTGTCCTTCCTCTTCTTCTTCTCTTCTTTCTCGCGCTTCTGACCCCAGACTTCGTCAACATCCAGGAGCTCGACGGCGACCAGATCGCCCTCCAATGCTCGGTTCCGGTCTTTGCTGCCACAGATGAAGATGTCGGCATCCAAGTCGGTAGTTGTGACGTAGGCATCGCTTCTGTTCTTCTTGTTAACACGAAGGATACCAGCTACAAGCTGACCGTCGCCGAGAAGAGCGGGTAGAGTCGCCTGTGGAAGATAAGGAGTGAACAAGGTCTTGCGCTGCTGCTGCTGATTCTGCATTCCCATCTGGGGTTGCGCATGTTGGCTAGCACCAAGCCCTCCCATGCCGCCGCCGCCCATTTGAGCAGCTTGAAGCGCCTGCAAATGTGCAATTTGCATAGGGTTGAGACCCTGGGCCCCAAGCATCTGCTGTTGGAACATCAGCTGTGCCTGAGGGTTCTGCATTAGTTGCGGCTGGCCGCCAGGGTACTGGAAGTTGCCAAGAGTGCCAACAGATTGATTGACCGACCCGCGCGTGCGGTGGCCAGGTTGGAAAGGAGCGGCATTGGCAGTTTGATTCATGTTGAAGTTGCCCATGTTCTGGGCCTGGTTGTCCTGGGTAGGTTGTTGCTGCTGTTGGGTGTTGTTCTGAGGTTGCCTCCAGTTACCCTCGAAGTTGCGAGACGCTGTGCGGCCATGACCCTGGCTGCCACGGCGCTGGAAGTCAGACTGTCCAGACTGGCTGTTGTTGGTGTTGTTACCGTTGTTGGTAGTTGTGCTAGAGTCGCTGCTTGCAGGGAACGAGAACGCAGGTCCTCCACGACCAGCATTCCCGCCGCCACGTCCGACAGCCATGCTTTGGCTACGCCCGTGTGCACCACGACCGCCGCGAGTGGAGGCGGTGTCAGTCGACGTGCTGTTTCCACTCGGACTAGCATCACGGTTGCTGCTTCCGCCTGCTCCAGGAAGGGGAAACTGGAAGCCAGAAGTCTTTCTCTTCTGTTCAGCCAGCTCAGCCGCCTTCTTGGCGTCGGCGAGTGCTAACGAGTGTCGTCGCGTATGCCCAGAGCCTGCGCCGCCGCCGCCTCGACCGCGAGGGTTGATGTTTTCCCTACCCTGGGTGCCTTGTTGTGCGCCAAACTCACCGAAGCCAGAGGCACCAGACGAGGGTGCTGGAGGTGGACCCATGCCGACGTTAGGCAGGGCAGACTGATTTCGACGATGGGCGGAAGGCTGGGCGGGAGCATTCATGGGCACGGCAAGATGAGACTGACCCATCTGCTGCGGGAACTGGAAGTTGTTGGGCGTGACAGTGGGGATTTGCCCCTGCATCTGGAAGTTGCCAAGATGCTGTTGTGGCTGAATCATGCCCATGTTGACATATTGTTGGTGTGTTGCAGCGATCTGCTGCTGTTGCTGTTGTAAGACTTCAATTTGCTGTGCAATGGCAAGTTGCTCCACTGTACGGGCTCCGTCAGCAGTGGCTCGAATGAGATAAGATGGGAGGCACGTACTCATCAGCGGAGTCAGCTCAGACGGACTGCGGCGGTGCGCAATGTGCAGACGGCGACCGGCCGGGCCCATGGGGCCTTGTTGGCCTGGTTGCTGGTCCATGGTAAAGTATGTGGTGCAGTGAGTAAGGGCTCGCCTGCGACGGATGTATGTTGGTCGCGGAAGTGACGGTCAAAACTGTCGTGCTCGCGAGGTATTTGTCAAGTGTGTTCAAGTATCTAGCGCACCTTAGTCATCGAGCGCCATGAGCAGGGTTGGCGGGTCGGGGATGAATGTAGCGGGTGTGTTGAATTCACGGAGCGGGGATATCTTGGTAGCTGCAGCTCTAGGCCGTGGGAAGCTTGGAGCTGGCGGGGAGCACACTTACGCTGGTAGGAGCAGTGCGCACAATCGAAGACAATGTTCTCAGGAATCGATGCTGGCGATCGGGATGCTCTGCAAGTGATTGACAGAAGCGCTGTTGAATGGGTCGACAAGGAGTCTGGCCGTGAGGTGATAAGGATCGGGGGGTGCAGGGGCGGGCGTGCAGCCGTTCAAGGAGTGCAGTTTCCCGGGGCGGGGCTGTGATGCAAGAGCAGCAATGGTGGATGGAGAGAGTGCGACGAAGGAGGGAGCGATCGGGCGCGGGAGGGAAAGAGGGTATGGTGAAAGTGAGGAGGGAGCGGATGGGTGAAGTCAGAATGCGTGGATGGGTGGTGAGGCACCTTAGCACTAGCTTGCGGAGGGAAAGGATCGGCTCGTGTTAGCTCCAAGGCCCGCAAACGATAGCTGCTCACGGGCGTACGTCACCTGCGCCCAGCACAATATTGGATCGAGGAGAAGAGCACCAGGCGCGCCAGACTGAGGCGCTGGACACGAGATTGCTATCTATAAACACAGCCGGAAACTTGCCATGGCAAAAGCAGCCCGGGTCGCGTCTCAGTGGCCGCAACGTGAAGCACCACGTTTAGTCTCCACGTTTCATACGGACAATCCTAGCTTGCCTCTTCGAGAACCACCCGCCGCAGTCGTACGGGCACGAGCCCGGAAGCTGTGGCGCCCAACCTTGCCCATCTGCTGTGCTCGAGCCATCCCGCCGCCTCCCATGAGTTTGATAATATTGAAGCTAGCCATCGCGTTGGGCGGGCAACATTGTCTTGACTCTGTCAGAATTGTGCCGTGTGATGGCGAGTCAAGAAGTGAACAAAGAAACAATGATCCATTATGACCAGACGAAAGTAGCTCCTCGAGGCGTGTGCGACGGAACAGCCACTCACTCTCAGGTGATTTCAGGGTCCAAATGCAGTTATTGTAGGCGAGCCCGCTTCGTGATCACCACCTCGAGTCGCTGTTGTTAAAGGCGGATCGTAACATTGATCAGCGTCCCTGTAATGATTGTTTCTTGTCCAATGGGTCCTTGCAATCCATTTGAACACCATCAGATAATAATGAGATCAGAACGATGTGCTGAGCACTATGTTGCTGTTCTCGCCCAGAACAAGACATATCCTCAAAAGCCAGCGATAATGAGTGCTGGCTTTGTTCGACACGCAATTGCTCGCTGCCTGGAGGAAAGAATCGCAGACCAGCACGGTCTTCGCATCGGGAGATGATTGTGCAGATGCCATGCCATTTTCGCTGTTTCAGTCAGAACCAAGCAGGTACCGGAGTGAATAGGATCGAGATGCAAACGACCAGGGTATGCGGTGTCACGTGAGCGATGCGTCGAAGGAACGTGCGCTCGGGGAATTGTTAGCTTAGTCCTCTTTCAACGCGCTCACCAGCCATGCCAATTCGCGACCACACTTTTCTCCTCAACCTGCGTTCTTGGCCTCAACCATGCCCGCGAGATCGGGCACGTCGTCGTCCAGCATGAATACCGCCACGTCCTTCAGCTCCAGTTTCACCGAGGGCTCACCATCGCGACAATCGCCTAGCCGGAAGTCACTTCACACACCCCGGGGCTCCATTGCTCGGGACCCCTACGACAGCCCTTCCCGGCAAATCGCAATCGAGTTTAACCTGCGCCTCAGCTTATCCGATCGCGACTTCAATGAGCGCCTCGATCAAGCGGCCGCTGAGCGCGCCAAGCTGCACGAAGAGCAGCTCGCCAGAGCTGCCGAGGAGCATCAGAGAGTCCTGAGGGGGGCTGAGTTGGAGGTACAGAGAATCACATTAGAAGAAGAGCAGATGCGGTTGCGAAGGGAGGAAGAGCAGCAACGGGAGATTGAGCGGCTCAAGCGAGTGAAGCTCCAGCAAGAGGCCGAGGCACAGCGGAGGGCTTTAGAGGCGAGAGAACGCGAAGAAGAGGCAGCACGTCGCGCTGCGGAACACCAGAGGCAGCTACAAGAAACAGAAGCGCGACTCCAGGCCCAGAAGGAGCAGCAGGCCGCAGCAGAGAGGCAGAGGAAGGAGAAGGAAGAGGCCGACCGCAATGCGAAGGAGGCTGCAGAAGCTACTGAGAGGGCTCGGTTGCAGCAAGCAGCACAGGCACAAGCATCACGGCCCGTCTCACTCGCCGCGTCCACCACTGCACCGATAACCGCACCAAAGGCGACCATGACAAACGTGCAAACAGCTACCAACATCGACCAGGTCCATGCCAAATACCTCCAGCTACATGCCCGCATGAAGGAATTCCGAGTGGCCTTTGCAAACCAGCACAAGCAAAAGACCAGCCCGCTCAAAGGCCCTGTTGGCGACACTCGAAGGAACATCCGCTTGCGACTTGGTCAAATCAATACAGACCGGAAAGACAGTGTAGCTGCAATCAAGAAGCTGCGCGAAGACTCTTTCAACGTAGCTCTGAGCACTCCAGGCCCGATGATTGACATCCGCCCATACCTGATCTCCCAGGACGTCCCGCCAGTAGCCAACGAAGCCGAAGCACAATACCCCGCCTTCCTCCTTTACCTGTGGATATGTTTCGAGAAGTTCGTCCTCAAGCAGTTCGAGAAGGAGGCTGCGAGCACAGACGGCCGCACAATCCAGGAGATTGGGCTCATCGCGGCGAGCCTGCTGGCCGATCAGCGCTACATGTGGAAAGGCATCCCACTTACGGATGTAGTCCTGGCGAAACTCCACCGCATCTGTCCCATCCTCTTCGGTATCCGTGGCACCATGAACACCGCCGAAGGCCGCGTGCGTCTCGGCTGGCTTCCCATCGACAAGAACGCGCCGAGCGAGGAGCAGTATGGCCAGCGCATGCGAGGTCTTGGCGCCGGCTATGCCGCTTTGTCCCTTCGCTCATTCAACGCCAAAGCGCCCGCGATCCCAATGTCAGAGTACTGGCGCGCCATTGTATCGATCTGCAACACGCCCTCCGAGGACCTTTGGCCCGGCCACTTCGCCATCCTTTATGGCCTGATTCGCGATTACTACAAGAAGTTCCTCACCTTCTACGGCGCGCAAGCTCGTGGTGTGCTGCGTCGCGCCACCATTGATTTACCTGCTCGCGCGCCGCCGCGCTGCAAGGACGCTGCTGGGCCTGTCAGTGTATTGCCGCTGGGCTGGAGGAAGGAGAATATCTCAATGGACTAGGAGAAGATAGGCCTGGATGGTGGGGAGCGTATCAAGGGAGGAATTCAAGGAAGAGTTGCATTTAGGTCACATTTGTCAAAACAATATGCATGGGAAGGCGTTTCACAGCATTAACATCACATAACGTGCCAGTCACGGTCGCAATACTACACATACGCATTTACTAAACCTTGTGTCCTTGTCGGGAGTTATTTCATGCATCTGGGTGAGTGGAACGAGTTGGGTCAACTGTGCTGACATTTATTCATGATACATAGGGATGGCGCAAAGGCTCATCATGGAAATCGAAATCCGTTGGCCGTGATACTGGATCCTGAAGGTATACACCTATTCAAGTCCCATACTTTGGAGCCACGGACCTACGTCGTCTTACCTCTAGCGACCCAGCACGGTGCCCGTGATGCTAGCCAACAGCTCCTTCTTGATGCGAGCTGCCGACCATGGGTTCTTGACTGGCGCAAGACACATAGCCACGCTATCTGGGGCCAGCTTGACTAGGGTGGTATGCGGACAGCCATAGTTGACCTGGACCTGGAGGTTGAAGTACATGGAGCCATCAGGCTTGGTGATGGTGCGCTGATTGTCCAGGCGCATGTACTTGTCTTTATGCACGGTGTCGCCATCGGGTATGCCGCCTTCGAGCTTGGAGTCGGGTATCTCCTCGATCCACTGCTTGATCAGCTTCATGTAGCTACCACGGGCCATTGCAGATGATGGTGAGGTATGGATGGAAGAACTGGAGTGGGTCGCTGAGTTGAGCTTTCTTTTGGTTGATTGAGACCGTCGACGAGGTCCTGGGAGTAGATCGAAATGGTCATTTTGAAGGGCGAGGTGCGTGATACTCTCTGCATTGTGACCGGACGTGGTGATGCACTCACTGTGCGTGACAGCATTATGAGTTGAGCTATTTGCACCTAGCAAACGACAGTGAAGCCGAAATAATTCGATTGCAGGCATAATTCGAGTCGGCATAAACCAGCGCGAATGTTTTCGCACCTCTCACGGTGTCTGAGTTGAGGGGGAAACACACCGCCCAGAGGCTACATTGTGGGGGAAGAGTGAAAGGAGATCACCACTAGCGTTTTGAAGACCCACACGTGACCCTTTCACCGTTTGCATTGTGAACTGACAATCAGTTGAGCACCTCCCCATAAAGAGTTCGTCCCTCTACAATTCGCAACAACATCACATTCCACGACCACAATCACCACCACATCACCGCAAACGCGAAACCAGCGTTACGGCACTTAACCTCACTGCAAGCACCACGCCCATCACCATGGCTGCTATAGGTTCACAACATGGATTGGCATGGAAGAAGGAGTTCTGGGGCAATATTGAGCCATCATGGACGGTTGAGCCGGATGTCGACGCCATCACGATCCTTGTGCGCCGCGAGCTGAATGTTCCCAATGACGCAGTGTGCGTAGTCAAGTTCCTAGCTCAGGGCGCCTTCAACAAGGTTTATACAATTCAGATTGGCGTGGACATCAAGCACATCATCCGCGTCTCGCTGCCTGTTCAGCCACGCTTCAAGACGATGAGCGAGGTTGCGACCATTGACTATGTCCGCCATCACACCAACATTCCGGCGCCCAAGGTCTGGGTCTCGGATGCAAGCAATGAGAACAACTTGGGCTTTGAGTGCACGATCCAGGACTATGTCCCAGGTCGAAAGCTCGAAGAAGCATGGAAAGAGATGAGCTGGCTGAAGAAAGAAGTGCTAGTCCGTCAGATCATCGACTACTTTGCGCAGCTGTTCGAGAAGCGTTTTAATCGGCTAGGCAACTTGTACGCAACCAAGGATCTCCAGAAGCTGACTACTGCCGAACTTCCTGAGGCCAACCTGCTAGGCAGAGAATTCTCTACCAATACCGAGGCCTTCTGTTTAAGCCAGATCGTCTCCATGCCTTTCTTCTGGGGCAATCACGTCTCTTGCGCCGTCCCACGCGGCCCCTTCACCAACAGCCGAGACTGGCTCGCCGCACAGATCCAACTGCATCTTATCGATCTATACGACGAATCCGACTCTGACTCAGATTCTGACTCAGATTCTGACTCCGACTCCGACTTCGACGACCCAGCCAACACCAACGAAGCCGTCCAGCACCGCGCAAACCGCATTCTGGCCATCCTGCCCAAGATCTTCCCGGAGACCGAGAAGGAGGAATTCGTCCTGCACCACAGCGATCTCAATACCGCCAACATCCTCGTCGACTCCGACTCAGCCCTCTCCGGCATCATAGACTGGGAATGCGTGCACACCGTCCCGCTCTACGTCGCCTGCCAAATGCCCAAATTCCTCGACGCAGAAATGGACCGCTCCGACTGTCCCGACTCGGCCCAATACGCCCACGACACCGACGACAACGGCATTTCCGAGCCGAACGAGATGTACGAGAAGACGCGGCTGTGGGCCTTCTTCAAGGAAGAGATGGACCGTGTGTGTCCCGAGTGGTTGCGGTGCCATGAGCAGGGCAAGTTGAAGGCGGGGCTGGAAGATGTGGTGACGTCGTTTGGGGAGCCCATGTGTTCGAGGGATATTGATCGGTGGTTGGATAAGGTGGAGAAGGAGAGTGATAGTCCGAATTTGCAGGAGATTCGCCGGGCACATCAGCGGTGGTTGAATGCTGGCTGTCCCGAATGAATGGGTTGGATTCTGTAAATGCTGTAGGGAGCAGGTGTGGATATGTCTAGGAGTGTTGGCTTGAGCGAATGGCGCTGTAGGCGCTGTATTTGCTAGCATGTGTTAAACAATAAAATTCATCGATGATAAACTCCTCGCCCTTGAATCGTGATGTAGATAACGTCTAAATATGCACCTGGTGGCTGGTATCGTCGTGCTAACGCGTTGCGATTGGAAACTCAACGACGACGTCGCGTCGAAAGAGATAGACCGACGAAGTGTGTGCAGAAAGTCAATTTGGAGACCAGGCGCAAGAGATGATCTGCGAACTGCCAGCAAGGTAATTTGCTGGTTGCTGGATGCGTGATGCGGCGCAAATCTAATGAGTTTCGACACTGGGATTCCATTGAGTTCCTCACATCGCTGCTTCCACACATGGGCTCTACGCGCAACCACAACATGGCTTTTCGCCCCTTTACTCAGGCATGTGGATTCTGCTACAAGAGGTGGATGTTAGTTCTCGGAAGCAGTTCGGTGTGCTTGCGCTTGACGAGAGATTTTGGCAATGGTCCACACCTCGATCTTCGTATTAGCTGACGCTGTGGGCTCGTGGGCTTCATTGTATTGGTCGTTCCCGTGCAAGGTATTGAAGGGAGCATTTCTTCACGTGCACCTCCACCGTTTCGGCAGTCAAGAACTCTTTGCACCGCGGGCACGGAAATGGTAGCCTTCAAGTATTCATGCATGTATCTCTCCTTAGGCACGACGGAGAGGACGATAACATCAAGAGGTGTCGTCTTCGCCCCTTCGATGAAGCCGACGGCTTTCGTGAGCAGTGAATTTTGGCAGTGTCGAGAGCGATAGCCTCCTTGAGAACCATGGGGATAATCGAACCGAAGACCCGATCACTCCGGCTCACTGGTGCTAGCGACGAGCATTTTCGCACGATGGAAGTCAGCTCAGTGGCGACAAGTGAGCGAATACATTCAGGGGTAGATTTGGGCATATTTCCCACGCTCGCTCGAGGCCATTCTCTTCACCTATGCCAACTGCCGGCTCGACCACCACTACATTTGAGGGTTGGACGTCATCGATCGAGATGCTATAATTCCAGCAGCGCCACGAACTGTCAAGGAGAAGCGAGATGTGATGGTGGACATACTCATCACATCGACTCGGAATCCCATTCGTCGCCCCAGAGGAAAAACCGAGGAGAATTTGAAATGCAACGGTCGGAAGTAGACGCTGAGTGATCCACTTTTCAGAAGCCCAGCGGCACGGCGGAAGACGTGTGGCAAGTACAGCCGAGGAGTCGTGCCGTGCGGGACGGGTGTAAAGACCTGTACTGATCTGCAGTGGACGACACTGAGGCAATGCTATGTGATCTCAGTGGGTAGTTTAGGGTTTGGGATAGCGTCTGATGCTGATGTTGAGGTTACAGGCCGACTATCCCTGCTGTTGTTGCTGACGAATGCGGGACGCTTTTCCAGGGGAATTTTACGAACGGTGTGAAAGTGAAGTGCATTCTGTATCCGAATAGGTTTCACTGCAGGTCCACGAACGAAGATGATGATGGCCTGAGTTGGCTCGATCGAGTTCGAGACCGGCATTGAGGTCCGTGGAGCTCGACGCGTCTGGAGAACGAGACGATGAGCGCTACAAGGAGGTCCGGTGTTATCCAATGGAATGGTTCAGTTCGGTGTGGACGGCAAAGAAGCTGTGACCATCTCGTGTGGGTCCGGTCGCAGCTTCGAGGCCATACCCCACGAATTGCTAGACCAACGCCGCCTGATTTGATAGTGATAAGACACGGATTCATTGGAATTGATGTGTCGTGGTGGCTGACTGAGGAGCGCAAACGAGAGAAAAACAAAGCGCAGCAACGCCTACCCAGCGACCTCGGGACGCATCCGGGACACGAACGCGAAAAGTGGCTACCAGTAGTGCATGTACAGGAAACGTTGAGGATTTAGCGAGGAGGAACATTAAGGATGAAGTACGTAAGGAAACCCAAGGACCGGGGTTGGCCCACCTCGGGGCGGCGGAAGATTCCATAAATTCCGCTTGCAGGGAGCCTGCAGGTAGATGAGACTCTATTGGCACTGCTGCCTGAGCAATTCGCGTCTTTCCAGCTTACACGGGTGCGTATCAGTTGTGGGGTGAAGTCCGGTATGTCTGATAGGTGATACGATGACCATGGCCAATCTGTTTAGCCAACATGTCTGAGGCAATTCCATGCACGACATCTCGTACCTGAGCCCAGACCGCATTGGTCAAGCCGCTTACTGTGTCTTCTTCCGGGAAATTCATGGCTTGCTGACGCGGATGGTTGGGAAAGTCGTACCGCAGGAGGACGTCATTACATGAAGATAGACATCGCTGGGGAATTGGCAAGCAGCCGGAACGAAGCCACGAGGGTGTGGAGGCGGCGTCTGCGCGCCCGTACTGTGCCGTTTTCGCTGAATCGGGATGGTCATCACATCGTAGAGTGGCATCGCGAGATCATTCGCCGGACGTCAGAAGTTGAAGAGACGTTGATCTGGGGTCGTGGGTCCTGCGGGATGTGATTTGCGCGTTAAAGCGGGCCGTCCGTTGCCACTAGTCCATTCGTGGCGGACTTCGAAAATCCCGTACGCTCGCATAGTCAACAACCACGCGACAATCGCGTTAAATCGAAGCACTACAGCTCTTGTGTTATGTTGGGGACGTCTAGGTAACGCCCTCGTTCTCTAGAGTATCGGCGTCATCTGCCACTGCGCCATTGAGGTTGAGTGCTGCGGCGACAGCCAGGGCGGCTGGACCGCAGGATCGTTAGCGTACCCTTGCATCTCAATGGCGATTGGATGTGGCAGCATGATCTGGTCTCGCCCAAGACACCAACCAGAATCGTCAGCAGCGATATTCCTGTTCCTAGATCCGAGGGACCCACATTAACACGCGTGGTATTGGAAGCTGCAAATATAAGTGACTTTTGCTGTTGCCAGTCACGTTGGTTGCTCGCTCACCCCCGGCGAAGGGTACCTTGAACCCTTGTGTGGGAGCGGCATCTCAGCCAGTACCCGCGAGGGACCGTCCTAGTGCCATGCGAGTCTGCCAGTCGTACATCAGAATCAGCCTTTCGGCTTGTTCGCGTACTAAGGCCTGCTCAGCAATGGCGAATCGAGCCCTTGTCGGCGCAGCTGGAGCGCACAAGGGGAGTACAAGACTTGCCCCCGATATGACGGATATATTTGCATCTCCAGTCCCGTGCTTTTGGGTTGTGGTGATGCTGCGACTTCATCCTCGACTTGCCAATATCTGAAGCACACAGTCACTCCTTCGTACGCCCCATCATCGTCCACTATGCGGTCCGCACCTCCCGAGGTCTTGAAGACCTGGCCCAAACCCAACTATGTCAACCCGGTCACCAGAGGATCAACACTTATGATAGTGGAATTAACATTGCTGCCCATTGCCATGATCATCGTCTTCCTGAGGATGTGGGTACGTATCGGCTGGCTACACAAGTCGTGGTATGATGACTACCTTATGATTCTCGCCATGGTACGTACCCGTTCTCGGAATTACCGAGTCACAACGTTGACACCTGCCAGGTCTTCTCAATCGGAACCACGATACTAGTCATTATGGCTTCCCAGCTGTACGGGTGGGACCGACACGTCTGGGATGTGCCGTTTGCAACTCTGGAAACCGGAAGACAGGTACGACCGTGTGCAACCAGTGTCACTTTAAGCTGAATTCTGACGACGAACTAGGCGTCAATGGCCGGCCAAACGCTGTTCGTTCTTGCCTCGAGCACTGTGAAGATGTCAATTCTTGTGTCGTACTTTCGCATCGCACCCGAGAAGTCGGTCTTCCGGAAGCTCGTCTGGGGAACCTTTGCGC
>TARA_R110002003_G_scaffold138_8_pt1 | contig 15826 bp, 13 predicted proteins | sample TARA_R110002003 | Tara Oceans TARA_R110002003 (sample SAMEA4396441) | marine metagenome | biome: Westerlies Biome; feature: [SRF] surface water layer (ENVO:00010504); material: water (ENVO:00002006), including particulate matter (ENVO:01000060) such as... | depth 5 m
TAGATATAGATACTCTAAGCGCAGCGACTTCAATGCGTCCCACATTGCACATCTTGCGATAATGGAGATGACGGAGAGGCAACGGCCGCCGCGCGAGCCTGCAGCCAGGTTTCACGCGTTTTCACTGTGACTGGCAAGCGCGATGAGGCAGGGCAATCACCTTCCTGCTGGTCCACAACCGAGCGCGTGACTCTTGACTAATGCACCAGCATCACCTCCCAGCCTTGACGAGTGCAGCAATCGCACAAACGGCTTTCTACAGGTTGCTCGGGTCGGGTCGAGCGTTCTCAAGGCATCACCGGACAGTGAACGGCCTCTTACTCACGTGGTCCCCACTCCAGCGCTGCCCTGGTACTAAAAGAACGCACCCGCGCTGCGCTTCGAACAGTCTTCCTCCTCACCACGCTCCCTCAACTTCAAGATTACTCAACTGAAGCGAGAACATTTCAAGTTTACGACACCGCGACCTGCTTCTGCTACTTAACGGACCACTACAACTTGTTCAGCAAGTGTCGACTTCTTCCCTGGACACTATGGATGACAACACCGGCAAGACTCCCGGAACCAGTGCTACGATGGAGAACACTACCATGTCAAGCATCTCCCAAAAAGCCATGACTGGTAGCATCCCAACACCGAATGGTCGGACAGAGATGGCTACCACAGCCAAACCAACCCATATGCGAGATGGAGTCCGCACCAAGATCAAGCGTGCACGTTCGCGCGTCCTTGTGCTCATCGCATGCCTCGCTTACATCGTCACGGTCTTCACTGTGCTTAGCATTGGCACGCACCAGCTGTTCAGCTATCTCACGCCCCGTCTTCACACCGCTCAGGTCGAATTGCGGGCTCTGGGGAACCTCAAATACCGAGAGCATATGCTTTATTCCCGGCTCGACAAGCTGCTGTCCACCCAACTGAGCGGTCGCTTCGGGGAGACGTACGAAGAGTGCCTGGTCCGTTCGCTTGACAAGGCCAATGATCAGTTCTTCGGTCTTGGTTTCCAGTATCCTGAGATCCGCCAACCGACTGTTGAATGGGCAGTCGATAATTGCGGACGGCTTCTGTACACACCACAGCTCGTAACGACAACGCCGCAACAAGTTGTTCTGACGCGCTGGGCGCTGGGTAAATATCGTGCCCGTGTACTTACCGAAAAGGCTTGCAATCTCGTCACATCGGTCTGGAGCCGTTGGCTAGGCAAAGTACGCTCTCATCTGCTGGCTCTAGATGATGAAACAATCGACCACAAGCTAGATATCGAAGACAATGTCCACAACATCACATCTGTCCGACCGCCTGCAAAGATGCCCTTCGGATTCGATCTCACCTGCGACGTATCGTCCCTCTGCCGTCTAGTCTATACACAATTTGCGGACATGGCTGCCGTCTCGAATGATGATATCAACAAGAGCATACAGAAGGTTCAGGAGCTTTCTGCATTCTGTAACAAGCTCAATGCTTTTCGGTACTTCATGACTTTGCTGGCTCTTTTCTTCGTGGCCATTGAGGTTCTCGGCCTCACTGCATTTTCGATTATGGGCATATACATGTTCAAGACCGCTCAACCTCAGCAATCCCGGCGCTTCAAGGCTTCTGCCGCTGTCAAGATGTACATGCGTCACCTTACCGGTGAAGAGAAGTACGTCACTGTGTCCATCGCTGTACAGCTGTTGGCTATGGTCGCATATCTAGTTGTGATGCGCCTACCAAGCCCAGGTGGGAAGGTGGATATGGTCAGCGGTGTTTTCATGTCGATGATCGGCGGCACGATGCTGGTCAACTTTTTCGTTCCTGCTGCACAGCTTGAGAACGCCTTCAACATTAGCGGGACAATCAAGGATTTGTACATGATTGCGACATCCCACAAGCAGAAACACTTTGACCAGTCGGCGCCTTCAAAGGTCTGCAATGACACACGCCGACCAGACGAAAACGCCACTGCAGGTCTCTCACAGCAAAAGGTGTCTACATCATCCGACTCGACTGCTACCACAAGCTCTAAAACGCCTATATCGCCTAAAGCGCCGCCTCGGCCACAGCAAGTCTCGCTTGCAACGACCGTACAGGAAGACGTTCATGCTGAGCTGAATGCTCTGCGCCAGAGCCGAGAACACCAGTCGTACGCCGAATCAGCCAGCGAACTCGACAGTGACGAAGAAGGGTTTGTCGACCTAGCCGGCGGCATCACTCCAACGACGACGGAGACGGAGTCGGGATGGGCTGTTGTGGACGCTTAGAATGGGTTATAGCGCACAGAGGGATACCTCCGTGAGTTGACGGGATAGCGAAATTGTAGATGTCATGTTGTGGCGTGCCTGGTCTAAGAGCTTGCAGTTACGGTAGGATGTTTGGGAGCATGGCGCTTGAGCAAATGTGTTCTGACGCAGCGTCTCAGTGGCATCAGACTGTACAGATAATGATCTCTCGAAAAGGACTATGGCGCATCAACATAGACGAGTAATATTTCAAATACCAACTATTCAAGTTGCTAAGGCTGACATCAACATCTTGATCGTGACCAAACTTCACCAATTCCAGAACCACAAAGCAAGCTTGGCTTTCCATCCCCCCCATCAAGCCAACCGCCCATGCCTCGGCCACAAGCCATGATACTCCCAAAAGCCCCTCGAATCCAACTTCCTCCCCAACCCACTCATCTCCCTCGGCAACGCCCTCACGCCCTCCTCCACCATCAACTCGCCCACCCACCGCGCAAACCTCAACCGCATCTCCCTCTCCTGCCCATCCTCTTCTCCCTCCGCCATCGCACTAAAACTCATAATCAAATCCCACCAATCATACACCCTAAGATCGGCCACAATCCACCTCCGCCCCTCACTCGGCTTCGCATGACACGCAACAATCGCCCGCGCAACATCCTCGCCATGCACAAAATGCACAGCCCCCCGCGCCCGCACATCCTCCTTGCTCCGCGCCAACCGCGGAAGCCAACTCCGCGGCACCCGCGTCCCGCCCCACAGGCCCGCTAGATCCAGCACACACCCGCCCAGCGCGCGCAGTTCGTCCTCGGCAATCGCGCGCGCATCGCCCGTGTCGTACGGTGATGCGTCGCTGCTCCAGTCGTGCGGCAGCTGGTTGAAGATGCCCGTGCTGCCGAGCTGGATCCAGTGATTTCGCGCGCCGTGCACGCTGCGGTACAGGCCGACGAGGGCTTTGGATTGGCCGTGGCCGGTAAGCGGGAAGGTGATGAGGACGGTTTGCGCGGCGGGGAGGCGGGTGTAGGGTTCCTTGTCGCTGGAGTCCGGGGTGAATTTGAAGGGGATGGTGGCGTCGCGGCCGGTGGTGGTGGTTGCGGCGTGGGAGATGTTGGAGGAGGTGAGGAGCGGGATCAGGAAGGTTGAGGTCCAGCCTGCGCCGAGGATGAGGAGGTCGACTTGTTTGGTGGTTTCGCGGAGCATGGTGGTGGGAGTGTGCTCCTTTCTTATAAGTTATGGTTCGAGTAGCGCCGCAATGCCTTCGGTTTTGTTTATGCTGGCTTTCCCTTGTGGCTTTGCAGTCTCGGGCTTGTTATTCGCGTGGTTGAGGTCAGGTTGTCCATCGGAGAAAGTGGTGACGTTTGTGCGCGGGCCGGCCCGCTGGGCCCACTTTCAGGGCTTCGCGATCGAAGGTGCTGCCATGTTGGTCGTCGGGACTTGATGTTGCGGGTGCCTCCGCGGATCCAAAGCGGAAGTGAGGTAAGCAGGACTACCGGACGTGACTTGCATCATTTATTTAATTCAGAGACGGGCCAAAATAACAGAGAGGGTCCGAGACCGGTCGCCTCGTAGCTATGGGAGCGAGTAAAAAAAGACTTCGATGGCGACGATCCCGAGAACTACGACTTCTTTAAACACAACGGAACCGGAGAGATCAGCGGTTATGACCCAAGGCTGGAGCCGGAGGAACTGAAAGCAAGAGATGCAAAGCGGGAATGATTTATAATGACTTAAGCGTGGTGCAGATAGACAATCGCCATTCACCTTTTGCTTTTTGTGACTCTTACAGTGAAAGCCAATGTAATCCTAGGATCCTTGAAGCCGGATGTCTCTGGACAAGGGCCAAGAGCAGCTTAAGGTCTGGTGGCTTTTGAGTTTCCCAATCAGAACCAGCCAAGGCCGGCGGTGCAGGCGGGGCAGAAGTCAGCGTATAGCCTGGCGATGTACTTTAAGAGCCCGTCACACCGGAACAATGAGACATGTCCTACCAAAACTCATCAAGTTCGACCGACAGAGTTGGCTTCGGCTGGACTAAGATCACTCCCGCCAACATGACGGGCCAAGAGAAGAACTCATTCGAGTATGAACCCTTCGTCTACGAGCCATTCGCCAGACCTTCTCAGATACGTTTACTGCACCGCGAAGAAGATGGCGAGAATGGCCGGCTCGCCTTCTCCATGAAAGTAGTGGATCTTGAGACCTCCAACTTCGAACACTTTCCCCGGTATCATTGTTTGTCCTACACGTGGGGCAACCCTTTACCCAATTGCCGTGGGTACGAGGAAACTTTCAAGACGGCTGACGCGATATTCAATGCTTCCAATCAGCATGAGGTGTTATGTAACAATAAGCTCATGAGGATTGGCACAAATCTGCGCGACGCCATGGAACACACCACAGGTATCCCTAGAGATTGCTGGACCAGGCGTGTGCGCTCTCGTTACAAGCACCTGAGCAATCAGACAGTTTTGCACATTGCGGCCAAAATGGGGAATCTTGTGGTTCTCCAGCACCACTTGGAACATGGCGCCGAAATGTCTGAGAGGGATGACTCCGGAAAGACACCATTGCACTATGCGGTACAATTTCAGCAACCATCCATCGTCCGACACTTGCTCCATGCGGGTGCAGATCCTACTATTAAAGACGATGATGACAAAATGCCGATAGCGTATGCGTGGGAAACAAAGAACACAGAACTGACGGAAGTGCTTGTACGATGGATGATTCCATGGTCAAGCAACCACACTACTAAAGCTACATACCGAAACAATACCTGTAACTGCGACGACTGGATTTGGATCGATTCAATTTGCATTAATCAAGAGAACGTGGCAGAGCGGAACTCACAAGTTGCAAACATGGACAAAATTTACGACCGTGCATGCTTTGTAGCCGCCTGGCTTGGGCGAGAAGATCAGGGGACGATACTCGCAATCGATGCAATCACCAAGATAACGTCTGCTGGCGAGAAGTTTGTGAATAGCAGCGTGGTCCCGTACCAGACCGAGCGGCAAGAAGACTACTCAGACAGCGACATACCGTATATATCGAGAGCCGGTTGGGATGCGCTTGCGGGTTTGTTCTCTCGACAATGGTTCCGACGTATGTGGGTCGTTCAAGAGGTCGCTCTCGCAAGGGACATAGTCGTGTACTGTGGCCGTCACAACATCGAATATGCTTCTTTCACGAAAACTTGTACCCTACTCGAACGCTGGTATGACAGGAATGGCTTCGCTCCCTCCAATCAATACATACCTCGGGATGACGTTGCAACCTCTGTCGAGTACTACATATCACTCTTCATCTCATTTCGCAACTACCGCTCAGAGCTGCAGAGTCTCGCACTGGGCTGGAAGACGCAACGCGAGTCGTCGCTGGCAGAATCATCACCATTCTCGCTCGACAGATTGATTTGGGCAACGTTTCCATTCTCCTGCTCGAATCCTCGCGATAAGATGTTTGCGTTACTGTCGCTCTTGAGCCTCGATCCAAAGCAAAAGGCTCATTTTCCCGAGCGGACTACGCAATGACAGTTCACCAATGCTATGAAGTCTTTACGCTGGCACTGATTCTCAACAATAAGCACTTGGGGATTCTGTCCTGGATCCAGGACAAGTCTCTGAAGAAAATTGCTGAACTACCTTCCTGGGTTCCGGACTTCAGCCTCCGAAGCGCTAACAATCCCGTGCCTGAACACTTCAACGCTATACCAGCGGACTTGCAACTGATCCGACCCTTTCGTCTACCTCACTACGACGACCAGCCAAAGAAACTTGGCGTCTTCGGGTATCGATTCGACTGCATCAAAGCTGTCGCCAGTCCGAGACATCTCGGCTCGGCCAACAAGTTCAAGCTAGACGCTAGCTGGTTTAGTTTGTGCTTGCATTTGAATGCGACGTACCACAACGGACAAAGTCGTACTGAAGCATTGTGGCGAACGCTTTGCCGAGACCAAGACTCCCACGGCAAACATCCCGCTCCACCAGAATTGCAGCAGTCATTCAAACAGCTGCTATGTGCCATGATCTGCGAGAAGGCCGAAAAGCGCTTCGATGAATGTATATCCATGTGGGCTGGGCTGGTCCGATGTGCCGAAATAAAGAAGACGGGCCATGCGGACGCATCGGTCGTTGCAAATGCCATACTCGAGCAGCAAGTAGCGATTCGGGAGGGAAAGCGCTTGGGCGAGGAAGATTTTGACCACGTTCAGAAAGTCCTCTGGATTCTCGAGCTGCTTGCGTCTACTGAGCTGGCTTCGGAAGCCGTGGCTATTTCGAACAGCCACACGCCTTCGCCACTGCAGATCGAGAATTATTTTCGCCATCCAGACCGCTTTTACCCGCCAACTCAAGATGTTGAGGTGCTCTTGGACAGTCGCGGAGGAATATCCATACGACCTGGACCAGACTACAAGTCACGAGCAGAGACTGAGAGTACGTCTTCCAGAGGAGTGCGCGCTGAGGCCGTCAAGCCTTTCGGTAGGGCTTTCCAGCTCGCATACTCGGGCAAGAGGTTATTTGTTACATGCAACAAGTACATCGGCCTAGGCCCAGTATCAATGGAAGAGGGTGACTGCATATACCTATTGCCTGGCACAAGGGCGCCTTTTGTTCTTCGGCGAGTCGACGAGGTAGTTGCGGATGGTGAGGAAGTCAGCCAGCGGTTTTCAGTCGTGGGTGAAGCATACATCCATGGCATCATGCATGGCGAGGCGCTGAGGGAAGGAAGCGCCCTACGGGAGAAAGCCGAGCAGATATATCTGGTCTAGCTGGACCAAGAAACACCTCAAAAGTTGGCCTGAAGCCCATGCGCACAACTTGCATCATAACAACGTAGCATACTGCCAAACCTAACGATATAATATTGACCGGGGTATCATCTACCAAGCTACCATCTCTCATCTCCCATGCGCAGAAAGAAATGTATCGTATGTACCATGCAAACCAATTCGCTACGCTATGCATGAATGAAGATAACAAACTAGGAACCATCCTCACACGCAACCGCCCTATCATTCCTCACACCTCGATATTCTCAAACGGATCCCGATCCGGCGGCAACCCACGATACATGACATTTCCCCTCGCATCCAGTCTCGCATTCACGCTCGTGATCCAAACCCTGCTCGTGTACGCACTTGTTCGCGAGATTTCGTCCTTAGCAACACCTAGCTCGTCATGCGGGATCCATACAGCAGGCTGGATAGCTCGCGTAGCTGGATGCTGGAAGCTTCTCTGAATCAGCTTTTGGCGCGCGTCAGGGTCGAGATCAGCAAGCTCGTCGTCGATATCGTCGAAGAGATTAGCCGACGGGAGGACTTGATTCTCAATGTCGCGGACGGGGCGGGCAATGTCGTCTAGGCCGTGTTTGAGCGTGTCGGCGATGGCGTCGATGGGAGTTTTGCGCTTGTGTTTCTTAGTCACGTGCGAGCGCGATCGCGAGCGCGAGGTTGAGCTCTTGCGACGGTCTTGAGCCCAATTGGAGTTTCGACGGGCACGATCTGGTGATGCTGCGAGACCATTGGCAGTGGCCTGCTTGCTATCCAGGTTCTTCAGCTCGTATGAGCCTGGGCCTTCGGACGAGGTACCGTACTTTCGGTCGTCCAGACGGTTTTGTTCTTCCAGATGAGCAAGCTCGCGCTCTTCTGCTGTCGTCTTGGCGTCCTGGGCAGTGAGAGACTGATGCTCTGCGTGCTCATTCTGCCAGCGAGCGGCCTGTGCACGCTGGAACTCCTCGTCTCGCTGCACAGCTTCATCCTCGAACGTGATCGGCAAGTAAGTGAACAGTGGTCCAAAGGCTCTATTGAGGACAATCTGGTACAAGATTGTGAAGCCGAGTGTGACAATCATGATGATTGCATGAGGCACACAAGAACTGTCTTCTTGCAGGAAGAACAAGCCGATGAGACACAGTTGGAGGAAGTAAAGCCCAGTGAACAACTGGTTCACAGCCTTTGGAAAGATCAAGCCATTCGTTTCAGCCTTTGCGTAGCTGACGTAGATCATCTGGTAGCGATAGGTGAACCAGAAGAGGGAGAATGTGATCAACATCATGATCAGGATCAACGGAGACACGACAGAGTAGATGATTCCTGTAGCGATTAGCACAACACTTCCGTTATGTATCAAGGCCGCTTACCGATTGCACCGAAGTTGGTGTACACAGGAATCATGGTACCCCAGTTGATCCCAGGCCTAGTGAGAACCCGAGAGACCTTCTCGCGTGGTGTCGTGTCCAAGAATCGGAAAAGAACAATGACGACAACGGCTCCAATCTGAAGCAGTGTTCCAGAACTGATACTGAGGGCCTGCAGAATCATGTAGGAGAAGAAGTAATTCGCGGCCTTTGGCAAGTTTTGGGCCAACAAACCAGGAGCACTAATAGGATTGTCGATGAGTCCTTGCACGGCCGTTGTTAGACCCGTGGATATGGAAACAACCAAGAACAACTGGACGAAGACAAAGGCGAAGTAGAAGTTCTGGACAAGCAGCTCTCGCTCTCCAGCCGTTGTCGTTCCAGTCATGCCTGCTAAGAAGCGCAGCAGGATAGGCAGTACGACAAAGAGAATGGCCAAGAAAGCTGGAGGCAACACACCCTGGATGAAGCTGATGAGCCACTCGGGAAGCTTCTCGATCCATGCGAGCCAAGGGAGTTTCTCGGTCAAAGTACTGATTTGGGACAAGGCACCAGTAAACGAAACCGGAATACCCCAGAAGATGATGAGTCCGATGATGAGAGCAACCACTGCAGTCATGCGGATATATCGCTCCCACCACTTCATACTCAGATTATCCCAGAGCACGTAATTGGGGTTCACCTCGACGGTTCGTGGTGTCATTTGCCGTGGAATGTGATGGCTGACCGACTGACAAGCCATATGAGCGGCGACTTGGTGGTTGAACTGGATGAACGCTGAGTTCATCAGAGGGAATCGTTCCGGGTGCGCTTGGTCATCAGCGATCTCAGCATTGAGACGGGCCACCTCCTTTCGGCAATAGTAGATGGTGTCCACCTTCTTGCCAATGAGAGGGAGCGATGGCCACCAGGACTTGTTGAACAGGGGGATGCGCATGGTCTCACGATCTTTGGGCTTGATGTATCGCCTCCACATGGCATGCTCGTCGTCCTCGGCGAATGCTTCATTGTAAAGTCCGGTAGTGTCGTACTTGATGTTTTGCCTTTCGGAGTCTTTAAGCTCCATGATCGGCATCTCGCCTGGCTTACGGAACGGCTGTGGACTTGCGAAGTCACCTTGTCCAAGGTACGAAGCCTTCAGCTTCTGGAATGGATGGAAGCCGGCCGTTTTGGTGGCTTTCTCACTCTGCTCAGGATCACTTTCCTTTTCCGTTTTCGCGGCTTTTGGCGAATTGGGTCCAGTAGCTGTGCCGTCAGATTCGTACTTCTCTACCTCCCCAGCTGCGAGTGGAGTGTGAGTGTCGCTGCTGGTGCCCCTTCGCGCGAAATCATCGGTTGGTGAGGAGCCTGGCACTTCGTAGCTGCCATCAACTTGCGGCGGCGCATGCTCATGCCGTCCAAACGCTCCTCTGACGCCACCAAATAGCTTCTTGTTGAACTGATTCACACCCTGCCCAACATCGCGGAAGCCTTCACCAACCGCATGTATACCTTGTCCTACGAAGGGTATTGGCAGAACGCCTCGCTTGCGATTGGGCGATGTGGATCGGGAAGATGACGAGGACGAAGAGATGGATGCGGGCTCGTCAAGGACTTGCTGCAACTGCTGTTCGATTTCATGAGGGTTACCAGCGTCGGTGCCCTCGTCGTGAGTCTCAGAGGCGATGCGCGCGTCGTGTGACGCTTCATTTTGCTTTCGTTCCTTTTTGCTTCTCTTGTGACCTGCTTTCTTTGCCCTGGCCTCCTCCATCTCCATGTGTTTCTTCGTGCACTTGATGACGAGGTTTGTCTCAGCCGACTCGAGTGCCCTGGCGAGCTTGGTCCTCCTGTTGACTTTCTCCATCAGATCGTCGAAGTTGCGATTGATCCAGATGTCTTTGATGCCGCCTGGGAACACATCGTAGAGAGCGTCTAGCGCAGGGACCGTTAACCACTTGCGTGGAATGCTTTGTACGAGAATGGTAGTCGCCGAGGCTCGGATGCGATGCTCTGGCATAGTAAGGATAGTCTGTCTGAGACGTACAAACCTCCTCAGCGCGGCATAAAAGTTAAAGCACACCCAGATAACAACGAGCACGGCTAAAACCAGATGCGCCCAGAGGCGATGGTTCTTCGCCGGTATGCTGACATTGGGCCAGGCAAACGAGTCCAGCCCCGAGACGTTGGGTACATCGCCGACACGGTTGATGGGCAGCAGAATTGGCAGTATAACCAGTGCCATTGGTATGAATATGCGAAGCAGGAGTTGCAGGTATTGGAGGAAGAGGTAGCCGTCGACGCCGGCAATGCGAACGAGCTCGCGGTCGCTGATGGTGAAGACATTTTTAAATGACTCCCAGGCGGTGACAGGCGGTGCTATGCGTCGTGCCTTGGGGACAAAGGCGGTCTTGTAGTAGCTGTGGTGGTCAGCAGGTGCCGAGTGCGGGGGTGATGGTGACGAGCGTACTAGATCTTGTGGAACAGGCCCTGCCGTTCTGTGCTCTTCTCGGTGCCCGCCTTGCTCTTGTGTATCTTCCAGTTGCCGCTGAGAATCAAGAAGACGACCATCTGCACACCGAAAACAACAGCACCGGCGGCCAGCGAGGCGGCGAAGTTCTCGATGCTCTGGTTCGATTTCAACTGGGCAGATCCTGCGCCCGAGCTGGACGTCGGCGACGGCGCCGCCTGCGAGTTGGACATGTTGTGCGAGGTTGCGTCGTGCGATGGTGAAGTATGGGGCCCGTATCTAGAAGGTCACAGCCATCGAAGGGGAAGTTGAAAGGCAGCCGCTGTTGAAGGCGGTCGCAGGAGGGAAGGGTTGTAGGTGAGGCTGTCAAAGAGGTGGACAATGACACGCAAGGGAGACTTGGTTATTCACAGGGCGATATTGAGTTGCGATAGGCGTTTGCAAGTCGACGTGTTTCATGCTTTCAATTCAGGGCGCGTGTTGATTTGCCAAGCGCGCCACTGCGTCATTGTCGCGGCCGTCGACAGCCAACCGACGGCCAACTCCCAGGCCAATGACAAACTGCGGAGCCGCTGCGTTAGCCGCATTGTGCGCGCGGTAGCTCTGAACAAACTGAGTCTAATGTGCTCCTATTGTTGCTCAACCAGAGTGAATGCTCTTTCATTCACAACACGCTCTCCATGTCGCTCGTCAAGATCTGCGCGCTCGAGCACGCAGGAGCATAAAGAATGTGGAACTGTGCAGGGGCCCCTGAGCTTAACCGATGCATGATATCATCGTGCCGCTGCCAGGAATCTGTTGCCGTGCTCCCGTATCGGTGCCATGTCGATTCTCGCTCATCAGCCACGACTCGTGTGCCACCTGCAGCCTTGCCTTGGAAGCATGCTCACAATGCCTGTTTATGTGTTTGTCTCACTGCCACTCTCGTATAATTCTTTTCGAATCTAAAGCCACCCTACGTTCCATATCTCAAAAACCCATCGCCGCCCTATGTTGTGAACACCAGCGCAAGAATCGCAATGGTCTGAGGCACGACGCACAATACCCAGAAAGACCACCACAAAATAATCCCTTTGCTCCTCTGTGTCGTCCCTACGCTGATGGAGACTATGAGAGCCACCGATAGCCCCACGATGACAATTGTAGGGAAGAAGCCCGACTACGCCGATTGTTATGCTGCCCGCACAGGACGCAACGAGCACGGCGAGCCACCACTTCTCTCTCTTTAGGTATTGCGCGACAACCCATCCGCGGTCGCCATCACCTGCTGAAAGGAGCGACGCTTCGTAGGATATTGCACCGCCTCGATCTTCTGCAATACGGTGTTGAAGCTCAGACTCCGTAAGTTCTGCTGCATTGCCTTCGTCGCCTTTGGTTTGAGTCTGCATGGCGTTCGCAAGTTCTAGAACCGCTTTGTGCTCGCCAGCAACTTGGTCTCTGCCTCGTCTTTGCATGGTGATATGGGCCCAGAGCCACATAGTGTACGTACCGACGGTCCAATTAAGAAGGAGAAAAAGCATGACGTTGAGTTGGATGAAGGAAAATCCCCACTGGTATGTCTGGCATCGAGGTTAGACAGTGTCTTAATGCAGGGCAACACTTCAACATACTTCGGATGTTTGGCAGCTGCCACGTAATCTCATGCTCTCAGTCTGGTATGACTCGCTTCCTGATATCCAAGTCATATCATCGATGTTCCTTGACGTATCTCCCTTAAGAGCTTGTCTAAAACCATTCAAGCCCCTTGTAGAGTGTGTCGCCGTGATATTCAGACCGGGTGGTGGGAGGGTGATGATTGGTTTGACGTTTGACTGTTTATCATACTGGTCATATTTTGAGACGTCTGGTCCTCCGAAGTGTGATTGTTGAATCAGTTCTCCACCAAGCCCATACCGCTGTACATCTGCCCCTGGAGTAAGCCAGCCGGTAACCTGCCGGAGGTGTTGAACATAGGACTCACATTTTATAACATCTATGATGAGATAGCACTGATCCCGCTCTTCGTCCGACAGGGTATCGTAGCGTGCGCAATTGCGTGGAGTTGTACGAGAGGATTCGTAGATACTGCCAGTTGACAGTACCGGATCATCTGCAGTTGACGTTATCCCACGAGCTGCGCGAAGACCAGAACGCTACCCACCGCTACCGTGGACTTTCCATGTCAATGCGTTTCCAACTGTCAAGTTGATTCGTTGGCCATCGTGTATAACATACAGAACTTGTCGGAAGCTGTTGAACGGTACTAAGATGCCGTCCGTGCTGTTGACGAAAGCTTTCACATTGGTGCTGTATGCTGTCATCGCACTGCCAAGAGTAGGAAATGCCCAGATGAATATCATCGTCCCTACTATGAATGCCATGGCTGCCCTCGAGTGAAGACCTAGCCGATAGGAGAAATCGCGAATCATGCAGGGTATCGCCAGGATAGGAGCTTGGTCTTGGAAAAATATAGTCCGGTATGTACGAAAGGTGATGGGCATCGTCTCCATCGATGTTGTAACATATTTGACGAAGACCTTGTACGATATGAACGCAAGAGCTGCCTGGCCGCCGCGGCTGAAGCCCTAGACACACATCAATTCGTGTAGATTTGAGAGATATGATGCCGGATTGACATTTAGTGCGGAGCCCTTACAATATCCCAAACAACGTCTATCGCTTTAGCTTCCGTGAAGGTAAGACTGCCGAAGCCAAGCGTGATCTGGAAGAAGCCAGACCTGGACCAGTATCGGAAGCTCTCAGGCTTGAGTTGGAAAGATCCGTCGGGTTGACAGGCACTACCTTGGTTGCCTGAGGCCCCGGAGAAAGGATACAGAATTCCATAGCATGAGCAGAGACCTGCGAAAAACAGGCAAGCTCCAGCTCGACCCCATCTCTCCTTCAAGTCAATGCGCGCCTGACGGTGACTTGAACGCCAGGATTTCGCAAAGCGCGCACCGACACTTGGTTTGCTCATGGGTGTGCGCGCGAGCGAGGCTGAAGCGGCTGATCAAAAACGGACAGACTCTGTCACCTACAGTACGCGACGAAATTTGGCTCGATGTAGATCTATCCTTTGGGGTGATCATGAGGGTTGTCGGTGATGTGAAAGAGGCGGTTGACGTCCCCAACTTGACGAGTTGAGAGAGACTGGTCGGGGAAGGCTCATGTCTTATTTATTGCTCCGTTCTCAACGCGTATGCACAAGGCTGGCGGTTGTTCAAGCGGCAGCATTGGCTATTCATTGTTGGCAACTGGGGCAGGCATGATGCTGGCCGGGCCTTCAGCCAACTTCGCCCCAACACTCGCAGCTGAACGCCCGGCACAACCACGTCAGAAGTTCAAGATTGAGCATGACAAGTAGAACAGCGCCGCATCCTCACGCTTGTTTGTCGCGAAACCTGCGCACAGAGCCTCCACTCCTTGTTCCGCTCAGGCTCCGCCTCGACGCGATCGTGGCTGTGCACATGGGATGGAATCGTGAACGCGAGCAGAGCGAGATTCCGCCCCGCCAGGCTCACTTCTCCAGCAACTTCGGTTGCCCGACCAATGAGCGACCAGATCAACAAAGAGTGGCACGCTGGATCCCTTGACACTAACTCGACTGAGCTGTGGATGCTGGTGATGAGTGGAGGATGAGGGTTGTTGCGATGGTGCTGGAAGATGGCGTTGTGAGTACTTAGGCATCACGATGCCCTCAATCCAAGACCATCTAGCCAACACTGGCCAGCCATTCATCGTTGGAACCCACCTTTGATACTCCCAAAACACATCGTCCACTTGACTCTCCATCATGTCAACCGCAATCGCTCTACAAGATATGGGCCCATGTACCCAAAAGGACATGACCACAATCAGACACCGCACAGTCTCCAAGTCCCGCACAGATGCCAGCATGTCATCCCAAACAGACGATCCGTGGCTCAAAACACCACATGATGCAGAATCTTCCAAGCTCCCTCTCGAGTCTCGTTCCTTCAGCCCAACTGCCGTGTACTGGATCACACCACATGGCCTGCTCACGAAGAATATCACAGTCCTCGACCTCACAAAAGACATGGATGTCCCATACACTGACATGTCCAATGAGTACAAGGCTCAAGTCAAGAAGACACTGAAAGACCACTCGTTCACGTCAGCAATCAACTGCCACCGCACCAACTGGCTGGGTCTAAAGTACAACATCACCGACGATCAAAACAACTCCATTGCACACTGGTCGCATCACTGGAGTTCAGTCGGCGAAGCAATCCTCACATTCCCTGAAGACTCGCCGCACTCGGCGCATCCTATCAGTCTTCGCAACAAGAGATGGGGGCTTCGCACCGAGTCGTTCACGGTGAACTCGCAGCCGTTCTTCTGGGAGATGGATAGTCTCTGGCACTCGACGAATATGACGCTGTATCGCGTGACGGGGAGTGGTGAGGGCCAGAAGAAGATTGAAGTTGGCAAGTATGCGCAGAAGTGGTGGGGTGGATTCGTGACTGGTGGAACGTTTGTCGTGGATGAGAAGGAATTGGATGGGGTTGTGGCGTGCTTAACGTTGATTGTTGTGCTGAAGAAGAAAAGGCAAAGAGCTGCGGAGAGGCATAATGGTGCAGAGTAGATTTGCTAAGTGAACGGCAGGTTGGGCGGTTGATTTCGAGGCGTCGGTCTTGTATTCCTTGGTTCAAAGAGCTTTTATATATCCTAGATTTTAGTTCAGATGCACATCAATCATTCGAAATGCTCCGTAAACAGAGAGGGCAAGTGTATGCTCCACCCCATGTGGGTTCGAAACTGGAAGCGCACCTGCGAAGGTGTATCGTGGAGATGGAAAGCGCAGTTTCTTTCGAACTTTGACGACGCGCTGCGAAGTTCGACGCTCATTCCATTGGACGCTGTTATTGATGCTAGAAAAGACGTTTCCGCATGTGGTAAGTTGATGTTCCGATTGTGGTGAAATGCAAGTCACGGATCCACGCGTCGCAGACGAGACGCGCTAGCATCCCCGCATAACATGCACGAAGCGGTCGCAAACTCGACCACAACTTGTAGTCAACTC
>TARA_R110002003_G_scaffold23_1_pt1 | contig 15818 bp, 21 predicted proteins | sample TARA_R110002003 | Tara Oceans TARA_R110002003 (sample SAMEA4396441) | marine metagenome | biome: Westerlies Biome; feature: [SRF] surface water layer (ENVO:00010504); material: water (ENVO:00002006), including particulate matter (ENVO:01000060) such as... | depth 5 m
CTCTTCCTCTCGAAGCCCTCTGCTTCCGTCAATGCTACAATGACGAATGAGCCCTGTCCCGTGGCCCAATCAATCACATTATCCTTGACTTCATCCCAGAACAGCTCCGCGAAGCCAAGTGCTGGCTCGACAGGGACAACCTTCTTGGTTGCTGGGTCAAACTTTCCGCCCTGCACGAGCGTCTTCAGCATGTTCTTCCCGTGACTCGAAGCCTTGCTGTCGCCTGCCGACGCAGGGAGGGAAGAGTCGAGGATAGACTGTGAAAGACGTGCCACTTCAGCAAGAGCTTCCTTGCGCTTCGCGGCTTCGACCTCTGGTGCACCGACCAGGATTTCGCCCATGAACTGCAGGCCGAATGTAAAGGATGCAAAGTCGGATGCGCGTGCGGTAATCGCGCTGAGCAGTTGCGGTTCGATGTACTTTGCAACTTCTTGCATGCGAACACTCGGATCCTTCTTTGATGTGGTTTGACGAATAGTGTAGAGCTCGTTCAATCGCTCGCGTGTGTTGTCACCGAGAAGCCATTTAGCGTCTGTTGCAAACGGAAAGAGGAGGACTGTGCGAGCGCGAGCGTCGTTGACGAGATTGAGAACTTTTTCGGGGAGCGCATCGTTGCTCGGCAGAAGTTCGCCGTATATCGATTTGGACGACAGCTTTGTGTCGTCGGTGACTGCTAGTGCGGCGAGAAGTACGTGATGGGCGTTGACGTCGAAGGCCATCAGCTCTATGCTGTCCTTGTAAGGTCGGAGGAAGAGCTTGCGGTCCTTTGCGGTGCCGTAGGCGAAGCATAATGACATCAGTCGCGATCCTGATTTCGTGAAAGCGAGGTTCTTCAGAAGATCGACGTTGTCAGCCTCTTCGCCTTCTTTGATTGTGGGGTCTGGCTTGAGGTGCTCCAGGAAGTCATTCGCTTGCTCTGTGCCAGGCTCGCATACGAGGAAGTACTGTAGCATGGCGTCGTGCAGCATCGTGAAGCCGGTGAGCTTCTTTTGAATGAGCGAGTTGATTTGATTCTCGAGGTAGCCCATGATAGGCTTCCTCTTCTCTGGCGACTCCTTCAGAATCACGGACAGCTCTGAGCTGTCTGTTCCTTGTGCTTCGAGGCCTTTGATGGAGAACTCAGCCCCATACCACTCGCGAAGCAGACGTGCCTTCTGCTCTGGTGTCGCGACTGCTCTGTATATGTCGTCCAGGATCCACGCAGCTTCGGGATGGTTGATGAAACGCTTGACGTAACCGTAGAACTCTTGGATGATCAGGTCGCGGATCTCAGGGTCGCTGTGAATGTTAGACTCCGCACTTGGGGATAGATGTGGCGGACTCACCCCTTCTCCACGAGCTTCGCAATCAAGAACTTCGAGTACTTGCCCTCTGCCAGGGTCCGGAACTCACCCTTGAGCTCGCGTGCAATCATTCTCTTCTGCTCCATTGTCGAGTATTTGATGGCTGTCTGGATAACCCTCACGGAGTCATGCTTGAAGACGAAGTCCTTCACTCGTCCCTCGATGATCTCGAACAGCTCCTTGACGAGCTCTTTCCTCTCGTCCTTTTGTATGTGCGACTTGAGCCTCAGCTTCTCCCACAACTTCTTAGAGCGTTCGATAACGTCGGCATTGGGCTTCGCAGCCTTTCGTTCTTTCGCGAGCGCTTTCTGCTTTGCGTGAGCTTCTCGAGAATTGTTGGCTATGCTTCCATTAGCTTTATTGGAGACTGTGGCCTCGAGGTTTGTACCATTAAGTTCTGCCAACTTGGAGTCTGCCGGCGCATCACTTTTGGACTTCTTCTTGCCCTCTGTGGACTTGTCTTCCGACTTGCGCTTATGCGCCTTGCCGTTTTCCTTCACATCCTCCGGCGACTCGGCGTCTTCGGTGCTGTGCGCGTCGCTCATTTCGGTGTCCTCCTTCGCAGAGAAACCATAGAATCCATTCTCTTGCTCGCTTGTGTCCGACTCCTCCAGTTCATCTGAGCTCTCTGCCTTCTTCGACTTCTTCGCAGGCTTTACGGCATGTTTCGAGTCGGATTTGGATGCAGCCTTGTCCACTTTGACTTTCTTGCTTTTGCTCTTGATATCCGCCGTGGTCGATACAACCGACTTGCGCTTAATTCCCGCCATTGCTGTAGAATGTTTCCCTAGTCGTACCCGTCAACTCACTCCTCAAGAAGTTGCAACCGAACTTTTTTGAGCGGGCCGAGGTTTCGCCGCGCGCTAGAGTGGCGCCAGTGGGGCATTGTGTTCACGCGTCAAACGGCCAAGTGGACCGCGTCTCTCGACACAACACCAGGCGTCGGCCATGCTTCGACTATGCCCCACACGGAATCCGTGGCACATTTGCGTTATTCATTTTGCACCTACAGGTGGTGTGCTGTTGTCTCTGCCCACAGCAAAGCGTGCACTGTGCCCCGACCATTCAACACGCGATTCTCCAAGGCTTTCACAATCTCCACGCGCATTATGCCTTTCGCCAAAAGGTGAAGAATACTCCATCGAACGTGTGTTCCTTCATGGGTCAAGCTGTTCCGACCGTTCACCGGCTCCCCGTAGTTTTCCTATCTGCATTTCATGTCCCCATCTCGTCAACGCACCCGAGGCTTGCGTCAGATGAGGTGCTATGTCACCATGCTCTCCATTCTGGCATCTTTCTTGGTTTTCCGTCCAGCCGACAAGTTATGGTGCTATCAAACCTTGCGAGGAACACCGAATTAGCACATCTCAAATTGCAGGCCGCGTGGTCCATTTTCTCCAACTGGTTTTTTTCGGAATTGGGTGAAATCAGCAACAAAGCGTGTCTCTATGCTCCGTTGCCCAACGTGCAAACGTCGACTCACCGCTAACTTTCTATCACCCATGCATGTGCTTCTTGCTGCAGGGCCGGTTTCCAGGGCCTGCAACATATTGATTGGACCATGCTATAGCGCCCATCGCAAGTTTCCCCGGATAATCAGCACTGAATTCCTTCCCCCGCACCATTAAGCGGCGTTGATTGTCATGGGAATCTTATTTGTCGATCTCTTTCATGTACTTCATTCGGCTAATGGCTTGATAGATGCTTAACTCTACCTCCTCGAATATATATGCTCTTGGCATCTGCTCTTGGCCTCTCAGGAACAGCTTCGATTTGCCGTAATTCGGCTCCCACATCTGGGGTCAGCCAGGTTTTTGTTGTTGCCATGCCTGTCCAGACCGCGCGACTCGCTGGACCTGCACTCACCTCGCTCAGGCGAGGTGCTTCAGCACCCACTGTCCTGGTCAGTTGGGCTGTGTATGCCTGGATGTGATGACATGACCTCTCCTGGATCAGACATTGGTCAACATAATAAAGCGACCATACTGTGATGTTTGAGGCCCGTGGAGGGTCGTTCTCCTTTTTTCAATTATACATCACCCAACCTCTAGTCGATATCTTCTCATACGGCTTCCGCTTGAAATCTATCTCCGCTAAGCAAGAGCGCAGAGGCTTCCTACCCTGGCCACACGCGTCTGCGCTGCACTGGCTGGGATACCTCATCAATTCACCCAGGAACTACGCAATTGTTCCACTGGCAAATGGTCCAGACCCCAAGATTTGCCTACTGATGCGGGAGATCATCCAGTATCGCTTCTGCCTGGGAAGTTCCGCGTTGGCCCTCCGCGCGACGCTCTCACCCAAGACCTATTACCGCGACTGACGCAATGCTGAGCATGATTTGCGGCCTTTCTGAAGTCGAATCCATTTACTGATATTGTGTTACTTCTTGCTAAAGTGATTTCCTATCGTTCAAACCCTCGATCGATCAAAGTCATCTCGGTTAAGCTGGAGCAGTCCTGCTTCATGCCTGAGATTCACAGCAGTAGTTCGCATTCGCAATGCAAACGCTGCGATCACATCAATGTCAGGAGAACGAGCACGGATAGACGGGGTTCTAGGCCGCAATTCATCTACTCGCACTGCGAGGGCAAGTTTGCGCACGTCTCGAGCTGGCTCAGAAGAAGTATATAACAGAGGCGTCTGTACTGAATCACAGCATCAGTCAAACACAACGAGCACATCTTCTAGTTCAGTAGTCGCTCAACACCAGCAAGATGAAGCTCTCCACCGTTTTGTACATCGTTGGCCTCAGCAGGTACGCATTCATTCATCACAGAATAGTTTCAGATAGCAGCTAATTACTTCCAGCCTCGCAACTGCTGCTCCTCAAGAAGACGAGCCAGCGGTTCCCGTTTTCACTCCTCGCCCGCTGCCCAGCTTCTCCCGTGCTCCTCTACCGAGCTTCTCCCGTGCACCTTTCCCGTCCGGCAGTGGCCGTCCTCCCGTCCCATCTGGACCCGCTGGCACCGGCAGGCCTCCGGTCGTCTCGCCTTCAGCGTAAGTTTTGCACCGCGGTCCCTCCACCAAGCCTATAGTGAGGCACATACGTGCAACAAACCCACCCGTCCACTTCTAGCCCTACGGGAGTTGTGTTAATATGATGACAGCCGCCCATCGCGCACTCGCTCCTCCTTTGTCATCTCGGTCCGCCCGACTCCCCCAGTCGGCACCGCTCCCGTCCCGCCAGTCCAACCCTCGGGCACTCGCAGCATTGGACTGCCTCCAAGGCCAACCCCAGGTGAGGACGACGACGATGATGAAGACGATGAGTAAGCTGTGGCGCTATGATTGACTCGTCGGTCTTAAGAGCAGGCGTTGTGACACGGATCCTGTAGCAGTGACTGCCAACCTGCTTCAGGAAGCGTCAGTAGCACCACTGTATATACTAGGTTGCTGGTACATATCCAACCTTTGTGCTGCTTGATGGTTGTTATCTTCGCAAAGAGAGAGTTTATATAGTACATAGCAATCTCGAGAACACAGTCGTTACCGTTGTTATTCTGCGTTTTCGCGCCTCATTCATGTGACTTCTGTGCAGTCATCGCTGACGACGATGAATATTCAAAAATAATTGCGCTCTTTGTGCGTCTTTTTGCACTGAGGGGCGAAAATAGAAATCCTAACTGCAAGTACACCCAAGTCTGCACGAGACATGGCACACTCTCACGTCGTTATGCTGGTGCATGTAGGCTAAATCTATAGGGTGAAGCGATTCTTCGCATGCTTTTCATTCGACTCCTCGTGGTGATTTGAACACGATCTTGTACACCCCTGCATGATGTATATAAAAGAAAGCAGAGCCGAAACACACATTCGTGAACAACAGGTTGTTTCGGCGTACCACGTGCTTTCCCTCAGCGTTGGTCTGGCGCTTGAAAACTCTTTCCATCCACGTATCTACCACAGCCTGCACTTGCCGTCTTCCTCGTCCCTGCCACCGTCGCAACACTCTCTCCTCCTTCCGCGCATATCTCACACATCACAACCGCGTACTGACCTCATGCGTCCTACATAGTATATCATATATACTCAAAAAAAATGCCAACACTGCCATCGAACAACAGTACATCCGATATAGTACAGTGGACAGTATATCCCGCTCTCAAGCACGAGTCGCCGAGTGCCGGGAAGACCTGGGTTCAATTCCCAGTATCGGAGTTATTCTTTTTGGTCTTTTTGGTTGGTAGGGTAGGTGTTTCGTCACTGACGTGTGAGGCTTGTGGACTGAAGGGTGGTGCTAGATATGGCACGAAGTAGGCAACAGAGGGGAATGTGCGGGCTATTTGATTGCATCGCGCAGTAAGTAGACGCAGGACAGTGTTCAGTGAGGCTTGATGTGTGCATCTTTGGCGCGCTACTCTGCTCGATTGCGCATGTGGATATGTGTGCTTATGTACTTGAATTCGACTTGGCCGAAGTATAGACTCGTTTTGCTAGCGCGTGTGTTCTCTGAGAATTAATCGCATCATTGTAGGTAAAACACGTCTTCACACCTAAGATTGAATTTCATCTCCTCTACCGTAAGTGTGGGAAGATGTGGCTAATGCAAGTACTTAGCAGGGTGTCAGAAATCAAAATACGAGTGTGCTTGATTGACCATGTGCATGTCTTCCTGCCAGAATGGTTACGAGCATGTCTATGGAGGGTTTGTTCTACAAGTAAGGTCATGCAACAAGTCCAGCGAAGAGAATGCGGCCATTGTCTCACGCACTGGGCATGCTTGGTACGTGAGAAGGATTCGCTCGTCTCTACGAAGAAAAGTGAAATCATTACAAAAATTCTCTGGACGCTGCCGATTCACGCTGCCCAGCGATGGATAAGATGGGACCTACGCGAATCCCTGCACTCTTTCACTCACATGACTTCTCCAGTGCTGCTAGCTGTTATCATCTCCCCGACTCGCGACTACCAAACTCACTGCAACAAGAACCAGATTCAATCATTGCTCGGGCGTCCTCACCGCAGTATCCGCCCTTCTTCAACCGAGGCAACTCCACCCGAGTGGCAAATCCCGTGGTGGCGGTGTGCATGCATACACCTCACCCAGACTATCGAAATGGCCAAACCTGATCATACTAATCTGTATCCAAGGAATGCCTCTCGATGTCGATCGTCGCTAGATCTTGGATGCTGTTATCTGGTTTGTGGATCTTCTTGACGCACATGCAGGTGTCAGATGTCGGGTTTCAAGTCGCAGATGCAGTGGGAGGGCGATTCGCGGATACGGTGCCACGAGTGTATGCAGGTCGTGTGGTGGAGGATCGATGGGGTGAGGGGCGGTGCGAAGAATCGTATGGTGAGTGGTGGTAGTGTGAGGTGGATGTCGAAGTGCAGATGCAAGCTAGGCTTGATATCACATACTATGCACCTACTTTTTGCAGTGCACTGATGTAGATTCTCTGGCTCCACGACTAGTTTGCACCCTTCTGTTGTTCGATTCGTGGTAGTTGTACGTGTAGTCGATCTTCGTTCGTTGAACAGATACAGTACGTAGAAGTTGCGGTGTTGAGTCCACGAGTCATGAATACGCGGATCCGAATGGAATCGCATGCGGCTTTGGCTGCCACATTCTCTCGAGCATACTTGCATCGCACTTGCGTTACCCTAGTCCAAAGATCATGATCTTACGGCTTCTCGGCAGGTTCGAAATTACTCGAGGGTTTTATCCTCCCGTGTATGTAAGCTTACTCGCGTGGAATTATTCCGTGTCAGAAGTGATAATCTTGCTTTTGATTGCAGCCGCTCGGAGTAGCCCTTGGACGTCGGCATTGCCGGCGACAGCGGGAAGGCAAGCCGGTATTTGCATCCCGTAACCTGTCATCGCATCCCGAGCGTAGATATGTAGGTGTGGCTTGGAAGACATTGCATCGGAGGCGCCGACATGACGAATCCGAAAGCCACATGATGCAGGTATAGCAAAAGGTGCCTGGTACTTGTGAATCAAGCTCTCGTCTGACTGAATGCACTCTCCTTCAACCTAGACTATCTCTTCCTCGTCTGTTTCTGTGGCTGTGACCGATGCAATGACAGCGCATTCGCCACATTTTCTCGAAAGCATGTTTGATGCTGCGCTCGCCTTCAAGCCTGCTGCGGACGTTGCATGGTCGATTGGCTGACTTCCCTCCAGAACATCGAACTCGCCTGTTATGCGGGTGCAGCCGCAAGCCCAACGAGAATCATGCGAGAGACAGCTCGAGCTGAATGACCATCGTGCAACCTTGGAAGCATTGGCTCAAGAGAAGCGCTGCAGCTCTGAAGGAGAATGACTTTCGCCTGCTGTGACGTAAAGAACATCATCCGACATACCTGATATACTTGCCGATGACAGTTATACTCGCTATGAACGATGGTGCGTTCAACAGACATGGAATGTGCCCACATGTAGGGTCTGGCCCACTAACCGAGATCAAGCACGCTCACCATTCACACCCTGTGCAGTTGACCGATGCCCAGCTACCCAACGTTACCTCGTAAGCCGTCTTGGTACATTCTGAGATGTCTCGGTACATGCATTTTACAACTTGACCAATCCATCAGTGTCGACATCACTACGAGATCTCTCTCTTCAGCTCCCATACTGTATTCCATCCGTACGCACTACGCCACCACGACCATCACACTCACGCAGAACCAACACTCAGCAACTTGGTGACGCATTCCAACGCCCACCGGCCTCATCTCCCCATGCTTTAAACTTGCCGTGCCGTTGCACTTCGTATCGTTTCATCTCCACTCTGCCAACCAAGCTTTCCACTCAATCTCGCTTGTCGCACGCCACAGAACCACAAGAACCCTTGTATCTTGTTCGGGGGGAACATGCCGGCTTGAACACCAACAGGTTCGCAATCGGAACTATAGTTTAGGGTTTGAAATCTTGAAATCGGGATCAGATCAAGGTTCCGTGAACCGGGTTCGCTGAGGCCGCGGAAGTAGGCGCCAATTGATGATCGTTGGATTGTGCCTTGAATGTTGTTAGCTTGCTACTGGGTAACTGTAGCGGTCTTGCTTACGTTACATTGCGGTATCGCATACATACCTCAAACAAGTAAGTCGAGTGGTTGAATCAATCAACTTACATCAGCCGCAGCCAGCTTTCCATCATCACTCCAGCATTTCATCACGCCACATCCGCCCATCCCCCCGCAAAAGACCTTACGACCTAGCAATCTTGCTTCCAGCTGGCCAGTTCTCCATTTCGCCTGTCCTGGTTCCCCAGCAAAGGCAACAAGCCACAAGTCCGCCTTTCGTGGCAAGATTTCTGCCGATTCTGGTTTAACCCGTGTGTGACGCCACGCACGCTGCGCGACAGCAAATCAGCTGCGCGTGGCTGTCTCGTGTGTGCCGCGGACTGACCTCAGGGCCAGTCCCAGGGGCAAGTCAAAGAGCGTCAGAACCTTAAATGCACTGTCAATTTTCCGAGAATCGATAAAATGGCGCAAGCGCGCGACGATAATTTGGGGCCGGTCGAGCAGAGTTGCGGGGTCTGGATTCGCTGCTGATGACCTAGCTTGGCTACGCGAGAATGATTGTGGAGAGTAGACGAAGAGCTGAGATGGAAAGGTTATGTGCAGAAATATGCGATATGTGGTATTTGTGTGATGATGCTTGTCGCTGCGACTATGTACTCATCGACATGGTTGATCATAATTTAGCCCCCATTTTAATGCTCTAGTGAGAAAACGCCCAGGTATGATGATCTGCGAACGAGCAAAGTCGTCGCTTTTGTGGTGGCTGTCGTTGCTCAGCAGTTCCAAAACAAGAGGAGCTTGCCAAACAGCTATAGTAATCCGATGCCAACATACATGCAACGTACCCGTTGCCAGAATGCGAGAATAGAACCCTTCCAGAGATCCAAATGGTACATGATTAAAACGCTCACTTAAACTCCGATGCAGTGGTTGACGTGCCTGGGACCAGCTTGGATCGACCAGTGACACGCCGAGCCTGAAGGTGGTACAAAGTCGTAAGGAAGGAAACACAGGAAGCGGGTCGCGATGTGGACGCGCGGATCCGAGTTCGCGGAACGTGCTACGAATGACGTGCAGAAAGTATCATTGCAGTAAGGGATTTAGACACCTTCAACGAAGGCGGACTGTCGTGTTTCGGACGATCGTCGCTTCTTCTGAAGCTTCTTCCCTGTCGATTGTCTCCTCTCGGCGAGTTCCATTTCTTCTGGCGTGGGCGGCGCAAAGGTGCCTGGCTTCAGCACCTGAAAGCCGGAGTTGACGTTGCGGAGGACCTGAGACTCGCGCTGGTTTTGGTCGGTGTTGACTTCATACGGTACCTCGTCATACGAGTACTGGTGCTGCGGACCACGAGGCTCGTATGTGTCGGGGTAGTAAGCCGCCTTTGGTGCGTAGGACTCCATCAGAGGGACGCCTTGCTTAGCCTGGTTGGAGGCATGGCCATCCTGCGCATAACTGGACGCGTGTGTGGCTGCAGACTCTTCTTGTGCGTCGATAATAGGAGGGAACGGCGGAGAAGGTGTCTTGCGAGGCATGAAATAGTTAACACCGTTCACCGTCTGGATCTGGTTTTCTGCCACACTGGCCCATTCGCCGCTATTACCTGGCCTGCGGACTCTGGGTGTGAGCTGTCCAGTCTCGGCGACGTGGGACATGCGATGGCTCTGAAGGAGATCGAGATCGGTGCGAGGATCAACGGGAACGGGGATCGATGTAGGCCTGATGTAGGCAGTTTCGTATGAGCGGACGTCTTGCTGAATGGCCATATAATCCGACTCATCGCTTGTGCGGCGGCTCGACTTGTCTGACGAGGCACCAGAGTGAGCATGGGTGTCTGTTCGAGCTACTCTGCGTGTTAGTCGAGTACCAGCACTGTCGTCAAGCTGACTTACGAGAAGGAGGTCCCGATGGAGCCGCCGAGCGCGGTGACTCGAGGGCTTTCAGGGCTGCGGGATTGTGCGCAATGTGATGATTGCAGTTACCGCATCGTACAGAGGCCGCTTGCCCGCGACCAGGCGAAGACGATCTCGAGTAGTCGTTCGGTATCCGCTCGGCGGAGACGGCGCGGTCGAAGGAGCTGCTGGGTGGTCGAGAGCTATTGCGGCTGGAGCCGTAGACAACTGCTTGGGGAAGCTCTAGCTGGGAGTTGGTGTAGCTGCGTGGAAGCTTCTCCTCCATGATAGAGGCGCGGCTGCTGCCAGCTGGCGTATTGGTTCTCGAGATCCAAACACCCTCGACTTCGAGTCCACTCTGGATGGCGCGGATACCAAATGGCACCTCGTCCTTGGCGTCTATGCTCACAGCTGTGACTGGCTGTGCCTCGAGCATCTCTGGGGTCTGCGCTTGCTTGCCCTTGTCGACTTTGCTGTACTTCTTGATCTTGTTGGTGTCGTACCAAAGCTTTAGCAGGCCGATAAAAATTGTAACGACGATGCCGCAGGCCAGGACCTGTGTAACATCAGCACAAGCGTGACTCGATGCATTTTGTGTGTACTTACAAAGGTCATCTTCTGCCATAGCGCCCAGCTGTTGAAAAAGGCGTTTCCGCCCGATGATCCGAACCCCATCTTGGCAGGAGTAAAAGATTAAAAGATTACGGTTGCGGTAAGAATAGCGGCTAGGCCCGCTTAAAACGATGGTCGAAAGGGTCCAAGAAGGTGCGGCGCCTATCGCTACTAGCTTGCAGGAGCGAAGTCGGGACTTCCCACCAGGAAGGGAGCACCACGATAAGATAGCGCCCAGCCTGAAGACGGTGAGATGACCGTCTCAACGTCCGGCGTTGACAAGGTAGACTTGGCTGATTGCGCTCCGCCTCTTGTACGACAATGCGGTTTCGGGATAGATGGGCCGTAGTCCAGCAGCGATCCCGTGATGGAGCACAACGAGGGGGAGAGGGTTGATGGAGGTGAGCGAGCGTAGAATTGCACAAGGTTCGTCAGGCCACGGTGAGGTGCGACGCGGGGGTCTTGAGGTTGACTTTGGATAGCGGCGTAGAAACGAGTGTGCAACGGTAGGTTGGCGAGCGAGGGACGGGTGTCACTGGTGATTCAGAGCTGCCATGTACAGGAGACGGCGAGCCAAGAGAATGCACGCCAGTCGATCTCGTGCTCTGCTGTGGCTGGTGGATGCTGTTCTTGGGAGGTTGGTGTGGACGTGGTTCAAAAGGCCGTCACAGCGAGCGTGAGTGGCATGGGGACGGCAAATATTATAGGGCAATGCAGCCTCAGGAGGGATCCGCGTCCGCCAGGATCCACCGAGGAAACGACGGAAGCTCATTTTGAGGAGCAAAGTTCGTATCCTTGCGCCCAGGACGCCCAACCGTGCTCGCGACAAGCCATGCCTGCTTCTTCCCGCATGCTAACCTCGCGCCACCATGTTTCCTGCACGTCCCGCGTCTCCCTATGGTCCAGGATGCTGCATAAGGCCATGCAATGGTGACGGCGGACGGCACATCTGGCCGCCCGAAATAGAAGGCGACGATGCGCGAGTGTTTGGAACGACAACCTGATCGGCGCGCAATACGAGCCTGGAGGTGTGGCGCTGGGCGCGTCAAAGCTGGCCAGCCAAACAGCCTGCGCTGCTGTCTGCGACGCCGCCACGCCGCTTTGGGCGCGAGCCTCGTGATGCTGTGCAATCGTCGTCCAGCACCGCAGCCATGCCCAAAATCTCGGAATGGGCATGTCCAACAGACGTGAGCGCGTGCCAGGCAGCCCCAGCAGCCCAGCAGATAAAACCATGACGGCCAAGCTTCGACGCGGCTTGTCCTCGGGTAGTGTTCCAGAGGCTGCTCGTAAAACACGTTTCCGGCAAGGCCTCGTCAGGGGTGGACGGCTCTCGTCCAGTGCCTCTGCGATGACACCTCGCAGAAAAGAAATGCCGAGCCTCTCGCGATTCGTGGAGCCTCTCCGACAGCACTGTGTTTCGCAAAACTGTACATCACCAAGACGGGCTGGCAGCCGTCGCACACGTCTTCGTTGCGAGGAAGCTATTGTTTCTGGACGTCTTCACGGCTTCATTGCAAATTTTGCTCCGAGGCGCTCCTCCGTCTCTGCCGTAGCTCCTCCACATGAGCAGGGTCTGCACTTGCAGCTCCAACATGACGCAAGAAATCGTACCGAGAGCTCATCTGCCTTGAAGTACCATCAGCCACATAGCACATCGTCCCTCAACAAGCAAACTTCTGGTTTTTTACGCCAGCAAGCGAGAAACAGTCCGCGCCCATACGGGACTGGCAGCCGCGCCGCTTACTGGCCGCTGGATCGTAGCCTCCTAAAGCCTCCTAGGGCTGGAAGCCTAACTCGACCTTCCCTACATCGTTTGCTGGACCCGCCCATCGCGACGCAGTTTTCGCAGACTACTCCACCATGGACGAAGCCCAGGCAACATGGCCCTGCTACTGCTTACCATTGGACCGGGGCCGTCGGCAGCCTTGTAGTCTGAGTACACACTCGGCACGGCGGGGAGCACAACATGGAGAGCGATATTGATGGCACCACGCACGACATGTGTGCAACTCAGACGCCCAGCACACACCGCTCCTGCTGCGCCTTTCTGCGAGAGGGCACTGCGCCGTCCACGGTATTGGACTTCTAGAAGATGTCGTTGTGGGTACAACTGAGATGCCGCATTTCCAATATTAGCGAGCCCTTTTATCGATTGGACAACGCATCTGTCCACCGGCCATACACCTTGCAGAACCGACGCCTCCCACAGTCCAGCTCGCGCGACGGTACGTCTTCACCCGCCTCTGACGACTTCATGATGTGGTCCTTTGCAATATCTCATCCCGGTCTTTCGGCCTAGTCGATGCATAGGCGATTAGTGTACGCGCAGTCAGCATTGGTACAGACTATTGACTCAAGCCGCTGATCATGTTACTGTATCGGGAGGAGGATCCGCAGTCAATGGCGCGATGCACTCTTGGCCTTTCCGTTACTTCTCTACTTCATACTGTATGTATACACTGTCGAGGTTTGAAAAGTCCCAATCACGCCACCATTTAGCCCGCTGCCTTTGGTTCAGAGAAGCTTCCGCATGGAGACGAAAGCAGCATAACGCGCCTGATCAGTAGCATGGTCCGTCTGGTGAGGGGAACAGCTGCAGATGGTGCGTATGCTCCCGTCATCGACAGCTGTACGCTGCAAGCAACGGCATGAGCTTCCCTGCGTCTCATACAGCCTTGGCCAGAACACAGCAGACCGGAAACAAGTACAGAGCCTGCCAGGTACAGGCACGATAGCCAAGAGATGTCAGCTCAGGTCTCGCCATGCTCACGAACAGGCTGCGCGACACAAGATGTGGAAGCGGAACCACGATGTAGCAGCTTCAGCTTATTTTCAATATAGTCCACACCCGCACCGCACGCAGGGTCCACGAGGATTGAATCTGTATCACGGCGGTTAGTAGGCGGCGAAGCGATGTCAAGGATGGTCTTGAAACTGCGGTGCCCCATGGCTGCTTCTCACAGCGCCATCAGCGGTCGTGATGTCAGATCAGACTGCGGTACAACCTCGAATGCCGCCTGGTGGGCATGCTAAGTTGTCACGACCCCACGTGAAACGTGTTGAAGAAGACGCTGTGCCTCAGGACACAAGCTGATACTCGAGTCCTCACGACGGCGCGGTACCTGACAGCTCGCTTGGGGCACGACGGGGCGCGTGTCTCGTGATGGGGTCGATGCGGTGTGCATGCATCTCTTGAGGTTTGTGATGCCACCTGGAGAAGCGCTGGGGTCTGTTGAGACCCCAGACGAAACGCAGCCCTAGCAGCACTGGCGTGGTTCGCGCGGTATCCCAGCATCGATCGCAGTCCCTGGCCCCGTGTCGGGATAACTTGGGAAACTTTGGAGCCTCAAACGCTGACTGCAAAGTGTGGCGAGTGCCTCACACGCGTACGCCTCGTGGCCGCACCCGTTGCGGTAAGCGCAGACAAGTCATTACCGGCAGTCGCGCCACAAGCCCGTAGCGACGAGAATGCAGCTGTCTGCTGAAGTCGCCGTCGTCTCAAGCACCGGGAGCACTGTTCACGACGATAATTGATTCCAAGCCATGATGTTGAGCGAGCTGTTTTTGGCGGCGGCCAGGGCGGGCTGAGGCGGGCTCGCCGTTGGTTCCTGGATCACATGCAGTTCCATGGCTGCAGTGGCTTGTTTGATCAGCATCCCCAGCGCTCCGCTCGACTCGTCGCAAAACTGTACTGATGGCCTCTGACTGCTGCGACTGCACTCTCTATGACGTCTCCCCTTCACCACGGCGGCTGGCGGCTCGCACGAGCTGCCCCGGGAGGTCGTGGCCGAGGGCATGCTGCAAGGCCCGATCATCCGCAGCTGCCCTATTGGATCATTTCGGCGATCAAGCCATCATCTCACTCGACACCAGATGGTGGCTCCTCTTTAACCTCTGCGACCAGCCCGCACCGGACGCTGAAACACCCCACACCTCACCGCAGCGCCTGTTCCTGTTCCTGTGCCTGTCGCTAGTCCCTGATCGCAATGCCCATCCGCAATCCGTTCCGCCGCGCTGGTGCGCCCGAAGTCGTTGATGAAGGCCAGCGGAATGCGGCGGAGAATGGCTTCACGGACACAACTGTCTCGGGAGCAAAGCCCCTGCAGATCAAAGACCCCGCCGAGTACAAACTGAGTGGTGAGCCTCTCGCGACGTGCGCGGCGGTGCAGTGCATCTTCCGGCGCCGCATCGAGTGCATTGGCGCTAACATTGGACAACAGAGATCAATGACAGCGGCGTGTACCTCCCAGTAAGACATGCTCAGAAGTGGTGCTAGATGCATGCAGCGCATTGCGCAGCGACGCAGGTACCAGGCGCAGGCGCAAACACGGTTGACAGTCGCATTAGCCTTCCCCGCAGCACGAGAAGCCCACCTTCTGGCACTCCAAGTCCAACACCTCCACCACATCCTCGAACCACCGCAGTCTGCTCGCCGAGAATGAGCCCTTTAGCATCTCGCGCGAGAGCTTCGACTCGTACCGGAGGTCATTTGTATGTCCAGTCCCTCCATGTACCCGAGCACCCCACTTACCGCGGCACAGGACATCTCCGCTCGGTCGCCAATTGACTGTGGCGGCGAGACATACCCGCGCCAGTCGCTGGATGCACGGCGCTCCGTAGACACTCGACGCTCCCTCGATGTCCGTCGGTCGCGCGCCACCCCACGCTCGTCCATGCAGCAGCACCGCGAGAGCGCAGACCAAGTGCCGGAGGAGGGGTTCGAGGAGGTCGGACTGAACGACGAGCCCAAGCCACAGCCACAGAAGAAGCGCGGACTGTTTGCGCGCTTCGGCGACAACAACCACGCAGACGAGAAGAAGCAGGAAGATCGACCGCAGTCGAGCCACCACTTCTCCCTAACGGGTCGGAAACGCGCCGAGAGCGGCGGAGGAGCAGAGCTGAAGCCCATGCCACGGCAGTCTACCGAAGTGCCCGTCGAGGCGCGTTCATGACCTCACGAAACGCGCCGAGAGTTGAATAGATGAGTAAAGCACTGTCTGGGA
>TARA_R110002003_G_scaffold595_9_pt1 | contig 15816 bp, 19 predicted proteins | sample TARA_R110002003 | Tara Oceans TARA_R110002003 (sample SAMEA4396441) | marine metagenome | biome: Westerlies Biome; feature: [SRF] surface water layer (ENVO:00010504); material: water (ENVO:00002006), including particulate matter (ENVO:01000060) such as... | depth 5 m
TTTGGCTATGTTCACCTAGATCACCGAATCATGCGCGTGGCATGCATGATCACTCTCTTGGAAGCCTGAGTTGTTCTAAGAACATCAAGGTGGCCCGATGCCAAACTCAGCGTCAGTCAAGCATTTCTGTCATGCGGAAGGCAGGCATTACGCATCACCTTTGCCTCGGGGTTGCTTTCTATAGCAATCTTCACCCGACCAACTCACAACACGATGCTCCTAGCCCGCGTTTCATTTTCAAGCCTATTATTGCCCCGTGAAGGTATGCAGACTTAAGTACTCTCACGACGTTTCTCTTGCACCTCGCAGTCCTACCTGGTGGACTGCATCGAAGCTTACAATGTCGTATCTGATCCAGCACCCAAGTCATCCCCGGCCATATTTCACAGTTCTTGAGTTTCTCGCGCAAGATTTCCAGCGGTGGGGATACAATATGAGCGCTTACTCAGACACTTTGCCATATATCAACGATGTGCGACGACGAGAGCAGCACTTGAGCCTCGTTGGCAGCCGGCCGACTCTGATGGAGATCTGGGTTCGAGAATTATATGCTCGAGAACATGATCCGCCGGAGTTCGGCGCGCTAGGACAACGTGAAACTAGAAACCAGCGGATCTCAGACCTACTCAGGAATTTCATCCAGGCAGTAGTCCACATTGGATGTTCGCAGCCGCCAAAACGCGTGGCTTGGTGGACGGCTGAACGCTTGAAAGTGAAGAATACACCTTTACCCGATAACCCAGGTCAAGATCTTGCCGTTCGCTACGTGCGGCTACTACAAATCGTCCAACATTGTAGGAACGCGTCACTGCCCCCGGAGGAATCTGATTCGGGCATCTTGCAGGCGGATAAGCTTACGCTGAAGTTGCTTCCCAATGATTCGCTGAAACGCGAGCACTGTTTCCAGGCTCTAGACCGTGTGAGATCCAGACCGGGGCAAATGGCTCTAGGCCCTGAGATCTCCTGGTCGACAGGTATTGTCAAGCTGCAAATGTGGGTGGATGTCAGTGATTGTGTAGTGTCGCGGGAAAGTGGGTGTGAAGATTTGGCAGAGCCGCTGCCATTATATGAGAGTGGTGAGTTGCCGCCGGCTTATGAGGACTAGGAGCATCAAATGAAAGGTCTAGCGGATGATAGTAGCTTGGGTGTGTACTCGGGCCACATGTGAATGTGTCTCCTGCACCGTACAGTCATCACCTGACATGTGGATTCGACCTGTTTCTAAACGCTTGACACTCTTCTGATTTTTTTCATCTAGGCGTTCGATTTAGGTACGACATGTGGCGCTGCTCTGGTGTTCGTTCTGGACACATCACATAAGCCAACCATGGCAATTCACAGCCACATCCTGGAAGGCAGTAGATCTAGACACATAGGTTTGTCCGCTATATTTTCTTTGCTGATGCTTTTAGGTCGTGGTAGGTTCACAATGGGGGCAAGGGGACGGCAGGCGCTTTTATAATGGTAACATGGAGATCTAAAAAACAAGAAGATCATATGGTCCTGTAAGGGTATGCTCACCCGCGATAAATGCTGCCTTGTCTTCAGATGCAGACGGGGCCCAAAAGTAATTGGGATGTGTAGCAGTACCTTGAGCCTGTTGGAGGTCAGCATATGTGCGACTCAACATGACACTGGCTTCAAATGCACTCAAAATCCTCAGTACCCGCACTTCAGTCCGGGCCTTCCAGGTATTCGAGTCTTCGCAAAGAAAGGTAGAATTCAGGAAATTTGCAGCATGATCCGGATGGCATTAATGGTCGTACGCCGGAGTTCAGGACTCCCACGCCACTAGGTGCTCATTGGGACCACGATGGATACTTTCGCTCGCCGAAATGTACACATACCAAAGGCTGCTAGGATATCAAACCCATTTTCCAAACGCCATGTATATGCAAAGAGTGGCTTGACATCATTGCTTTGGGCTTTTCTCATACGTTCCGCGATGTCTGACTTGCGCAGTGGTGAACAATTCAGCCCGCGGCATTCCTCAACTTCGCTGCCTCGACCGCCTTTTCCCAACTTGTCCTATAAATGAACACACCCTCAATAACAGCCACGATGCCGAGTGCAATCGCCGGACCCTATCATCCATTAGTCCATTGTGTTTCAACACCATGCATGATTACTTACAGTCCACAGCCCATACAAGCCCCAACCTGCACCAAATCCAGTACCGAAACTGATTGGGACGCCGACGACATAGTAAGAGAATAGTGCAACATAGCCGCCAATCTCTTGCCTTCCAAGGCCGCGAAGGATACCATTGCAGTTTGCTGCTAGTGCGTCGAAGACCTGAAATGTTGCGCAGAGAGGTAGGAGTGCTGAGACCATGTTGATGACATCTGGGTCAGGGGTGAAGAGTCGAGGAATCTGTTCGCGCAGTAGCGATAGTAGCAGTAGGTTGAAGATTCCGACAATGACCGACGCCACGATCGCCACTTTGGATGCCATCTTCGCTGGGACGGCAAGGGTGGCACCGATGAGATTGGCGATTCGCGTAGAAGCTGCGACACTCATTGGGAAGGGGATCTGAAATGTGATGCCAGTAATCGATCCAAGCACTGACTGTGCAGCGAGTTCTGTGGGTCCGAGCCAGCTCGAGCTCAGAGTCAAAATCTCAAAAGCCAAAAATTCTGCAAGCACCATGACGAGACCAGGGAGTGCAAGCTTGATCATAGGCATCCAGTTCTTGAGCGCTCTGCGATCGAAGCCGCCCCAACACTGATATCCATCGATGAACCGGACGTACAGGAAGAGAAGAACAGGGAGGACATTCTCCGTGATCGAGACAGCTATCGGTGCGCCGATGAAGCCCCAGCCCAGATGCCAGACCATGTACCAATTCAGAAACGCGTTGAGTGGAGCACAAAAGAGCAGAATATACATCGTCGCGCTGAAGATACCTTGGGCCTGGACATAGCGCTTCCCACTTTCGAAGGCTGCGTATCCAGGTGCTCCGGCAATGAGGACCTTCAGGTACAGCCCGGCTAAGCGCGCCGTTTCTTGTTCTGGTACAATGAGTGACAATATTTGCGTCCCAAAGGCCCATATGACCGATATTGGAATCGTTATCAGGAGTAAGAAGTACAGCATTCGCTGGAGTTGTAGCCCTACCAGATGTGGGCGTCCTGAGCCGTATGCCTGGGCACACAGAGTATCCAGAGAGGTTGCTAAGCCTTGATATACTGCATAGCCAGTGATCGAGGCAGTCATACTAGCCAGGCTGACTGCGCCAAGTTCAATCTTGCCGATGTGACCGACTGTGAAAATGCTCGCAACCGGCAGAGAATACTGTAGTAAGAAGGTAAGGATGAGTGGTGCTGAGCTCCTAGTTAAGACCTTGGCCTCTCGTTGCCAACTTGTGTTAATCTTTCCTGCAGCAACAGCCTCGTTCCACTTCTTGTTGATCGTTTTTGGTGTGTCCAAGCCACCATATGGCTGGTCACGATCCCCTTCAACTCCACCGAGAAGTGCACTTCGCTCATCCGCTGGAGTTACAACGGCTGTTTCCTCATCCGGCGTACTTTTGACTTTGTGGAGACCCGAGAAAGACATTCTGCTTGCAAGTTGACTTGCGGGTCCAGCACTTCCTGATCGAGGATGTTTTGGTGGCAGCAAGTTGTTATCGCGGAGTAAGCTCCGCTCCTCTTCTCGAACTGTATCACGCTCTTTCTTTGATAAATGACTGTGCTTCTTCCACGATGTAGACAGGTAATTCCTTTCAGGCACACTTGAAGATGTTATGGCTGTCCCTCGCGCTCCTGGGTTGACATAGGATGGCCGACGATAAGAGTTGATCATGGAAAATTGGCGGACGGTGGACGATCCTGAAGATGAATCTGACTCGTCCTCCTCTCCTTCTTCTGAATCATCCTCCTCCAAGTCTCGTGCAATGGCTTCCTCTGCAATGTCCTGAGATTGTGTGAAACCCTCCATCTGCGAGGTGACATCGTTTGCGAAGCCGGTCACGGCATGATCTGCGGGTGCTGATGATGGTGGGGCCATGGTTCCCGCAAAGTTTTCAAAAACTTGCCTTCAATGCCGCTCGTTCGAACACACAGAAGGATCGAATCGTAGAATATGTATTCTGGTAGAGGGAATTGAAGAGAGCAAGCAACGATGATGTTCCAGAGAGCCAAAAGGTGGGGAGGCGTGCTATCGGTCTTGGAGAACCTGTTCGCATTAGCCTCGACCAATCCGGTAGCTCTACGCGGAGCTCCTTCGCCATCGCGGTTTAGGTCAACGCCCTTTTGCACGCCTTTCGACACATGCACAGCGTGCACACACGTTTCGCTCGTCGATTGTGCCATGTCGTGACTCATCTCTCAGAGAAGATGCACTGTGACTGGCTGACAGAGCTGTGAGGTAATTTAGATTAGCTTGTGTCGCGCAGGATATCGTCGGCTAGGGCTCTCATAAGGCTTCGACGTAGATGCTGCAATGTTGATCAAGAGAGAGGTCTGACGACGGAGGTAGTCGAAGTTTGAGGGTTCAATCAACTTGTGTGACAGAAGAGGCACAGGCATTTCGTGTCACCATGTTCAAGCCATTCCCATGGTGGGTGGAGGGGTATGCGCCCTTACTATCGATCATAACATGGGTATTCTACACAACTACTCGCCTCAATCCTTCGGTCCCGCCAAGCACTCTCCGCCCAGTCACAGCATCCCGTCCCTTCCCGCTCTCCCATCTACCTTCTCTGCTGCCTTCTTCTGTACTCCAGCCCTCATCTTCATCGTCTCCGCCGTCATTTTTTTTGAACCCCGCAGCGCCTTCCATAAATGCGATTTGACGCTCATGTTCGCCCTCCACCCAGCGGTGTATGCATGTGTAACAGTATACGAAGCCTGTTGGCGAGGCCGTGGGTGTAATGATTGTTGTTACGCAGATGGGGCACAGCGTTGAAGAGGGCGGAGTAGGGACGGTGAGGATGGGAAGTAAAGTTGTGGAGGATATTGGTGGGTTGATGTGCTGCTGCTTTTCGGAAGATGCTGTCGAGGGTCGCTGCTTCTCCTTCGGCTCGATCTCCTTCCGCATCGCTGCTGGGGGCAAAGACGGCAATATTGGAGGTGGTAGGTCAATGTTCTCGGCCGCTTTTCTCGACAACTGCCTCGCGAAGTCTGAAGCGTGCCACCACTCTAGAAACTTGAGCGCGAAGATACTCGTGGGCAGTAGTATCTTCAGTGAGCTCAATAGCCTTGGCTGCACACTCCTGGCTAGATTCCTTGGCGAGAAGATGGACCCGCCCTCGCCTGGCCTTGCCGGTCCGACCTTCCTGGGCGCCGTCGCAAGCTTAATAGCCGCGTGGTCTGCGGCACCCAGTCTTCTTATGCGCGTCCCAATCATCCAGAGAAACGGCGAGTGGTACTTGGATCCATCGAAGAGGTATGCCATGTTGAAGACTATCAGCGAGAAGTAGTAGGCGGCGTTCACGCTTGGGTATATGTTCCGCAGAAACCACTTGTAGTAGAACAGCAGGCGCTCTTTTATGCTGGCGCCAGGCCGTAACCCATCTCTGTCACGGCTGTATCCGGGGCCCAGGAGGCTGGCATGTGCGGCGTGCACATCGTATCCCTCGTCGAACTTGCGCTTCAGCCATGGCAATCCGACCAAGACGGCCAGGTTCTTCCAGATGTCGCCCTCTCCCAGTTTGACAGCGTCCCGCACCGTGTCGCTGGCTCCGAGTTGCGCGCGCGGTATCTCGCCGCCCTTGACCCGCAGCACGCGCGCGCGTTTCATGCCATAGAAGTTCTCGGTGAAGGACCCGCCATAGGTGCGCAGAAAATGGCGCTCGACAAGCAGCATCACCAGCGCGTAGACTTCATCGAAGGAGTTGAGCACGGGCAGCAGGTATCGGGGGTAGCGATGCGTCGAGATGGCGAGCAGGTAGCGGAGTGACGGCGGGAGCAGCGAGGCCAGCTGCTGCTCCGAGAGGAGCTCGAAGAGGGACGGCTTGAGGTCGTCGACGCCGTTCTGGAGCGCAGGAAGGAATTCCATGGTGCGGAGAGCGCATCAGAGAGAGCATGTGATGGGGGAGAGAGGTGCAAGTGCAAGTCGCGACGGTTGCGGGAGATGCGCGACTCAACGAGCCGAGGCACGCTTGCCATCGGTTCCACTTGCCGCCCGTCGCGTCACACGTCCCACGTCCCACGTCCCACGCGCAGAGGCGACCTTCATGTGCAGCACAACGCCGTCGCCTCTCCAGCAAACATGGCCACCCTGGGGCATCCCGACCGCTCAAGATGCCGCGAGCTGGCCTCGCCGGACATGTTCAACTTCTCCGTCTCCGTGTACGCTCCCGTCCCGTCACGTGCCACTGCGGCGCTGGCTAACCGTGGTGCAGCTTCATTGTGGTAGGCATCCTCGTGTCGTACCTCCCGCAACACTACAAGATCATTGCGCGGCGCTCTTCGCGAGGCCTAAGCCCCATGTTTGTGCTGCTTGGGACCGTGTCAGGCACTGCCAGCATCGCCAACATCCTGACCCTGCCCGAGAGCACGAGAGACATGGCGTGCTGCAACGAGATCGGCACGTTTCCCTGCGCAGCGGCCCTGCTCGGCATCGCGCAGATCGGCGTGCAGTGGACGTGTTTCTTCTTCATGTAGGGGCTCCGAGTCGTCGTCCCGTTGACGTTGCTTGGCTGACAACCCTCCAGCATGCTGCTCTTCCTGATCTTCTTTCCGCGCAGCCCCCAGCCGTCCGAGGAGGACGAAGAGGACTTCAACGTGCCCACCTGGAAAGAGGCTGTGCTCGTCCTCGCACTCTCCCTCGCCTTCTTCATCGTCGCCCTCTTCGGCTCCGTCATCTTTGTGTATGCCGCGCCCTCCCACGTCCGCGCCTGGGCAAACTTCCTTGGCTTGCTAGCCACAACCCTCGCCGCCATACAGTACATACCGCAGATTCTCATGACATGGAGACTGCAGGAGACGGGTAGTCTGTCGGTGCCCATGATGTGCATACAGACCCCTGGGAGCTTCGTTTTCGCCGCAAGCTTGGCTGTCAGGCTGGGCCCAGGAGGGTGGAGCGCCTGGGGCCTGTTCATATTCACTGGTTGCTTACAGGGCTGTCTATTGGCTATGAGTCTGTGCTTCATTTGGCGAGACCGGAAGGCTGCCAAAGGCGTGGGCGGCCATGTTGCAAACGAGAATGGGGCTGTCGGTAGCGACGAACAAACGCCTCTGCTCCGCGAAGGTGTTCAGGATAGGGAGTCCGCACACTGAGGGCCACTCAATTTTATGGCCAACTCATAGGCACAGCACTTGTGATTCACCATGTCCTCATCCCTGCAGTTGTTTTCAGACGGTTCATATGCTCCGGAGCACAAATGTTATAACCGCGGGGAGTGAGCACCCGATCTTTGCATCTTGAGCCTGACAATCCTATCGGGATCTCCATGTTGTCGCCTACCCACTAAGCACCAAACGAACGTAGCCCATGCAACCCAGCCCATCCTCTACAGCCGTTCCAGTCATAGACCACATAAAGGAAATGTGTAGTAAGCATTCGCAAACTCTGACACTCGTCCGCGCGAGCTCCACAAGGTACGCCATCTTGACTGCAGAGCCCGAGTTGTCCCACTTCAGCAACGGCGCCGCCATCTCATCGGCCACGACGTAGATCATGTCAAACTTTGGATCATCCCCTAAGCTCTGAACTCAACAGCCTGTCCTGCGCTATAATGAAGTTGTGGTTCTCCAGCCAGATTATCTTCGTCTTCGCTCTTCTCACTCTCTGCTCTTTTCTAGCATCCTTGACAGCTTTCGGCATGTCTCTCGCACTTCTAACCATGTTATCCGCACATTCAGTAATCCCTTTGATGATCTTCTTCACCATCTCTCGTGTACCTTCATGACGTGCAAGGCTGAGTCTGCGGGAAAATGTAGTAGCGCATAACGCATTACGACGGCTGAGCTCCGTCACTTGTCCCTCTGTAGACTCCTCTATGTCCCCATCCATGGCAATGAGTTCTGGTTGTGCGCATACGCTACGAAAGAATGGATTTTGGTCGTCAAACACGTACGGCGGAGGCGGGTCTTCATCAGAGGCATCATCAGCGCTCCAGGTAGGTGGACCAACAGGGCTGGCGATTGTCCGGAGGCGTTGGGCAGCGGGCGCGACTGGTCGAAGCGGGGGACGTGAGATAGACACACTTGCTGACGTGGTACGTAATGGAGGATCTCGATACTCGGATCCGTCTGCGAGGCTATCCCCCCGAGCAGCTGCACGCGAGCAGTCATTTCCAAAAGCGACACCGTGTCTACGCTGATCCATACTTTGCCTGATTGCTGGCCACCTTCGCAATTGCAATACTCCTGGATATCTTTCATGGCATATATCCCGATCTCCTGCAGAGGCGATGTTCGAGAGCCTTATGCGCCTACCGCGAGGCACACTAGGAGGTCGCCAGGTCTGGTTAGGCTCCATCTGAGCTGGAATGGCAAGCGGTTCAAGCGGGTGAAACTCGAAGTCGGGAATCAACCGGTGGATGTCATCAGATACAGAGGATGGCGAGATGTTTGGTCGGTAAGCATCGTCGATGGTCGGATATACCTCCCCCAGGATGCTTCCACGCTGAGCACGAGCCGGACAATAGCTCGGACTGTCCGAGTAGCGTGCCCATGGCGATATGCTGAGTGGACTTTTGAGGAATGAAAGCATCCCACATATGTGCTGAGGCGTGATATGTTGAACTAGACTAGAACAAGCGAAGAGCAAAGACAACAAGGAGACAGAGACCTAGAAGTAGAAAGAAGCGACAGAGGAGTAAAGAGCAGAGAGGCGGGGTTCATATTCAAATCTCCCAATGATTTCGTTTCTGGTACCTGGCTCGCCATCATTAAAGCTCTGGGACCGAACAAGGGCCACACTGAGTCTTCAAGGTTCAACATGAGGGGTTCCGAGGCTACCTAAGGAATATTAAAGCCGCCAATACAAAGCACCCTGTTGAATAGCTCCCTGTATACTGGAGTAGTATGTACACACGGCAAAATACTCACCTGCAGCTTGATGGTGAAATACAGGTGTATGAAGACATAGGGGGAACAGCCAATACTAAGCAAGTTAAGGTTGACCTTGGGAGTCTTGGCTCGGAACGGCCCGCGCTTAGGAAGCCCGCAGGTGGACCTCATGCACCCCCTCAGCCACGACCTTGGAAGTCGCAAAGCGTTTAACAAGCATTGCATGTCGACGTTACGCGTCACTTAATGTCATCCGTCCTCACTTCGGTACATTGAATATGAGCTGCACCACGCGCTTGCCACCAGCGCCGAATCGCGCCCCGTAATGTGCCTTTCCTGCGGCTCGTAACAACTTCCAGGACACTCTTTATCATGGAGCTCGGTAGCGTGCAGCTCCGCTACTGGGACAATGGCACATCTATGTTATATTGCCTCACAGTCCCAAGTCTTTGAACTTTCGACGGCAGTTTCATATACGAGAATTGTCAGTGTCCACGACCACAAGCAAATCCGGACATCGCGGGCATGGGCAAATGTCTTCAGATCGCGAAGTGTCCTATATTGGCCAGGCCAGGTTGCTGTCACAGTTCCCATCTCCACTCGTCTTGGATGGTTGCCACGATCAGTCACATACTTCTTGAGCCGCGTAAAAAGGCCAAACCCATGAAACCCTTCGACCAACGGTAGATGAAGCGCGTCCGCCTTCTTGTTCAAAGGAAAGTCTCGAATGCGGATGTTGGGTTAGAATGCTTCTATTGTGTGACCTTTCCTTTCAGTGATCAGCAGCTGGTCACCGGAATCAGTAGGCATACGACAGGCTTGAAAGGGCATGCTGACGGCACGATCACCACGTACCCTTGTTCGATCGTACACATTCTTGCGTTCTTCCATATCAATGCTCAATTGCACCCACTTCTGGCGCTCTGGACTTGTTTCGGCAGTGTGGGCAAGCAGTGAAAAGATGACACGTGAAAGACGCTTCCACATACCATTTGTAACAAACTGAAGGTTCTTTCGTAGGTTCATTTTACTCGTTCTTCTTAGGCAACTGGACGTCGTTCCGCAAAAATTGAAGCCGCAAATCGCATATTCGAAAACCACGAACGCAAAGTAGTTTACCCATGGCTACAACCTGTATCTCGACGTACCGACTTATGGATGAATGGGGTGGATTTCCTGCCCGGTACAGAAGTGAAAGAGTAGATAATCCAGGTAGTCAAAACCCCTGGCTTGGGCAATTGACACGACCTACTTCCTCATCAATCAGTATGCATCATGTGCATTGCAATTTAGGTGAACAGATACTGAGATGAGCGAAAACACTTCGAAGAAAGACGCAGGACTATGAAAAACGCATGCGAGGACGTTGCGAAAAACATCGTCTTTCCTTTCGAATGTACGATGCCATCCGTTGGGCTTTGACCTTTGGAGATATTGTAACTTCTCCAAGCCCCGCGAGATTTTGCCGATGAATGCGTGGTTTTTGGCAGTCTGTAATCGTATATCGCAGAATCGAGCTGCTGCCAGGAGTGGGCTATGGAGACTCAAGAAGTGGGGGGCTAGAACGGACGAAGGTAGATGACCAGGGGTTTGGCCAGATCGTCCCCCTCTTCCTTTTGATGCTGCTGTTGATGCCCTTCATTGGCACCGATCATGGTACGTCTGCAAACTTGAAGGCCCAACATTTGCCCATGCCTGTAGCAGAGATTATGGAGGAAAAGTTAAAAGAGTTTCAGCGCCCGACATGCAAGATTGACATGAGGTGAACAGCTAAGGAAGGACGCCTTACGAAGCACCTGCCTTTAGCAGTAAACCTCGCAATTCTTCCGCCTCGACAACCGCCGGCCTGCTCGTTAACACGGCCATCTTCAAGCTGCACGCCCGCAAACATCGGCTGCCAGTTATCCGATTCTCAAGGTATGACACAACATGTTCTGCAATATCGACGCGTTATCAGCTATTTTGTGCCTCTGCACAATTGTAGGAGCCACAAGCCGAAACCATCACAACACAAGCCCTCTCATTCAATTCCAGCTAGCACAACTTTGCGAAAAGAACAGCAAGATGTCGATTTGCAAATGCAAAGTCACCAATACCGTGGTTGAGCCACGTGGCGTTGCGGCAAGCCTGACGTTCGGGGAGCACGGAAGTACTGTAGGCCCAATCAGCGCGGAGGAACCGCCGAAAAAGCACAACATTGTGTAACACCTTCGATAGGAATTGATAGACGAGACATTCAAATACTCGTCTATCGTTGCACTGGTCCCTGTTACACATGGCAATGCTGTAAATTCAGCAACGCCTTGGGCGCACCGGCCAATCGTCGGAATGCCTGCCGCGTTATCATCCTAGCAGCATTAGCTAGACTAGTTCTGGACCTTCCTTATCTGCACTATCTACACCAAGCCTTGACTCCACCACTTTATATGTGCGCCTCATCAGCCTGACTCCTGATCGGAAGACTTGGCTACTTTCGACGCGAGATCCGGCACAGTTGGCTCCTTCGTCTGCCCTTGAGACAGCAATCCACCAGCCAGATCAGGCATTATGCTTCGGCACCGCACACTCGGCTCACGTAAACATGGGCGTTCAACGACAGTCTGCTTATCAGTGCCAAGCATGGATTCTTTGAGTCAATGGGGGTGTAGCTTAGTCGTGTGGAGATGAGCTCTTGCCGGATCTAAGGTTCCGGCACGCTGTCACTGGAGTTTGACGGGGAGTATAGGATATTTGCAAAGTCTATATTAAGACTCTCTGCAACTCTCTTCTTTGATTCTTCAGGAAGATTGAGCTTTCAACAACCACCGAGCAGGCTCATCCCAGCACAATGGAAGCTCCAGCCGCTGTTAGTGATGGACCGTCACTGCTTCTTGAGACCTCACTGACATTGACAGCCTGAATTTGACTCGGCGAAGCCCAATGGCGGCAACCCCAATATCGAGAATGTCAACGCCCAGTACACGGGACTTGAGTTCCATTACATCTACCTGATGATCATGGCGTTTTTGGTCTTCCTCATCGTCCCTGGAATCGGATTCCTTTACTCTGGTCTTGCTCGCCGCAAGTCGGCCTTGTCGTTATTGTTTCAGTCCTTCGCTGTGATGGGAGTGTGAGTTTACAATCAGTCAAAGGGAAGGGCATACTGATAAACGTCAGGGTGACATTCCAGTGGATGTTCTGGGGCTATTCTCTTGCCTATTCCCGTAGTGCTTCACCCTTCATCGGGGACATGGCAAATTTCGGCTTAAAGAATGTCATGTCAGCTCCGTCTCCAGGATCGGCATTCCTCCCGGAAATCGTCTTCTGCTTGTACCAGATGCTGTTCTGCGCCTGCACGGTACAGCTCGTTATCGGCGGATCATTTGAGCGTGGCCGCATTCTACCTAGTATGATCTTTGCGTTCTGCTGGGCTACCATTGTGTACTGCCCCATTGCTTGCTGGACCTGGAATGTGAGTAAAACATACCTAAAGTTGCGCAAGATTCTTGCTGGCCCGCGGTATAGGCAAATGGCTGGTTGTTTAACCTACCAAGTCTTGATTTTGCAGGAGGCGGTCCTGTGCACATCGCCTCCGGTTGGTCTGCTCTTGCTTATGCCTTCGTCCTCGGCAAGCGTCTACCCAAGGGAGACAAGATACACAGCAAGCCGCACAACCCGACGCTCGTCTTCATCGGTACAGTCTTCATTTGGTTCGGTTGGTTTGGCTTCAATGGAGGCAGTGCTCTTAACGGTACCGTCCGCTCTATGCTCGCCGCTTTCAACACCAATACTGCCGCCTCGTTCGGTGTGCTTGGTTGGATATCCGTCGAATACATCCGCACAAAGGGCAGGTTCTCCGTGGTAGGAGCTTGCTCTGGTGCTATTGCCGGCTTGGTGGGAATCACGCCCGCTGCTGGTTACGTATCTGTCTGGATCGCTGCGCTCATTGGCTTCCTCACCGCGTAAGTTACACTTTACGACCTGAAATGAGACAGTAGCTGACTGGATACATCTATAGCGCCATCTGCTCTTCGTGCCAGAATGTTGACAAATGGATCAAGGTTGATGAAGGCATGGACGTCTTCAAACTCCATGGTATTGGTGGCATGGTTGGCTCGTTCTTGACTGGCGTCTTCGGCCAGGCTTGGATTTATGACCTTGACGGCATGGGTCCTTACGATGGTCTCGGCGGCATGGACGGTGTCGGCGTCCAGGTTGGTCGCCAATTGGCCGAGATCGTTACGATTGCGGCATATGCCTTCACCGTATCCTGCATCTTGCTGTATGCTTTGAAGTACATACCTGGACTACACTTGCGTGTCAGCAATGAGGCTGAAATGATGGGCCTGGATGCTGATCAGTTCCACGATGAGCAGATTGGCGACTGGAGCATGCTGGAGCAGCACCCTTATGAAGCGGGCATAAGCAGCGCGAGTAGCCAACATACTCCAGCTACAGCTACCGCCCCGGAGACAGAGAAGAAGATCTGAGACAGGTAAAGTATTCATGGGGAGGACTTCGAGGATACGAAGGTAACAAAGATGAGCTTGCACAGATTGCATCGGCAGGGCCTCAAGGTTTGCCAGGCCTTGTGATACCCCCATTCTGGTAGCAGCAGGTACATATCAAACTGAATGGAACAACTACATGTCATGACGAAAACGCGCCTAAACAGCCAAGGCGTACAACTCAGTGTTCAAAGTGGCTACAAAAGTGCTCAATCAGAGGCTCCTCTTTAGGAAATCATGCTGGTACTGTAACAAGCACAATCGAGGCAGCGCGAAACTCGGCAACCATCAATAGAAATCCGTCAGTCACAAGGCGTCGGACTTGACAGGTACCAGTTGCAATGCTTGAAGTTGTCAAGAAGACGATGAGGAAGAAAGCGGAACGCAAATATATCTCGCACCTTCCCCAGGCCCCGCTAGGTTCATTTACGCCTTTTGTAGCCACACATTCCTACAACCTTCCACCACACCGCTGACTCTACAGCAAACAGTCATATGTCCTTGTATGTCGATGCGACTTGTCCTGAAGCCACAGTAACATCGCTTCGTCCGCGATGCAGTTGCATGTAATGCCCAGCCGTGGAGACTCGAGTGATGTGCGGCTGAGCCGCCGTGCCGCATGTGCATACCAAATCCAGTCGCATTCTGAAGCCGAGAGCCCGCACCTTTGTGTAACGATGAGACTTTGCAGTCCATGCGCTCGCGCCTTATGTGTGATACCTAGGTGGGGTTTGAGCCAATATAAACGTTGTGGGCTTCGCCACACGATGTAACTGCTCGGTTCTTGCATACCCTGTTCAGTTCATACTTTCGCACTTCTGGCTAGACGAGCATACTGTCTCAGCTCGATTACATTTAACACATAGGCCCTAACTTTACAGCTATCGGACTGTCTGCAATTATCAGCCAGAGATACGCAGACTTGGATTGCACATCCCCATGTACATACTACCCACATCTCTACGTGATGCCTTTCGGTCCTTTTGCCCTCCAATGGCGCACTCCCTCCCCAAATCCAGCAGTCGGTAGCCCTCTCCCACTGGGAACAACAAGATCCTACGTCAAAACACCCTCCGGACCTCTCGAACTCATTTCCGCCATTCCCTCCAACCCTGACCCCACGAAGGCCCCTCTCTTCTTCGCCCACGGCGGCTTCGGCTGCGCTTCCGTCTGGCTCTCATATATGACTTTTTTCTCCTCTCGCGGCTACCCATGCTACGCTGTTAGTTACCGCGGCCACGGCGGAAGCTGGTATCCTGGGTTTTGGAGCATGTATTTCACGGGGCGACATGCGATTGGCGAGGATCTTGTTGCTGGCATCCAGGAAGTCGAAAAACTGGAGAAGGAGAGGAGAGAAAGCAAAGAGAAGATTACAGTGGTATTAATAAGTCATTCTGCGGGTGGGGCTTTGAGTCAGTATGTGTTGAGTCGGGGAATGTGTACAGTACAGGGGTTTTGTATGTTGGCTGCTGTGCCAGGATTTGGATCGTAAGTCCTGCAATGCCCCAATTCCCCAGAGCTCGAAGCTGATTGCACCTAGCTGGTCTTGCTACAGTTTCTGGTTCCTCCGTGCTCCGTTAAATTTCTACTACCGCTGCTTTCATTCAAAGTACCTGATGGCGACTACAAAGCAGGTCAAAGACGCTTTCTTCACGGCAGACACACCAACTCCAGTCGTGAAAAGCCTGGAGCGCTTACTCTCGCCGTACGAAAGTATGCTGTGGCCTGTGCAGGCTCTCTCACCGTTCATCACCGGCCCAGATGTTCTCAGTCGAATCACCGGCTGGACTTCGAGGAAGCCCATAGGCACCATGGCAAATGGACCTGCAGGAATCACGCCGAGGCTTCTAGTCCTGGCTGCCGAGCACGATGTGCTCTGCACACCACCTGTGCTGGAAGATGCGGCAAGACGATATCGAGCAGCGTTTCATCATTGCGTGAGGGCGGGGAAGCTCGACGGCGTATCTGAACATGAGGCACGAGCCGAGAAAAGTGATGAGGAGGGCGAGGATCGGGATGGCGTTGCATTTACTGTCGTTGGAGGCTTGGCTCATCACTTACAGAACCATGAGAATTGGGAACGGGGAGCTCAGGCTTTGTTACGTTGGACAGAAAAGCTGTAAGAGACGACTCTGGGTGCCTGTACAAGCTTTGCTTCACTGGCCTTGGGTATGGTTAGCACGTGTAAAAAATGTATGGCGTTGTCGACCATTTACTAGGACGTGTGAGTAACTTCTTTGCACTTATCGAGGATACTCCCATTCTTGGTTCAGACACGTGTGTTGCAAATCCCTCTAATGTGTGCGCGCCGCTCCGGCGTCAGAAATCTTGTGGTGGATAAAGAAGAGTATCAACAAAGTGGATTTGCC
>TARA_R110002003_G_scaffold1364_2_pt1 | contig 15791 bp, 14 predicted proteins | sample TARA_R110002003 | Tara Oceans TARA_R110002003 (sample SAMEA4396441) | marine metagenome | biome: Westerlies Biome; feature: [SRF] surface water layer (ENVO:00010504); material: water (ENVO:00002006), including particulate matter (ENVO:01000060) such as... | depth 5 m
GAATGAATGACAACTGCATCACATCATACTCTCTCTTCTCTTCCTCTTTGCTTCGTGACTTGACTTGACTGATCTTGGCTTTGCTGTTGCTTCACCTTTGCTTGCTTGTTTTTCCTTCTTTATCACATTCTTCTCACTTCCTTTATATACAGTTATGCATGGCCTACAAGTTGCGCCTGTTCTATACCATCTTCTCTAGCCTGTTGGACACGCAGCGGAGTAGTGCACATATACAACTCAAACACGCACTCACTGACACAAGGTGTTCGTTGAGGTGGTGGCTTGAGAGTATGATGAAGATAGCACGAAGCCGCAACAGGCTATTGTCAAACCATTGAAGCGCAACGATAGCACTGCAGCTACCGCAGTAGTTGACTTCACCCAAGCGCAGATGCGAAAGCTAAACCACGCTGCCTTGCTCACGTTGAATAACAAGCAGCTCACGCTCATGTTCAACATATGATTCATCTATATCCCCGCCACCAATGCAACGCAGCGCAATGCTATGCTATGCAACCTCCTCCATCTACACCACTCCACTCCACTCCACTTCCATCCACAACCCTATCAACTTCCAGCATCAAGCATCACACATCCCTCATCCTCCCCCTCGGAATCTCCGTCTCCACCATCTCCAACCCACTCAGACTCGGATACCGCTTACTAAACGTATCCACGTCCCACTCCTCCCCATCGGCTGCCTTGCTGCTCGCTTTCGTCGGCGACGCCGCGCTCCCGCCCGTCTGCAGATTCTTCGGCTTGGGAGGTAATCGCGGCGCCGGGCCCGACGGAGCGCGCATATTGATAGCCGGCGGTGCAGACGACGAGGGGATTGGGGGCGGCATGTTCGGTCTCACGGATGCTGGTTTCGCATAGGCGAGGTCTGGTTGTACCGTCGTAGGCATATTGACTGGTTTGCGCGCAATGGCAGGAGGTTGGCGCATGCCGGATTGGTCCTGTGGTCTCATTGGCAGCGGCTTCCCAGTGTCCGTGTACTTTCCGTACCCTTCTGCGGTCCTGTTGACGGCGGCCGGTTTACTGCTTTCGTCGAGGAGGTTCTTGACGCGGTTCTGGATGGTAGATGCCTTGGACGGAACGCGGGGTTTGCCCTGGCCTTGTTGGGCGATGCGTTGGCGGTATTCAGCGGCCGCTGCTTCGACGCGGCGTTCTTCTTCGTTGAGGCGGCGCTTTTCAAGTTCGCGACGGACTTCTGGGGGCAGGTCTTGGGTTTCGTCGATGGCGCTGCGGTCGTCGTCGCTAAGACCACCGGTTGCTTCAGAGCCGGCGATGGGTGTGAGTGTAACTTTGCCTCCGTTGGGGTCAATGAGTTGGTCCGTCGGAGTCAATGGTGGCTGATCACGTTCGTGTTCGGGTGTCTTGTTGTGTTCGAAGCGACGGAATGCGTCGCCGAATCTGCCTTTAACAATGTTCTTGGTGTTGCCAGCTAACGAGGACAAGCTTCCGCGCTTGACATGTTTTGACTGTGAGCTACTTCTGCGATGTTTGTGTTTGTGATCCGGGTTATCTTCAATCGCTCGAAGGAAATCTATGCTCGAACGGACGTTCTTCTCCTCAGGTTCGGGCGGTGAGTCGTCAATCGCACTTGACGTAGTTCGTCGCTGCAACGATGGTGCATCAAAATTGCGGCCAGGCGCTTGTTCACGATCTCGGAGGTAATCCAAGTTACTCTCCACGTACATGCTCGCTGGCCTGGCACCAGAGTTCGCTGACTTGGATCGATCAAGCGCACTTCCGAGGTCCATTGCGGACGGACGCTGGCCTTCCAAGGATGGGCGCGACGATGCAGGAGATTTTGGTATGCTGAGGGTCGACATTTGTGACCGTGTGCGTTGATCAAGCGAGGGTCGTGCGGGCAATGCGAATTCAGGCTTCAAGGACGGACTTGGTTGCTGCTTGACAAATGTTCGAGGTTGGCTCATAGTGCGGTTGTGATGCCCAGGTTCAGGCACTTTCCATATTGGCCGGCTGCTGGTGTCGGGCAGTTTCTGTTGCACCGGAGCAGGAGACGATCGCGGTGATGTTTGTACTCCCGTGGAGACCATACCGACGCGCTGTGGAGTAGGCTGTACGATGGTTGGATTGGACGTGCGTGGACTGTCCTTAGCCTCGTAAGGCTTTGGTTTTTTTATTGAGGCAGCCCTCGAAACTACAGTCGACGGAACATTGGAGGATGACTTGGGCGTAGGGGCAGACTCGACCTTCGTGGCTGGTGGCAGCGCGAAGGCATCATCGGCTAAAGCCTCAACTACGCGCTTGCTGAGGGAAGGATCGGGCGTGGTTGGTGTCTGTCCGAATTCGAATTTCTGGCCTCGATCATGTAGTAGTGAGAATTCGTCGAGGGAGGGGAATCGCGCAGCGAGTTCGTCTGCTGCTGCTCGGCGGACTTGAACATCCTGAGAGTCAAGAGCCGCAAAGGGATCCGACGTCGTCCCTCTCATGGGAGAAGGACTTGGCTTTGCTGTAGGAGGCTGTTGAATGGGCGCAGTTGGTCTTCCTCTCCGCATTGGCGCGATGTCCGGTATGTGCTGCACTTTCTGCACAGGGGCAACCTTTTGCAGGCCTATAATAGGCGAAGAGGTAACAGCTGGCTCAGTTGGCGGAAGCTGCTGGTTCCTTCGAGCTTCTGACTGCGTCCGCCCAGAGTATATCTTGAGTATGTCAGCGCGAATGATTCGGGGGCCGATGCTCCACATACATCCTTGATTGGAACCGCTCGGTGTCTCATGGAGCAGACTTCGGCCACCACTTGGTAGATGTTGGGTCGGTGCTGTGGATTCTCGCGTAACATGGAGCCTGCGGTACCATTAGCAACCGATGCAGTTCTCAGAGCAGCCACCCACCTATCAGCTTCTTCAGCCTGTCCGAGAACTGCGGGTATGATGGGTACTTGAAGGTGGCATTCAGGATAGCCATTTGCCCCACCTCCTCGAACGGCGTTGTGTAGTAGCACAGCTTGTACAGCAACACTCCCAATGCCCAGATGTCGCTCTTCTCGTCTATCGGCTGCTTCCGGTATACGTCGATCATCTCCGGACTGCGGTACTGCAGTGTGGTATGCCGTTGCACGTCGTCTTCGATCAGCCTCCCCTCGGCGGCAGTGGTAGCAGCCGGCCGTGGCGGTGCGGTGGACCCAAAATCACAAAGCTTGTAGACCTTGTTGTTCGACACGGTGGTGATGAGGACGTTCTCGACCTTGAGGTCCCGGTGCAGCAGCGGCGGCTTGAGGTAGTGCATGGTCGCAACGCCCTCGGCAACATCAGAGAAGATGTGCAGAATCTCAGGCTCCGTCAGGCGGTGCTGCAGCCGCGTGTTCATGAAGTCGATCAAGCCTCCCCCTGAGCAGTATTCCATGAGGAGAAACACCTCGTAGCCGCCGCCCTTCAGCTGCGAGGCGTGCGAGTCCATGTAGGTGACAATCTTCTGGTGGCCCTTCAGCTTCTTCATCGTCTCCACCTCGGTCCGCATGTTCGCCAATGCATCCTTGTCCGGCGCGGCCACTCTCTTCAGCACGGCGACTTCTGGCGGGCGGCCGTCGGCTTTGGGGACGCGGACGAGGTAGACGTGTGCAAAGCCGCCCTCGGACAGATATCGCTCGATGGTGACACGGTGGCTCCCGACCTGCACCTTCGTGCCCGGCGCGAAGGTGCCCGGCGGCACATTGGAGACGGGAATCGGCGCCGGTGCGCGGTATGCTGCCTGCTGGGCCTTTGCGTACGGTGCGGAGGGGGCATAGTGGGCCGAGGACATGGCGGCGGTGAAGGAGCCTGCTGCGAGCAGGGACAGCGGGCGCTCTACTTCTTGCGCATAGAGCTGATTCAGGAGGCGACTGTGCGGATCACGGGCGTAGTGAGCGTGCGGGTGTCGTGGAGTTGCGGTCGAGCGAGCATGCCTAGAGCCGTGCATGCGCCAGTCGAGGTGCCGTCCATAGCGGTCACAAGCAAAGCCACGCTACAACGTCACAGATGCGTCCGCTGATGTCTGAGAGCTGGAGCCTGTAGAAGGACATAGCCTGCCCGTTTCAATATTCACTTGTATCTATGTCTCTATTTTATTGCTTTGTCAAACTCATCAACACAATATTCGAGGGACAGGAACGGCTTGATGTGGCGCAGAGGGGAGCGCGATGCGTACTGGTTGGTTGCTTCCCATCTCCCCGATTGGGTGGACTAGTCTGCGACAACACGCTTGCAGCAGAGTCAACACCTGCGCACATGGAGTCTTATCGACGCGAGTCGATGTCCTGAATCATATGGAATATCACGCCAATATGGAGAGGAAGCATTTGAACTGAAGTAGTACGAGGTGAAGTGATTACTGGCTGATCTTGGCACCATCCGATCAACAGCACAGGTCAAGGTCTTCAGACTCCTACATCTGTGTTGAGGGGCGTTTTAAGGGCGGTCGAGAATGCGGACACGGTCTCGGAAGATGACGATGTATGCATTCAAGCTAGTAATACCCAACATGTCCATCTCAGCAGTTGAGGCGTAGTGCAACATCTGACGCGTTCGGGTCACTCCAGAATCTCTCCTTCTTCGAGCTCATCTTCGTTGTCTAGACCATCTCCTTCTTCGAGCACATGCTCATCATCCGTGACCTGCACTGTTACGGAGTCGAAGCGATGGTGCTGCGGTCTGCTGCCATGCTTCTTCGTTGGGACTGAGTCCCAGCGTAACTTCGGCCCCAGAGAGACAGAACGATCATGTCTGCAAAACCTATATACTCCTATATCTTCAGGGTCTTCTTCGATCGTTCCTTTCATCTGGTCTGACACCCCAGCTTGTGCGATATATCGCCGTCTCAACTTGTCCGGCTTCTCGCAGTTCTCAAGTTCTCGCTGATCGAGAAGCGCTTTCTCGGACTTTGCTTTCCGGTTCGCCGATTTGAATCCTTGTTTCTGCCGTGCTGTATTTTCAATCTTGCATTCCGTTCGCTCGCGCTCTCGTTTGCATCGGTGAATTATTGCGGCCTGGATGTCTTCAGCACAACGTCTTTTAACTTCATCGCTTTCCCTTCATCTTCTCCAACACCCTAACCTCTTGTTCTCTCTGCAGCCTCAGCTTCTCCAATTCTTCGTCAATTGCACGATTTTTCTGCACCGCTTTCTCGCGCTCTTCCATACGATCTCGGGCTTCGGCCACCTTCTCTGCAATCGCGGCTCTGACAGCGTCTTGGAACTGCTCGGGTGTCTCGATCTGATGGTCCCGCATGAACTTGGCTCTAAATGCGGCCAGAGTTTCTGGCGAGGGGCCTGGACCACCGGTGTGGTAGCCGTTCACATGCGTGAGATTCAGCCCTGGGATCGGCGAGGGATATGTGCGCAAGTTCGAGGATAACGGAATAGGGAGCTGTGACGCTGGAACCACGGGAGTCTCGCGACTTGGTGTGGGGATAGACGAGTTCTCGGGCGGATGTAAGATGGCGTTCATGACCTCGTTCTCAAAAGACTCGTTGTACGGGACGGTGGCCGGCGAGAAGTCGACCACGGGTTGGGATTGGGGCATTGCGTCGTCGGCGGGACTGACGTCTTCGCCAGGTGTGAGCGGCGCATTGGACATTGGGGTGTCTATCTGAGCCATGCTTTCAAGTGTGGGTCAGAAAACTATGCGGTATTTGTAGAGCTGTGAGCCTAGCAGGTACGTTCTTCGGTGCTGCGAATGTGTCGTAGTCTAGATCGTTCATCGTGGTTGAGATGCAATAGCTCCCAGCCGAACTTGGTTAGCTGATTTTTCGGACCTCCGAGATCCACCGCATCGCAACTTCCCCAACACTCGCTGATTGGGCTCGGCAAAGACACCCCTGCTTGGGCGCATGGTGCGTGCTTTGGTATCAACCCGACGGGGTGCTACACGGTCACGAGAATGGCCCAGGTCGGCGGCGCGCTGCCGAGCACAAACAATGACACTTATCATCAACCAACACCTAGATACGAAGACAGTAGTTTGGATTCAAGGGACTGCAATCAGCACTGTCTCTTACGTTGAAGCGCTTCCACCAGCTGCAGGCTTCGCCTCTCCCCCACTCCCTCGTTTAGGCGAACGAGGCTTCATATTGAGCAGATCAACAATCCAGAGCTTATCTCCAAACTCATACCTCAGCCTATCAGCCAGCTCCTTCTGATGTGCTGCGGCTTCCTCCTTCGTCAAGCGTTGGTTGTACGTCTGGGACGAATCATTCAACGTACTCGTCACGAGGTCTTTTGCTCGCTCCATATACGCGTTGTACACGACGCATAGTCAGCATGCTCTCGATACTCATTAACATCAGTAAACTCACTTCCAATCTACCGTCGACGTATCCTTGTCTCCCTCCTTGTCGCACGGCTCCTGCGGCTGCCGCGGGTCAACCCACCACGACCGCACCTCTCGGAAGTCGGATATGTCGGGGTTCTCTCGTCACTGTGGGGAAAACTTCATGACTGCGTTGCGTCTCGACCCCCGCAGCTTTTCAACGTCGCCGCCGAATTCTGCGGTCCATTTCACGCGCCATTTGTAAACGTGCTCGCATAGATTGGCAAATCCAGGATCGACGGTGTAGCCAGGGTCGGGGTCGTGTTCCCCCGGCGTACTCGAAGTGCCATATCTTATAGGGAGGCGTGAGGGCCTGGAATGTTCTGGGTTGGTCGGTCGCCATGTTATGTTGGTTATAGGTATAGTGGGCAAGCTGTGTATTCGAAATTTGCAATAAAGTAAAGAAGAGTGCGGGTATGGAAGGTTTTGCCCTGCCTTTATAGTACATGTGACGCACGCAGAAGTTGCAGTTCTGCGTCAAGTATTACTGCTACTTTTCTTATGAGCAACTTCCGTTGTCATGAATAGTCATGGAGCATGGGCCATCGAAGTTCACAGATCTTCTCATGGTCTTATACCACAGAGTCATACCACAGAGTCAACCATATGGCACGGCCACTGCAGACTCAATAGTATTGCTCTCTCCCTACGCAATGACTGACCTATGAATGCGGTACTGATACGACTGCACCTTAAAACCATTGGAGTCACCATGACACGCCGTGACAATATATATCATGGAGTCAATGGACCACTGATTCATGTTGGATGCACACACTGTCGCTCGCTGAGACCAGTCAGTGTTGTGAGGCATTGATGCAGTATAAATACCTTTGAGAGATCGCCAAATAACTCCATCAACTTACCAACAGCGGCTTTTAATTTCTTCACATTTGAAGAAAGACCAATGGCCATGTCCTCAGTGAGCGCCGCTCCCAAAATGCCCAATACACCATACACACTATTCCCAATGTTCTATTTCTACGGTGATCCCGAAAAAGTAGGAATCGGTTTCACAACCAACCAGAACGACTACGAAGCTTGCACCGGCCACCTCGGCTTGGTCAGTCATCGGCCACTTGTTTTCAATAGCGCTGCCCGACTTCGTGCTGCGAAGCAAGCACTGTCGACTTTCGCGCGCAACGAGTTCAGCCCGCACCGGCGTAATCCCAATATACCACTTGAGCAGGAAGCGGCTATGTATTGGATCTCGCGAACCGGTGAGATCGATAAAACCGGGACGAAGAATGAGTCAATCCTGACACTTGGGCGTAAGTTTCTTTATCCCAGGTCTCAACCAAAACCTAACGACGGAATTGCTGACGATAATGACGGTGTAGTGGCTGTAGCCATGAACAAGCAAATTAGCAAACGAATTCCCCAGTACCTTGTGGAGGGTCACGCGATGTCTATCGCGGCTCCAGAATTGGCTGCGGAAGTGGAAAGGCGCTTGGACGAGGAGCTGAGGCTGCATGACATGAGTGTGAGTGATATCAACAGACTCTGGGAATTTCCGAGACAGCAGATTGAGGAAGCAGGTGATGAGGAGGAATCTGAGTCTGAGGCTTAGATGCGCGGGAATGGGGATGTTCGTGGTTAGCTTCAGGTGTATTGGAGTGAGAGTTGAGCGGAGGGCGAAGATCTTGCGTTTGACTTTTTGTTTCTTTTGTCTTCCTTTTTTTGTTGCCATGTCGGAGTGCAGGATTAACGTGTAGATATTTGATACCTAGGCCCCATCTTAAATTATGTTTTCTCAAGGTGTCCTCCTGTCGTGCCTCAATCTGCCAGACCGGCTGGTCTATAGTCAACGTCTATCTCAGATCTTCTCCTCGATCTCGTCGGGCAGCGTTTTGACCTTCTCCTGTGCGGTGTATACCGCCAGTAAGGCCTAATGTTGCCTGAAGAGACGCGGTCGCGCATGTCTCAAGTCCTTCCCTCGCTCCAACAATTCTATGGTATCGGCCAAAACTTCTCCACAATCTCCCCCGGTAGCGTTCCCACGCTCTCCTTGGCTTCATATACAACTAGCCCGTCTTCACCCCTACCAAGGGCGTACATATAGGCTGATCCCTCCTTCGTCTCCTCCCTGACCACGCGTCGCAGTTCCTGAAGCAGCCATTCGAGCTTCTGTAGATCCACAAATCAGCCGCCTTGACTTCCGTCTCCCATGCCACGAACTCGTCCACATCGAGGTGCTTGGCATTGCCCCTTGTGAACTCACTCTTGTTCGCCTTATTCTGCGCACCAAGGCAGCAGTTTGGTGTTCGACCGTACCACATCTGCTCTTTGGGAATGGGCGAGGACTTGCTCTTGATCTCGAGTATATGACGGTGATCAATCAGCTTTCCTCCGCGGATTACAAGGATTGGTCAGGTCCGCTATGCGCAATACCTTCGATAGGGTCGGATGGAGGAGTGTCGAAGGTATCAAGATGGTGTAATGAGTTTTCCACTTTCCAAAGTATGATCTGATTTTGTCGCGAGGTTGACCGCAGGATGACGTGAAATTCGTGCGTCCAATTATATATTATTTTCCGCTCCAAAACTTCTCCACAATCTCATCGGGCAGCGCCCCGACTTTGTCCTTGGCTGTGTACACCCTCAGCGACGGGTCTGGTTTCTTCGAACCCTCTGCCGCACCTTCCGGCCTCGGTTCATCTTTCCCCAGAAACACTGCAATCGCTGCACCATTCTCCTTGGTGACATTGCGAAGCTCTTCGAGTAACCACACGAGCTTTTGCAGACCCAGTTGATTCTCTTTCTCCCATGTCTCGAAGTCCCCCATACTCATCTGCTTCACCTCGACTTTGCCCTTGGCGTAGTCCCGGGGATGCTTCTGCGGAAAGCTTCCCAAGCCGCAGTACGGTGTGCGGCCGAACCACATTTGATCCTTTGGCACCTGCGTCTGGTTGCTCTTGAGCTCCATGATATTCTCCTGTGATATAGTCCTGCCACCCTTGATGACTGTAGTTCGGTAGGGGCCACTGTGGGCGATGTTCTGTGTTGGACCGTTCTCGGAAGATGCGCTGGGATCGGAGGTTGAAGCAGGCTCCGAATCAATCTCGACATACGCGTCGACTTCGATTCTGACGATAATGCGGAGGCCACCAAAAGAGTACAGGAGTACTCGATGATGGCCTTCGGCATGCTCGAGATCTGGGTCTTCGGTGGTGAACTCCTTCTCGAAGTTATGGCCGCACGATCCCTCTGCTGGAGAGCCCTTGGCATGTGCAACCTTCCTACCGACGAAGAGAGTCTTTCCAATCAAGTCGAGTGTAAAGTGGAATGCCTGTACGGACTTCTTGCTCACGAACTTGAGCAAGTTGAGGAGTGTTGTGCGGTTGATGACAATATCGATATCATCGAACCGGAGCTCTGGATTTGCAACAAAAAGCGCTTGCAACAAAGGCTCGAACTGGTGAACGGCCGCACGAGTAGCGTGCTGGTCGATCCAATGTCTACCCTCATCCGGGTTGAGCTTCCTTAAGGTATCTGGAGGTGTCCATCGGGCTGGAGTACCGGGGACGTATATAGTTGGATCTTCGACTTGCTTCCAACTGTACGTGCAGATGACCTTATATCCACCTCGATAGGTGACAAGTTTTGCGGTTTGTCCGATATCATTTGGACCCAAGCATCGAACAAGCTCGTTCTTGGTTACGTTTGCGAACATCCATGGGTGGTCACGCACCTCCCTCTCCTTGTATGGTGCCCGATTCTCTGCATTTCCACAAAGTTTGTCAAGCGTGCCACGATCTTGTATTATGTTGACAGTTGTTTGTGTACCGCTATCGGCAGTCGCCCGGGATATAGGACTCGAGAATCTGAATCGTGCGGTAAGCCAGTTGAAATACATGTTTGTAGTGGTCGGGGAAACGGTCTTGAGGACGGAGTTGGGGCACAGAAGGTTGAGCAGGGTTGATGGCAGTAGAAGTTGCTTAAAAGATCAAGGGACGTGGCGATGGAAGAAATAGGTGAGGGTAAGGCATTTTTCGCTCACTAGGAGTGCAACAGGGCAGGGGTTTCTCTCCAGTGAAAACATGAGTAGTGCCCTTCGTTTGCAATTCAAGCACAACCTCGCAAACAACGGAGAAGTGAAAGTGACGCGAATGCACTCAGGGGCCGTACTTGCTAGGTAGTCACAACTGTGCAGAGCACGAAGCGTATCTCCACATACGCGATGCCCGTCATTCGATCCTCGTACGCAATGATATCTTTATCCGCTTTCTAGAGAATTCACCAGCGTCTGGTATCTCGAGCCCAGAATTTGAGAAGAGAGTCCCATTATAGTCCATGACGGCTCTCAGTTGGAAATCAATGTGGTTCTTCTCGGAAGAGTCAATCCAATGCTGGAACTGGCGTTTCGAGCGATCGGATGGCGGGTCACTAATAATGGCGGATGCTTGAAATCGTCTCGCAGCCACGCATCTTGTGAAATGTTAGCGAACAGTATCATGGGAAACTTTAGCTCGAGTACCCACCAAGATCGGCAAACAGTGTATACATGGTTCGACGTGGAAAGGCTAGGGGCCACCAGTTGCCATTCTCGCACATTCGTTCATACAACATCCCGTTATGGTTCATCTGCCCCACCAGACGCCCAGTGCTGCCAAATATCAACCAGTAGCTTGCACAGATCGCATTTGAGTACGAATGTATTGAGATATTCCAGTCGAGTGCGTTCATATCCATCGTGCCCAGCGCAAATGTTTCGACCAACGGGCCCAATTCCGTGATTGCCGGCAAAGTGCATGCTGGGCATGTTGGCCCAATGTAGCCTGATAGAGACATACATTCATATAAAGAAAGCACAATATCAATATGAGTCCGCACGGGACATGTTCGGAAAACTCAGAGAATTTACGGTCGCTTGCTGGAGGTTGCATGAAGGTGGGACACATGCGGCTCATCTCTTATGCTTGCAGTGCGAAGGATAGTTGTCGCATAACAGAGGGACCAAACTGACTTCGAGTGAAGTAGTCCAATATCAGAGCGCGTTTCGATAGTATCATGGCGAGGTAGTGGATCAAATCCTTTTCGGTCGTGGCTCAGTCAAGTCTCGCAGCTGTACCAGTATATGCCACAAAGGCAACCTGGCGATGCAATTCTCGCTGACGGCAGTTTTCTCGATGTATTGTATGTTACAAATAGGTGATTGGGGATGAAATGTGTTGCGAGAGTGGTGATGAATGCAACAGCCCCACAAGTGGACACGGCCAGACTGTGATTGGACGGGCCGATTTCGGCAACCATACACCTTCGTTCTTGCAACAACCAGAAAATAGATGAATCGTGTTCACAACCGCACGATCTGACTCTGAAATGCTCCTCCGACCAGCACGACACTGCACTCGATCTTTGCATTCATCAACACGAGCAGTGACGGTTAGACAGCCATTGCAAACACCCACATTACCTTGCCGAAACCGGCAAGACGCGGTTCCCAAATTTTCGAACACACAGTCATTGACGCATAGACGTGCAATTGCAACATCAACTTCACGCTTTCAACAAATTGGTTCTACTGAGCCAGAACGGATCTCAACATCCTCCAAAATGGCCGGCGACGATCACTACCTCACGCTCCAATGCCCAGATAAGGCAGGCATCGTGTACGCCGTCACAGGCCTGTTGGCTAAAGAGAATCTCACCATCCTCGACTTGCAGCAGTTCTCCGACCCAGCGTCGAAGACTTTCTTCATGCGCGTTCACTTCGGTCATTCGCCCGAGCTCACCGGCCTGCAAGAAAGCATGGCCAAACTGGCCTCGGATATGCAGATGACCTATCAAATCCGGCGCGTCGACGCCAAACCCAAAGTGCTCATCATGGTCTCTAAAATCGGACACTGTCTCAACGACCTCCTATTCCGCGTCAGTTCCGGGCAACTGAAGGTCGAAGTGCCGATCATTGTCTCGAACCACCCGGACTTCTCGGAACTGGCGAAGAACAATGGTATCGAGTTCCACCATCTTCCTGTGAACAAGGACACCAAGGAACAACAGGAGTCCCAGATTCTGGATTTGATCGCAAAACACAACATCGATCTTGTCGTCCTAGCGCGCTACATGCAAGTCCTGTCCCCGCGCCTGTGCACAGAAATGTCAGGCAAGATCATCAACATCCATCACTCGTTCTTGCCCAGCTTCAAGGGCGCAAAACCATATCACCAGGCATACGAGCGCGGCGTTAAGATCATTGGCGCGACGGCGCATTTCGTCACTGCAGATTTGGACGAGGGTCCGATTATTGAGCAGCGCGTTGCTAGAGTCGATCATGCACTGAGTCCGAAGGAGTTGGTCGAGGAGGGAAGTAACGTCGAGAGCCAGGTGCTTGCGGCAGCCGTCAAGTGGTGGAGCGAGAAGAGGGTCTTCTTGAATGGGCAAAAGACTGTTGTGTTCAACTAGGCCGCTGATGAGAGAGGCTCGGGGAAGGCAGCATTAAGCTTCGCGTTTTGTATATACAATCAATCTTGCCAATGTAAGCCACTTGGTTTCCAAAACACTAGTCATACCTCCTACAGTTCCCCAGCTGTTCGACTCATCTCCCGCTACTTCGGTGCGCTCTCAGCCGATGCCATCAGACCTCTTCCGAGAACTTGTGTTCAGCACTTCCGAAAGCAGTATCGGCACTTCCGTTTCGGGCTACCTCGCCCCGTCTCGAGGCGCGCGTCCACGAGGCAGTTGTGCATGACTGGCGGCTCGATGCGACGCAATTGTGGGTCCAGGAACCAATTCGCAACGCTCATGCGCCAGACCAACCTACCCAGGCGTGTGCCAAGAGATGGTTGATGGTCACGATGCGGTTCGCTGGGGATAGCAAGCGAGTGCGGAGTGTGGAGAGAATACGGGCGTGGGTTGTATAAAGAGAGGTAGACGAGGTGCTTGAACATGATTTCCGCACACAAGCATTTCAAGCTACTTGAAGGTCCCTACTTTGAAATATCACTCGAAGGCGACGTTTTGCGAAAAGTATCAATTCGCATATCCACAACACAATGGCATCATCATCAGAAGCAGCGCCTGTCAAGACTGTGCAGCTCGAGGGCAAAATCATTGCCATTACCGGCGCAAATAGAGGTCTGTACATACCACTATCCTTGCTACGTGTAGGTCACACTAACACATCTCAGGAATCGGTCTCGGCATAGCAGATTGCTGTCTCTCCAACGGCGCCAAAGCAATCTACAGCATCGACATCGGCGACACAGGCGACGATTTCGCCGCACTTTCAGCCAAATATCCCAACCAGCTCTTTGCTCTGCAAGCCGATGTGACAAAAGAAGAATCGATACAAGCCGCCATCGACCAGATTCTCGAAAAGGCAGGGGGTCTGCACGGCATGGTGTGCAACGCTGGAAGGACCAAGCACAAGGCCGCGTTGGACTTTACGACTGAGGAGATTGACCAGTTGTGGGGTGTGAATCTGTATGGGAGCTTCTACTCGGCGCGATGCGCGGCAAGGGCGTTTATCAAGCAGGGTGTCAAGGGAAGTATTGTGTTTACGGCGAGTATGGCGAGTTATCGTCCGAACAAAGTACTTATTCTTCCCATGGTTAAAGATTCCAGAGGTGCTGACATTGCAACAGCGCGTTCCCTCGGCTCCATATGGCGCGTCTAAAGCCGGTGTGCGCAACATGACACACACCCTGGCTATGGAATGGGCACAATACAACATTCGCGTCAACTCCGTATCTCCGGGACTGGTCAAGACAGCGATGACGTACTGGGTCGAGCAGCAGCCAGATTGGGAGCAGCAGCTCAAGTACTACGGCGGTATACCTAGACTAGCGGAGGTGGAGGAGCTTGGTGGTGCTTACGTGTACTTGCTCAGCGATGCAGCGAGCTACACTACGAGCATTGACATTCCAGTAAATGGCGTCATTGGTATTTGTTGAGTGGTATGTCTGGGATTTGGAACGTGGCGAAGATGATACTATGTGGCGCAGCTGAAGTAAGAATCTAGAGCATGTTTCAAAAAAATATGACAGGCTTGTTTTCCGCTTTCAGTCGTCCTTTTCGTCCCACATCTGCCTCTTAGTGCGCCTTTGCAGTCCTGCATATGGGATGCCTCGTCGAATCGGCCCTACTTCTGATGCGACTCCGAATGCACAGTGTCCGACACCCTGGTACCCCTCCCCGGACATGTACTCGACTTCGGTATGCTCGTTAAGTACGCCAAACTTGAGTCTGGTGTGCATGAGTTCTAGCGGGAAGGGATCGTTCCCAAGACAAGCGCCGCGGCTTATGTCGTCAAGCGTCGTGTTTCTCGTCGTGACCAGGATACGCGAGAATCCGGTCGAGAAAGTGGTCCCGTCTTCCCAGATGGTCAGAGCGCCGAATGCTAGGATGAGAAGCGTGATGAAGATGACGGGTGCATAACACTGCCACAGTCTCTTCGGAACATACACAAAGGATGATATGACTTCCGATCGCTTTACCGTAAGATTCTCTGACCCAATGGTGAGCATCTCCGGCATGGAGAATAGTGACAATACCATGTCCGCGTAGAAGCTTTCAATTTCCTCGGTCAAATTTTTCTTTGGCTCACTATTCTTCTGCACTAGTCGTGTCTTAGTGACATCAGAATAGACTTGCGCGTAGTATGGCCCAGGTAGGGGCGGCGCAAGGTCAACATGTCCACGCACGAAGTCTCGGAACAGCTCGCCTAATGCATGGTAGGCTGCTATTCGCTTGTATGTCGCTACGTCGTTACGCGGACTGACGTGGTTCTCCGCAGGCTGGGGCTCTACGCTAGTATCTTGCGAACCGTTTGCGAAGAGCGTAATATTCGTGTCCAGTACAGGCTTTAGATACTTGCGTGTATGCATCGAATGAAAGAATGGCTCCGTCCAATTCCACATGACATCGTACTCTGTCTCCATGTGTTCGCAACGAATTACACGGGGCTCGTAGTAGTGTGTCCAGTTTAGGGAAAGCGGCTCGCTTTTCGGTATGGGCAGCGTGGTGTTGAAGGAGTAGCCTATCCATACAATGGGTTCATGCTTGAAAACGCCAAGATCTTTGGGAGGTTCACCGACGGGAATCCCGCCGGTACCTTTTTTGAAAATGGCGTCTTGTGGTCGTGCGTAGTTGCCAAGGTCTACATCGGCATGGTAGACAAGCTTATTGGTAGGTGCCAGTATTGTTGTGTCGAAAGGCGCATTGAACTCTTTTAGCCGTCCTGTGTCATTGATACCCTTTGCCACTTCAATGCACTGATATGCAGGAGCAACGAATTTCTGTGAGTAAGTGCAATTGAAATTCCCTCCACAGGAGTGGTTCCGCCCGTTTTGCATGACGTTGGAATGGTCCATGCCGCTGTAGGCGAATAAAAGCGCAATTCTTCTGGCCTCTGCAGATGGCTGGTCATAGTAGTCAAACCATCCCTCAGTTTTGGCTGTTGGATCAGTCGTGTTATAATACATGACTGATCTCTTAAAGGAGTCGTTGGTGTACTTCACTGGATTTCGCCAATCCTTCG
>TARA_R110002003_G_scaffold126_47_pt1 | contig 15766 bp, 11 predicted proteins | sample TARA_R110002003 | Tara Oceans TARA_R110002003 (sample SAMEA4396441) | marine metagenome | biome: Westerlies Biome; feature: [SRF] surface water layer (ENVO:00010504); material: water (ENVO:00002006), including particulate matter (ENVO:01000060) such as... | depth 5 m
TTCTGGAGGTATACGCCAAGCTCGTCGATGTAAATACTCGTTGAGCCTTGCAATGTAAATCGCGGAATTACTTAGCGCTAGAACAGGATTCAACCTAAGAGAAGTTAAATTTGGAGACGACGATTTATGAGAAATGCAAGAAAGCGGTAATTGTAGGACACAGTTACAGAGGGCTTTGCAAATTAACCATCTTCACACCTGATTTTGTGCTAGAATATACAAGACGCCCAAAGTAAACGCAGATGCCAGTATATGCTCATTTCGACTAGATAAACAGAATGCGTAGAAGGGTATGCTAAAGAAACCACAGGACTATGACAACGAAATGCACAAATTACCACTAGCTCATTACTCTTCCCAACTTGCTGAGCTTTCTTTCCTGTACTGCCAAGTAGAGCTTTACTCAACAGGCGTCTGGATCTTGCCGGCAGCCTTGACCAACTGCCTCAGGCGCTTCTCCATCGCCGTACGTCCCTCGAGAGTCTGCCACACCTGGTGAGGTGCTTTGTTGACCACATCCCATGCAACGAGGTTGTCCGTCAGTGTGGTCAAGTCCTTCTGCTTGCGTTCCCACTCGCTGTCTCTCTTGACCTCGATCCCGGAACTCACAATGGCAAGTGGTGTGTCGGCAGACTGAATGTTGCGTGCGGAAACGACCTCGCTCTTCGATAGGCTGTCGGCAACGAGGTTCTCTTGGAGCTGAGCCTTGATGAACTTGCCAGACTGATAAGCGTTGCGGCCGTAGACGCGATCTTCTCGAGTGCGACCCTTGAAGAGAGCGCCGGCAAGACGGACGGTGCCGAGGGGAGAGATGATGCCCCATGCCCAGAGCATGAAGCCGCGGCTGGGGCTGCCAATGCGATGAAGGAGGTCCTCGTGTAAGGGATCGACGAGAAGGAGGCCGGTAACCTGCTTCATGTGGCGAGAGCTGAAGATACGCGAGACGATACTGCCTGTGCCAGCCGACACAAGGATCCAGGGACCCTCCTCCCCAGCCTTCGCGAGAGCCTCGGACAAAGCATCGGCAGACATGCCGGCAGAGTGTGGCGAGGGAGCATTGTCGGAGAAGGCATAGCCAGGGCGGTCCCAGTAGCAGTAGCGGGAGATGGTCCCGTTCTTGTAGGACGAGTAAGCCCAGTGCTCCAGATCATACTCCAGAGGTTCTTCGCCAGCCTCGAGGAGCACAGTGGGATCTTTATGACCACCAGTGTGTGTGACGTTACCGACGCATGCAAAGTGGACAGCGTACTTGTCGCCGTCAACGAGGATACGGTCGCCGTACATGTTGAGTGTGGAGTCGCGGGCGCGAATTCCCAGGGTGGCAGTCATTAGCACAACAATAACGATAAAGACGACCGTAAGAATGGTTGCAACGAGAATCGCGACCCATTCCTTCAATGTCCGGCGCGTCTCTGCGCGTCCTGTAAGACGTTCCTCTTCTTCTCTCTTGCCGTATGCGACGACTCGGTCGGTCAAGATGCACCATACAGCCATGAGGAATGCCCATACCACGCTTGCGATGCCGATCCAGCCCTCTTCGAGCCTGATGCGTGGGACTGCGAGGATGACGATCATATCTACAGCCAGCAACACGGCGATGATGGCGGTGGTGATGCGAAGGCCCTTGGCCGGCGTGATGAAGAAGATGGTTGCGACAAGGAGATTGCCAATGGTAAGGCAGGTGTATGCGAAGTCGAAGAATCCGGATCCGCGACTGTGCATGCCTGGTGGGGACACGAAGATGGATACTAGCAGGAGCACCCACCACAGGAAGGACACGATAAGGAACAGGATGGTCAGGTAGCGCATTGCGCGCACCGTCCATAGATTGTAGGGCGACACCTGTCATCGTTAGCATTAATTGATACAATGAGTTCGATGATGGACTTACTGCTGGGTCGTCTGGGTCCAGGTATCCATCAGAGTTCGGAGGCCTGGGCCGATCAAGAAGCCTCGTTCGCTCGTTGGGCTCATCTCGAGGCTCATGGCTTCGTCTTGATGGCTCATAGCTTCTTCTCGAGGTCCGTGAAGCTCCATCATCTTGCGGAATTGGGTGTGGGGGCTCAACCGAGAGGTTGTCCCCATTCTTCTGGTCCTTCTTCCCGCCTCCCCACATACTCATTGTGAAGCTCGCGGAGAGCTATGATACTGCGATGCAGTCTGTCAGCTGCGAGGGCACCTCTCGAGAATTGAGGTATAGAAGGTAAGTAGGGTTATCGAGCTTGGAAAAGCTCCAGGAGGGATATACTGAGAAGGATGGTGTCGAGGGGCGCAGAATGTCTTGTCTGAAGCTGCACACGCGCTAATGCTTTTGATCGACGTCATGCTGGTCAGTCGCGGAGCTGGGCCCGCCCATTGCATGTTGCGGTATCTTGGAGCGCTTCACAAGCTCAAGCCCGCGGAGACTCTTCCGCTTCCAACTTGAATGTTTTGATGCTCCATGTTCTCGCCCGATGTCGCTCTTGTGAGCTGCTCATAGAGTTCGTTGAAGCTGCTACGTCATGACTGGTGCCAGATGAATCTTTTAGACACGCTCGCTAACCCATGCAATCGGGAATCCTTCAGCTGTGATCCCGGTCCATCAGATCAAACCCCACTGCATGTGAACGTACGTGCTCCCACCCCATGCTATCGCCATCCCACATCGACCAGTGAACTGTACTTGTATCTGCCACGTGCTAACCACATGACCCGATCGATCCCGGACCAGATCAACCAATACCAAGCGACTCTCTAGCCCACCTACTACCGAGCTTCAAACCATAGACATCCTAGCCTGACCACGCCATGTCAGACCTCGCGAAGCACTTTGCCAAGACGAAGCTGTCGTCCTTACCACCACCCGAGCCCTTGCCCGAAGAGCCTCCCGAATACGAAGATGACTCGTCCTCTGCATCGTCCATGTCGAGCACCGGCACCGTGATACCCACAAGCACTCAACGGCCTGCGCCTGCGATACATTGGTCAGACTACTATGCCCAAGAATTCTACCTCGAGCAAGATAGGTCAGGACAAGGTCATGCGAAATTCCATGTATACGTCACACCGCCCGCAACACCAAAGGCGGCTCTACTGGTCCTGCATCATGGCGCTGGAAGCTCAGCAATGAGCTTTGCATTGATGGCAAAGGAAGTCAGGAAGGCGATGCCAGAGCTTGGTGTCCTCGCCGTGGAAGCACGCGACCATGGCAGTGTAGTCTGGGATGCAGAAGGCAACGTCGACAACAACCTCAGTGTCGAGGTCCTGAGCCAGGACCTAGTGGACATGCTACTTCTCACACAAGCAAAGCTCAGCTGGCCCGAACTACCCACAATTATCCTCATTGGCCACAGTCTGGGCGGCGCAGTAGTAACACACACCGCGAACACACCGTCGTTAGGACCGAGGCTACTTGGCTATGCGGTACTCGATGTAGTCGAGGGCTCCGCTATGGAAGCTCTCGGCCACATGCAAACTTATCTGGCGAGTCGCCCGAAGACGTTCGCGTCGCTGCCGGCAGCGGTCGAGTGGCATATACGATCGCGAACTCTACGGAATCCACAGTCGGCAAGGGCGAGCGTACCGAGCCTGTTGTTACAAACACCGGAAGGGAGATGGGCATGGCGCACTGAGCTCGGCAGTACAGAAGCATATTGGGAGAACTGGTTCACTGGAATGAGCAAGAAGTTCTTGGGTGGAAGAGGTGCGAAACTGTTGATACTTGCGGGCACGGATCGCTTGGACAAGGAGTTGATGATTGGGCAGATGCAGGGTAAGTGATGTGAATGTTTCGTATTTGTGGCTACCGTATCTTACAAGAAGTAGGCAAGTTCCAGCTACAGGTCTTCCCGGCCTCTGGCCACTTCCTCCACGAAGATCAGCCTGACAAGACAGCCGAGGTCATAGTCGAGTTTGTCAAGCGCAACGACCGGAGTACGCTTGTACTACCACCGAAGGTGTCGGACCTTCTCGCGCAGGGCAAGAAGGTCTGAGTCCTCCAAAGTCCTCATCCGGGGGTTTCTGTCAGACATACTTTGCGAAAAGCAGCATGTCCACATATCTGCATACATGAAGTACCCTCAGCTCTTAGGTACTTAATTCCCCTCTTTCCTTGGGTGTAGTCCCACTGACAGCGTTCTAGCCTGGGTATCATAGAATTTTGTAGGTTGCTTCAGCATTTCTATGCTGACTCAAATGATGATTGACCGCAAGGATGGGCTGCGATCATGGCGATGCGGGATCTGCGGGAACTACGGCCGCATCTCCGTCACTCTTGGACCTGTGCTTCCTCTTCCTCTTGTGACCTGCTCCTTCACTCGGAGCACCATCTGTCGCAGAGGGTTCCCGGTCTGCCTCGGTAGACTTCGACTTCTTGGGCGCGTCTGCTGGAATCGCGCCTTTCTCTTTCTTCGGCTTCTTCATACTAAGCGGGTTGGGCTGCTTGGGGCCTTTCGCGCGTTTCTTCTTCGCAGGTGGCGCGTCTCCTGTGGCACCGTCTGCAATAGACTCACCCGCTCGCTCATCGCCTTGATCGTCTCTCTTCCGCTTCTGTGGCTGGTCTGGCTTGCGCTGACCCTTCAATCCTAACTTAAACTTTGACTTTTCTTCCCGTTCACGCTGCTCCTCTGTCGCGTTGGCCATCGGCTCCATAAGCACCACCGACTTTGATATGTATATGAGCGGCACGCCAGCTATCGAACGCATATGTCCACGAACCCTCGAATCATTCGAGGCGATGATGTACCGGTTCTTGTTCGTGCCGCTCTTCTTCGGATCCACCACTTCAGACAGACATTCTAACGTCGACAACGGCTCATCGAGGTCCTGGTGATTACATCGTCGGCGCTCGTATTCCTTTGCTTGCAATATGAGAGTCTCGTTCTTCGGCTTCGCGAGGTAGAGATGGCGCATGTCGCATGTCGTTATCATGGGCTTGACCTGTCCGCCGAGTACTTTTTGCAGTCGCGAGATGAGGTCGATCTTGAATTTGTAGGCATCTTCGAGGATTTGCGAATCGAGGATCACTTGGTAGGGTTCGCGGAAGCCGAAGTTGAGCTCGTATTGGTGCAGGAGCTTTTTGTAGGCCTGACAATAGCGTTAGCTGCAAACAATAGTAAGACGCGCATGGAGTGCGTACTTTGGCGCGCTTGAGCTTCATTGCGACGGTGTGTGAGTGGCGTGGCTGTTTGCGAAACAATGGTGGAGAATCAAAAGTTGGGCGCCTCCAAAAAGTTCCAATGCGGGCTTTCGGGAGTGGCTCGTGCCCGTCATCACGCCGCAGACGTCTAGCTCCGAATCCTCCGCATTGTAGCTGCCGCTTGAGGAGTGCCACGACGGCCTTGTACATAATTCACACATATTGGCCTAATATATCACATCTCCGCATACCTTCCGGTCGCCTCGAACCTCTAATATACTCGATGTTTCCGCGGTAGTCACATCATGTCCAGCGAGCCCCCCGCAGACCCCCGTAAGACTGAAGCCAAAAGTGCCGCAATCGCAGAACCGCAAAGTACGCTCAAGGCGGAGGTCGAATACGATGATTTTGGACTACCTATAAGGAAGCCGCGCGCGAGGACGCCCGTGGTGGAGGACTCGGATTCTGAGGAAGAGAAGTTTGAGGACGCGGTAGCCTCAAAGGCAGCAAGTCGAGAGGAGGTGACTCTGCCTGCCACAGCAGAAAATGAAAGGCCCAAGAGCGCACGCGAAGCACAGGAGGTTAGCCCGGAGAGGGAAAAGGCAGAAGTGAGTGCGCAAACACAAGTCAATGGCTATGTGAAGAAGGCAGTGGAGACGATCGAGCGAAAGGAAGATAATGCTGCTGAGCCTGCAGAGGCGAAGGACGACATTCCTGTCCGTACCTCGCAGGAAGAAGGCGACCAAGTCCAGAAAGAGTCCCCGCCGGCAGCCGCAACAACAGCGCCAGCAGGTCCGCAAGACTCCAGTGACGACCCTGTGGAGACAAAGCATCAAAGCCCCCCAAGCACACAGTCGTCCGAACCAGTGGACAATCGCAAAAGTATAGAGTCGGCCCAGCCGTCTGGACATCGTCACCAACAAAGCGTCGCTTCTATATCCGAATACTCGCATCAGGCCGCCGTCGCGCAGCCGCACAAAGAGGACAAGCAGTTCGACGACGGTGGGTGGCAGACCATGCCCGCATATGCCCGCTACGATATGTACGACGATGACAACAAGCTCATCGCAAAGGAGAATGCTGCAGAGCTGGAAGACATGCACGGGTATGCCAATGTAGGCGGTGCAGCGAAAGGCTACACAAGGGTCATCATGGACGACGATGCGGATTCGGTCACGAGCATGGACGATAACACGGCATATCTCTTCAAGGAAAGGAGTACGACGCTAGACGATGATGACGAAGCCAGCCGCGACCCACTCACGCAAATGCAGACCACCAAGAATCTTTTGACAGAAGGACAAAGAGTAGCATATGTGGGACTGGTGCGGTTAGCCATGGTGGAACTGGAGCGCAAGTTTGCCGGAATGGAACGGAACAGGAACACCAAGAAGATCCTAGACCTCCAACAAGAGACCACCAAGATGTGGGCGCAAAAGATGATGGTAAGATTATATGGCCATATGGACATCACTGCGTCCGAGCAGATAATGATTGAGCAATTGTCGGAGCACGGCGTTATTCCGGCAGACTTAGTACCAGCCCTAATGCAGAATGCACGAGTCCGAAACCCTGTGGTGGAAGAGGTGGATACACCGGCCGAAATAGACTCCGCACGGCCGTCGATATCGTCTCCACAACCTGATGCAAATGAGGAGAAGCTAAAATCGCCATCGAAAATGAGTTTGGATGAAACGATACCATCGCCACCACCTCCAGCTTACGAAGAGCATGAAGGAGGATTCGAGTACCCAGATGTCAAGACACCGTCGCAACTGCCTAATAGCAAAAGCCTTGATATCGATTTGCGATGGACTGTCATGTGCGACCTCTTCTTGGTGCTTATCACAGACGGGGTCTACGATTCTCGGTCTCGAGAGCTGTTCGAGCAAGTTGGTAAATATCTTAGTGTGGACTGGCTAGAGATTTGCCGCTTTGAGAAACGCGTGACAGATGCGCTTGAGATGCAGGAGCAAGCAGATAAAGAAAACTGGAACGAGGAAAATCACATGAAGACTCGAGCAAGAAGGGCGCGCAACAAGCGCCTAGCATTCATGGGCATCGCTACAGTTGGCGGTGGCTTAGTCATTGGCTTGTCTGCAGGCCTGCTCGCTCCCTTGATTGGAGCTGGTCTCGCCGCTGGCTTCACCACAATTGGCGTAGCAGGGACAAGTGGCTTCCTGGCTGGCGCCGGTGGTGCGACCATTATCACAACAACCGGTATTGTGACAGGAGGTACTGTCGGTGTCAGAGCAGCGAATAGACGGACAGGCAACGTCAAGACATTCGAATACCGGCCACTGCATAACAACAAAAGAACGAACCTCATCATCACTCTTGCTGGTTGGATGAATGGCAAAGTGGACGACGTCCGATTGCCATACAGTACCGTGGACCCTGTCATGGGCGACATCTACTCGGTACTTTGGGAGCCTGAGATGCTGAGGAGTATGGGTGACACCATCAATATCCTCGCTACTGAAGTAAGTGTGGCCGAAGCGGTAACCGAAGCAGGACACTGACGAATGAGCAGGCCCTCACACAAGGTCTACAACAAGTACTGGCCAGCACCATCCTTACCGCGCTTATGGCAGCTATGACCCTGCCTCTGGCTTTGACTAAGCTATCTTATCTCATCGACAACCCATGGATTGTCTCTCAAGCTAGAGCAGACATGGCTGGACTCATCCTCGCAGACTCTCTCATTGATCGCAATCTCGGCACCCGGCCTGTGACACTTGTTGGTTTCTCGCTGGGCTCCCGCGTCATCTTTTCATGCTTGAAGGAGCTCGCTGCCCGTGGCGCATTTGGCTTGGTGCAGAACGTATACATGTTTGGCACGCCAGTCGTCGCAAAGAACGATGAGTATATCAAAGCTCGGTCTATTGTGCCTGGGAGGTTCGTCAATGGGTATGCTACGAACGATTGGATTCTGGGTAAGCAGTGGCACTTTCCAAGAGACCATCGAAGCTGACAAACGACCAGGTTACCTCTTCCGCGCAACATCCGGCGGTATTATGCGCGTAGCTGGTCTAGCTCAAGTCCAGGTACCTACAATTGAAAACGTCGACGTGACGGAGCTCGTCCCTGGTCATATGGCCTATCGTACGGCGATGCCCAAGCTTCTGCGTGAGGTTGGGTGGGAAGTTGAGTCTGATGAGTTCACTGAAATCGAAAACCCCGATCCCGAGAACCACGAGAAGCGCCAACGAGAACTCATCAGCGAGATCGAGGAGGCAAGAAAGGAGATTGAGAGAAAAGCAGCAGAGAAAGAAAAGAGAGGCAGCAAGCTCAGCTGGTGGAAACGCAAGAAGGGCGACAAAAAAGACTGGGAGGTCTACGATGAGCATTCACAGCAGAAGGCGGCACCCATTGACGCAAACGCGGATCCGGCCAAGATTGCGGAAAGCAACGTCATGTTCGACATTGATGCTATAAGACGAGAACTCGCTATCACGGCGCTAGAAAGCAAGCCCTACGATGCCGACGAAAGGGAATTCGAGATCAAAGAAATCAAGAGTACCTTGCCACCCATGAAAATCGAGCTTCCGCCCGCACCGAAGGAGAGCCCTTACTCGAATCTTAGAGAGACGAAGAGTTACAATGACAGCCTTGGTGTAACGGCTATAGACGCATCGAAAGCAGGTAGCTCAAACAACCTACCAGCAACAAACGGCACACACGCGCCCAACGGCAAGAAGCAAAGTTTCGAAGAATACGACGAAGGCGATGCGGAAGAAGTCAGCATGACGTTTGATTCATCGTTCCGCGAACCGTCGCCTTCACCCGCGGTATCAAAGTCCCCAATACCAGCAGCCTCTCAAACCCCCGAACGAGCATCGTCGCCGTGGGGAGGCACATCGAATAACCCTCCCGCTCCTCCAACGTGGGACGACCCACCACCGCCCGAACGCCCGCCATTGCACACTGCGAAAACAGCTCCGTTGGACGGCACCCCGGTGATTTTGGGTTCTAATCCTGATCCGCTGCATAATGCGTGGGCGGATGAGTTTGAGGACGATTTTGGAACGGAGAAGGAGGTCAAGATGAGTTTCATGTGAACAACCGCTCGTACAGCGGGCATTTATTGTTGTTTTTTGCGTCTTGTTGCATTTTCAGCGCGCATTTTCAGGCTGGGCTGGGATGGCGGTCTGGATAGCGGCGTTTTGTCTAAGCCGTTTCGAGCTTTTGTGGATATGATTGGTGTGGGGGAGGATGGGATGTGTTGTATATGCATCGCGTGGTGCTCTTGATGGAAACTATATGCATAATTTTTTTTATACTTCAGGCATGACGTATAAAGGACTGTAATACGAAAGTGTCGTCACACCGTGCGGACCTTTTTGGTGAAAATCCCCCCTTCTGCAGGCCCAGGGCACGTGATGCACATTTTCACTTTCACCCGCATCAACGCTCCGGGAGAGATGGTACTTTCCCAAACAGGCAGGTTTGGCAAAGTGTCGATAGCAGTGAGTAAGGTGTGAAGGTCTTGTCCCGTGTGCTTACCTGTTGCTCCTCACATGCATAGCAGGTGTGGGTGATTGAATGGGGAGTAAGATAATAGGATATCCTTCACTCTGCGGCTGCAGTGATCGATACTTGCCTAATCGGGAAGGTACCATCTCTCTCGGAGTGATGGTCGTGTAGAGGGAAGAGTGAAAATTGCTGGGAGAGGGGGAGAGGCTTGGGCTTGTGCTTTGTAGACTGAAAGGTAAGTGTAGTTAGAGAGAAAGAGTATCTGAATTGAGATGTTAGTAAGCCTCGGAATAGCCAATTAGGATTTAAAAATCTGTGTCCTCTATGGGAGCTATTAAACCAGCATTGACGAACTGCACTTGTTCTTTTTCTGACGTATTGAGGTCCTTCAGAATTTGCGTTCACCTATGCCGATCGGCGGATTCTCACTTGCTGGGTCTCGAGTTGCGTACATGGACGAGCCTCAAGCAAAATGTCGGCTACGAGATTGTCCAGTCTGCGTGGATATTGTTGAACGTCACCGGCGAGCGATCATGCGTGAATCTCAGTGTGTTGAAGACCTCCACGCATCGGACCATTAGTGCACTAACACGGCAAGTATAGAAAAGTCGCTACATGATTCCATGATAGCGTACAAATTATTCGTGTTCACATATAATCCCGTCCACTTGTCGCTCAGACCCACCTCATCTGATGACTCGCCTCAGGCACTCTCACCTCAACACCAACGTCTTCACTACTCCTCCTTGTACTATCCCGCTCCTTCTCCCACTCACCCCCCACCAACGCCTCCTGGCTCCTCCCCCTCGTCAGTTCTTCAAACTCAATATCCGTCTCCACACACTTCGTGATCTCGCCCTTCCTCGGGCTCCCATTTGCACTCCCATGGCCAACCACCATGCCCCTACTCCCACCTCCATACGCATAGATGCGCGTGCCGTCCTTTTTCGACGTGTAAGAAGGGCCCGTTGACGCGAGCTGTGCTCTGTGTCGCCCCACGCCACGGCGAATATGTCTGACGAACGCGGGTAAGACAGGGAGACATGCAGCCAGGAACCCGAAAGTGAGTTCTGGCTCGATCCACTTGCCCATCTGGCCAGCGACGAAGGTGAGATCGGCGGTGTGGTACAGTCTGACGGCGTAGAAGAGGCGGAATGCCGATGCCATGCATGCCAGGCCGCCGAGAGCGAAGACGGCGCTGAGACCGATTTTGCGTCGCCGGTCCAGTTTCAGCGTCCAGATTACTGGTTGGGGGAGGAGTACGGTGATGAGGTCGCTGAGCGTGTTGATGCTTGCGGAAATGATGTGGACGATGAGATGGTGTGGGGAGCAATATCCTGGCACGCGGGAGTCCCAGGCTTTGCGCAAGGGGCGGCAGGTAAGGAATTGGAAGAAAAAGAGGGCGAGGTAGAATGCTACGTTAAGAAAGATGAATAAGTCAATTGTGAGGCGTAGCAGGAAGTAGGTCTTCGTGGATCCGGTAGTGTTGACAGAAAATAAGGTTCGGGGGAGCACGATGCGCCGGATCTGAAGGATGATAGCGACTTTGAGGGGGAGTGCAACAAGAGCGTATATGGCGGCTGAGATGTGGAACAGCTGATGCAGTGATGAGTTAGGGGACATTTGAGAGAGTGTGATGGGAGTTATTCGAAGTACCTTTGCGTGTCGTATTGCACCTCGAATTGTGATGTCCCATTGGTGTACGCCTAGGGGAAGACCTTCCATGATGAAGACAATGACGTGGAAACCAGCGAAGGCGATCCAAGCTGCGAACAGCCATACTGTTGACCTTCAGCATAGCACTGGACAACCTGAGGATCTGGATCGTGGTTGCACATACAATCTTCAGCCAGCATCCGCCGCACGGCAAATTGCTTTGTATACAGTCTCATCCATACTGCAAGTGTCACCAGAATCAGTTGCAATACTGCAAGTTCGGGTTGCTTGAGGTTAGGCGGGTTCTCAAAGTTCGGGATAATGTCCGGTGGTGGAGGGAGAGCAGGGAGATTGAGGAATTCTGGAGAGTCTGGAGACGGTAGTCGCATTATGAGAGACCTTTGTGTGAGCGTTGGAGTGTTCAATTCTAAAGTATAGTCCCTGCCGAGAGAGACAGGCACAAAAGTCAATGTATCGAACCAGGGGATCCTGAACAAGATGTATTGTTACACGAGCGACGACTTACAGTGGCACCTGCAGCGCGTGGCTTCCATACTGCAGATGCCCAGAGAACCTTCAACGCCTGCCTCGGCGGGTCGAAATGAGCATCGTTCGTCCCGTGGATACGGGGATGTAAGCGGTTCAATGGTTCACTAAGCCGTTTAGGGAACATGTGCGATTGGCGGAAAAGGTGTCTATAGATCTTCTCCCGCTCTCGCCCTTGTCTTGAGATGATGGTGCCTGTCGTGCCTGTCAACCGAGCGGGACCGAGCACGCAAACATGCGCACTAACATGCGGGGGCGGGACCTTGGTCAGTTGGTGTGACACTTTGACATGTGATTCGTCCAGTCATAGTCATTTCCCGCGAAACATGCACGGCACCACGGGTATACAGTAGACTTCGATCTTCACTAGAGGAGTAAGTAACAAAAGGAACGAACTTATAAATACTGCATGCAAATAAGCTTGCACTTGTAACTGAAGATCAGGCGCGGTGTGACACAGGATACGCATCATGGAGAGTCGCAACTGTTGTGGTGTTTGCGAAGGAGTCGTATTTATCCTAGCACGTAACTGCGCTACCAATCACATGGCGCATACCATGACCAGACATTACGAATCGATGCCGGACCACAATCCAGCACGACAGACTTCGATTCCAGAAACATGGTCTTCAATGATCGCAGCAGATCGCATCAGCGCCGTCGAAACTTTGATTTAGCCCCAATGACCGGCCTTTTCACGACGCCATCTTCCACCTCTTTCTTTTTGGTCAGCACGGCCTTCTTGATGAGCGGCCAATTTTCTTCATTGGCGATTCTACGGTCCTCGCGTGCCTTGTCTTCAACCATCTTAGCTTCCAGCTCTGCTTTACGGTTGAACTCGGTCTCCATCACGCGCTTGTCGCGTGCTGAGTAGCCCTTCTCTTTGACGGAGTAGAACACTGCGCCCAAGTCCGCCAGCCAGTGAGGATCGACAGATGTGACGCAAGACATGTACTCTTTGGACGTAAGAATCAGTTCGTGGTACACCACATAGTCAGGCAAGTATCCTAGGCCGTACAGCGCGCTCGTGGGATGTAATTGGATGGTCACGCTTGTGCGCAGGTTGATGTACTCGCCAATGCCTTTGACCTTAGCTGCTTGATGGTAGTAACCCGAACAGATGCACTTGCGGATAATGTCCCAGTCTGTTCCGCAGCTGACAAGCGGCATCTTCTGCTTCTCCATGATGTCGCGGATCTGGTCTCGAATTTCTTTTGCTCGGCGGAGAGCTTTGGGGTGCAGGAAGTGGCGTACGCACCAGCCATCTGAGTGACCATTCACTCTCCATTGCGTGTATATGTGAAGGAGTGTGAGATGATCGGACTCGGGGACGAAGAACTTTTCATGTGCTGCATCTGACTCTTCTTGACGTTCTTTTGGTCGATAGAGAACGCTGGGTACTGAGAGCATTGCCACGATCGTCAACATCTCTTCGCTGCATTCATATTCCACCGCCGTAATGACGAGTTTCGCAAGCGAGGGGTCCATTGGAAAGGCGGTCATGGTGCGACCCAGCGATGTGAGATCACCAATATTGTCCAGTGCACCGAGCGCCCACAAATCAAAGAGAGATGTCGTGATAGTGTCTTGCGGAGGTGGGTCCATGAAGTCAAAATCAAGAAGATCCTTCACTCCCAGCGACTTCAGGAGCAGGACAGTATTCGCCAAGTTCGTCCGCTGAATCTCAGGAATTGTCTGAATGTAAAATTCGTCTCGGAATGCCCTCTCTGTGTAAAGGTGAAAGCACTTTCCAGGTCCTGTGCGCCCTGCGCGACCAGCACGCTGTGACGCATTCGCTTGGGAGATTGGCGTAATCTGTAAAGTATCCATGCCCATCTTCGGATTGTAAACTTTTAGTTTAGAGAAGCCAGAGTCGACGACGTACATAATACCGTCGACTGTTAAACTCGTCTCTGCGATATTTGTAGCCACGATGACCTTGCGCACACCCGGTGCGGCCCGGTCGAAGATCTTGGCTTGTAGATCTGCAGGCATCTGACTGTAGATGGGAAGAATACTGAGCTTTGGAGGATCATTCAGGAGCTTGAGTCGCTCAGCGACAAGCTCGCAGGTGATCTCGATATCTTCTTGACCTGTCATGAAAACCAGAATATCGCCAGGGCCTTGAGAGACGTGGATCGCCAAAACCTGCTTTACTGCACTGTCAACATAGTCCTCACACGGCGATCGCGAGTACTGAATGTCGACTGGAAATGTACGCCCAGGGATAATGAACTCTGGGGCACCTCCATAGAAGCGCGAAAAGCGGTCGGCGTTCATCGTCGCAGAAGTGACGATGAGTTTTAGGTCGCGCCTGCGCGCAAGAACCTTTTTGATGAGACCCATCAACACATCTGTGTTCAACGCTCGCTCGTGAGCCTCGTCCATGATGATGCAGGAGTATCTGTCCAGATCTGCCTCGTTGAGCGACTCTCGAAGCAGGACACCATCGGTCATGTATTTGATCTTAGTTTCCTTGCTGGTGCAGTCTTCAAATCGGATCGCATAACCCACTAGGCCACCCAGTTTTACTTCCATCTCTTCACTGACGCGCTTCGCAACACTCATGGCCGCAACACGTCGAGGCTGCGTACATCCAATGAGACCCTGATTGGCGTATCCGTCCTCATACAGAAATTGAGTCAACTGCGTTGTTTTCCCGGAGCCTGTCTGCCCGACCACGATGATGACTTGATTGTCTCGTATGACCCGCAGGAGGTCCTCGCGCACCGCAAATGCTGGAAGGTACTGTCTCTGCTCCCTGAGCGTCTTACTCTTGCTGAAGGCGCTCGCTCCTTCTTGCTTGCTGAGATGCTGCGCAAACTTGCTCCCTCCTTTCCTTTCGTCCTCGCCTGGCATCGGAGCTGCACTGTCTCCATCGTCGTCTTTGACGCCCATGATATTGCCCAGGGTGGTTCCCTTGGCGCTGGTGGCCTCTTGCGCATGCTTCTGACGCTCTTTCTGCTGTCGCTTTTCCTTTACGACTCGGCTGCCTCTGCGGCTGAATACAGCCATATCACTCTGAGGGTCTCGAACAGCCGGGACGGGGTCAATTTGCTTGGTGAAGACGGTTTTCCCGTCTAAGAATGGCGGCTTCAGATCGTGGACAAGGATATGTACCCGTATGCCGTCGTCATCATCGTTGAAGTCGTCGTCGAAATGGCGTCTTTGTGCAACTCCAGACTGCAGCATGCGATTCGTCTCCCAAGCGTCTACGTCCTTCTGTTTCTGTTGTGCCCTCATACTGGCTCGGTTGTTCTGTTTCTTCTCTGTCAAGGCAGCTTCTCTTTGCGCATCCAGCCACGAGCTTTCGGCGCCGCCAAATGGGTTGTGCGTATCATCGCCAAAGGTGTGTCCGTTCTCTTCACCACCATACCAATCACGGTCCAGCGCCATGGAGTCGAAATCCTCCACCAAAGGCTCAGGCCCTGCGAAGGACTTCTGGTGCGGAGTTTCGCCATTCTCATGTATGCGCGGCGTGTGGGCTCGAGAAGATGCGGGCGAGTCACGATGCTGATTTGGCTTGCGGAACTTCGGGCGCGGCGCGATAGAGTATTCCTCGGGGTCGAGCTTGCGCCGCTTCGGGCTGTGACCTCGGTCCATTGTATGATATTGTTATATTGCAGGATGGACAGAGCGAAGGACGGGGGAAGCTGCGAGGCTTCGGAGGTCCGCTTTTTCTCTTATCGATAAGTTGGTTGAAGTGGCAGGAGCGACGGAAAAAAAGTCCAGGACCCACTACGCGCATGCTCTCACTGCATCCTGACTTCACTTCTCTACACCGTCACAATGTCTATGATTACAGCGACAACATGGGTGCCGCGCGGCTTTGCGGCGCCTTTCCCCTCCAAGTACGAATTCAACGAAGACGAGTACGACCGCATATCGAAGCTCGCGAATCTACAACTAGAAGATGCGAAGGAAGACCTCGAAGAAGCGCAAGCCGAGGCAGAGAGCAAGACCAACGGGACT
>TARA_R110002003_G_scaffold242_7_pt1 | contig 15721 bp, 14 predicted proteins | sample TARA_R110002003 | Tara Oceans TARA_R110002003 (sample SAMEA4396441) | marine metagenome | biome: Westerlies Biome; feature: [SRF] surface water layer (ENVO:00010504); material: water (ENVO:00002006), including particulate matter (ENVO:01000060) such as... | depth 5 m
GAATCTTGGTTTACCACGTGCCATATGGAAGGCCGGCGACGTCCTCAGAGAGTAAATGCGCAAAGCCTCGTTGACGAGTGTAGTGGCGGTCGTGGGACGGTGGCCGATTGTCGCGGCCGTCGCAATCGATTGCGACGATGTGGAAGTCCCAAGGGAAGGAAAACCGAGGTTGCTATGCCCAGGCAATTCTGTTAGCAGGTCCAGCATTCTTGTACTCAGTATTGTTGGTATCAGTGATGGCAGAGCCGATAATAGTAAGGAGAATGGCTGCGTAGTTATCGAGGGCGTAGTAGGCTTCGCTGATCGCAGGCTTATTTGGTTTGATATTGTTGCGAACGCGACTAGTATCGATAGGCGAAGCGCTCTTCGTATACTTCTGATACACGCCAGCTGCACTACCGGCTAGTACTCTGCGGCCGTTGAGGTGTTGTTAGATCGAGCTGGTGGTGATAGCTACATTAACTTCAGGAAATGCTCTTCTGTTCCTTCCAACAGCGGGACTCTATGACATGTGAATCATGGAGACATAAATGCTACTGTTAAAATGTCCTGAATATCCTTGCGGTATGCCAGCGGACTAGATTGAGTGGTCATAGGTAACTGAAAGATAGGCATGCTGCCACATTCGCAGAGTCTCTAAGCCCTTGCTATGCTTCCGTTACTCTCTTATGAAAGTCAGCGAAGCATAATATTGTACCAATTGAACAGGACCATCACACAGAGCCATATGACCACACGAAAAAAGAAGTTCCTCCACATACGACCATAGGTTCGAGATATATAGCGCTTCCCGTCTGCTCAGCGGTACTCAAGCTCGTGACCGGCGGATCAGTAGTCAGGTGGGTGACCACTGGCGAATACCCGCTGTTGTATGTTTTTGTGTTTTTGGCCTCGTGGAATAGCACTTTCTTGCGAAGACGTGGGATTGGAAGCCATGTCCGGACACCGAAATCATTCCACTGGGTGGTCGTTAGAGCGTACTCCAGCTCCGCGGAACTCCTGACAATTGGAAAAGCGAAGAAGAACGCCGGATTTGCCGTGACGCTAGCACCATTGCATACGTCCGCTTCTCGTGTATGCGAACGTTTAGCCGTGGCGACTTCGAGGGTGGAGCGACGGCTCGAGATAGCCGTTGTGAACGATAGCAGTGGATGTCATCGTACACGAAGTCAGCGGCAGGCGAAGTGCGCCACGCTTGTATAATAGCTCGAGGCGAACGTGTCTAGAAGCGACTAGTGGGCGGAAGGAGGTCACAGCGTAGAAGTGGGTAAGAGATGTGGCGCACATGATATATATACCCACGAGGAACTACTGCAGTTGCTTTCGGCCACGCGGTCTAGATCGGGAGATTTGTTCGGTGTGGTCCGGATCGACGAAAGCGTGGTACAAGAGCCGAAAGGTTGCTGATCGGTCGGAGAAGATTGCGGGGCGTCTGTTCCGTCAGTAATGTGGGGAAGCGAGTTGTCGATGGTGAAGCGGAAACTGGTTGTCGGGTCCCAAGTGTCACAACAGCTCCTGAGACGCCGCAACATGGCGTGCGGGATCGTGACATGCTGCACACTCATAAAGGAGAGTCGCCAACGGCTGCTCGACTCGAAGTAGGTCGGCATCCGACGGTGCGTGTGTTGCATCCTGGCTCCCGTCCTTATCCAGAGCCAGAGGTAGCGAGAAATACGTAGGCGAATAAAAGAGGCGTGCTAAGGCTTCGATATTGCGATGCTCCCTGCTCATCCCCTAGGTCTTCATCTGCGACCCCAGTTCTACCGTTTAACCGGGAGGCCATCTGGCCACCCATGACCTGCAACACCAGGAATTCGCACGTTCCGGAACAAAGCCCAGCTGGACATAGATTAACGGACTGCAAATTGCGCCTGCCACGAGTCGCGGAGTAGCGGATCGTGGTCGTGTACAATCTGCTGATTGATGAAGCGACGGAGGCTACGCGAAAGTCGTACTAGCACGGCCTTCCTGCCCTGGGGATAATTTTAGAGTGATGGCCGTTGGTAGTGGCTGCCTGCTTAAGAACGGCTCTGTCGCTGCTGCTTCGTTTCGTCGTGGGTCAAAACATCGGAACGTCGGAAGCACCTGTCGCGCCGCCGAGAAATTGTCCCGCACCACAGCACCACCAGCCCGGAACACAACAGACCGACATCATGAAGCTCTCCGCGGTTGTCGCCATTGCGCTTGCAACTGTTGCGCTTGCATCACCTGCAGCTGTATGTTGAGCCATAGCGTGTGTGAACCCCAAACGTGCTGACGGCGGCCGCAGGTCAGTCTGAACCGAGCTGTCAAGGAGGTGCGGCAAGAGGATGGTACCGTGTCTACTCTCAGCTGTGTCGAGTGCCCTTCGTGTGGCGGATGGGATGATACCGGGTGCAGCATCTGCGTGAGTACTGTTGATACATGCAAGAGGACTTGGCCTTACCAAACGTAGATCCCCAATGGCTGCTGCTGCACCTAAGTTTCGCTGACGAGTCGATGAACGCGATGTGAATTGCATACCCGGCGCCCTGCATTATTTGTACATTTGGCTGGAGGGCATCTGTCGTGCAGCTCCGAGCGCATCTCCGACGAGAAAGGAAGAGTGGCGATGTCAAAAAAGAGTCGACGCGCAGTCGATACAAATGTTGCAAGTCGCAAAGACTGTCTTAGCTCGAGAACACACCAATGAAGGCTTCCAGTACTCCTAGTAATGAGAACCATGTTCCGAGACTCTCACTTCGCGTGTCCTGCCTCCGCGCTCTTCTCCGCCGCCTCCTCCTGTTCATCCGGTCTGATCCATCGCCGGAAGCCAATAGTCATGATTCCGCCGATAGCGACCTGAAACGCCTGGAATATAATGGCCGGAATCTGAAGCTTGGACTGCTCGATCGGACTGATATTAATGTACATGACCGAGCTTAATGGGACAATCATAGCGAGGGCCTTTGCAGGGCAGCAGTAACAGCACGAGATGACATCCTTCTTCGGAAGCCAGATAACGGACGCCGTGAAACAAATTGCCAGCCATATGAGATAAAGGGCGATAGTGATGAAGACGATGAATGCGATGTTGGAAGGTTTGACCGTCTTGAACGCACCACTCTGAAAGGCCTGGTCGAACGTCTGCCACACCAGTGTGAGCAGCGCGATCGAGGAGAGCTTGATGACATTCCACTCGATGAAAACCTTCTTCGTCTGCTTCGGGAAAAGCTTTTGTACCACCTGGCCAGCAAAAATGGGGACAAACAGCGACAGCCCGAGCTGCATGAAGACACGTCGGTAGATCTCGCCATAATTGTCCCCGTTGACGAGCACCTTGCTGTACCAAGCGCCGGAAGACAAGTACATCTGTAGAATGATGGGTGTTAAGAACGGACAAAGGAACTGGCCAATGACAGATTGGACTACAGTCAGCGCAGTATTACCGTGGGCTTGTCTGGTCATGACAACGTTCGAGTTCATGGTTGTCGGGGCACTGCCGACGAAGAGAAAGCCGATGAGAAGCCAAGGATCCATGAAGTTTGGGTTCGTGGCGCAAAGACTGACAATTGCGAATGTCGCCGCCGAGCAGACCAAGTAGCATTGCAGCTGGACGAAGGCATGCAGCTTCCATCGCTTGGTGTTCTCCAGCAAGATAGAAGTTTCCAGCGTGCAGCCGTTGATGAAGAAAATAACCGAGACGGAGAGATAGGTAACGACCGTACGCTTGATATGTTGTTGTGATTGCGGTACCTGGACTTGTGACGAGAGAAGTATAACGGCACCCATCGCTGGCAAGAACCACTGGTCGGTGATAAACCACTTGAAGAACTTGAGTGCCTTTGCACGTTTCGATGTTGGCCCCGCGCCGGTCTGATTGCGCTGTGCCTGCACTTCCGAAGGTGGTTGCTCTTGTCTAGAATCGAGCGCAGCTCCTGGCAATGGGGCCGCACGTTCGCCTTCCTTGAGCTCCATCTTCGTCCCCGCATCTTTCTCGTGGAATATCCCTTGAGCGTGCATCTCCTCGACACTCTCTTTTGCCGATTGTTCCGACGGTGTCGCCATTGTGACCTTGTTCAATTCGGCCAGCTTCATCCCGCGACAGTGCAGTTGGCATCAGCATCCCGCCCTCATATAGCCAGGTGGGACGCCTCATGACGATGCCCGTGACTGCTATGTGAGTCGTGCGGGAATATCGCGGACGTAATGCTGTGGTTGGAACGACCTATCACAACACGCACAACACGCAACAGAGCCTCGGGTAAGAGCCGATGACGCACATGCGCGGACGATGCCGGGGTCCGGATAAGGTTGCATGTCGGAATATGCGCCGACACCGTTATGCATGGTTGCGGATGCTGATTCTGTATCAAGCCTGTTGTACTGTGCCTGTATATGTGCTCGTAAAGACTCAAAGGCAAACCTCAGTTGTTGAGGAAGGAGCATCGGTTGTTTGGCAGGCACGCCACAGTGCCACTTCCAACTCGAGTGCGGGGCGATTCTGCCCCTCAACACCATGCTTTGACAGCAAGGCGCTCGTCGGCATACGGCACCACCACTTCTCCGACTTCTATTCTCCCTCTCACCGCCAGTCAATCGCTTCCGACTTATTACCATGACCGCGCCTGCTTCTCCCGACGAGCGCAGGAAGCTGATTTGGGCCACCGTGTACCAAGACCTCCTGCGAAATGCCGTACCGGACTCTCGCTTCAATTACGATTTTCTCTCGTTTACTCCAGACTTTCGAGGCTCAAGTGCTGCTATCGACCGCATCGCTAAACTGCCATGTTACAAGTCTGCTGCCGTACTTCTCATCACATCCGATAACAGCCTCGAGAGCTTACGACACCGGGCTCTGAAAGATGGCAAGAAGGTGCTGGTAGCGACGTATCGATTGCGCCGAGGCTTCGTTCTCCTTGACCCTGCGAGGATAGATGATGACAAGCTCCTCCTTGCGGCATGTCTGGATGGCATGGAAAGGCCCGGGGTTGGGAGGGCGTTGACTCTTGCACAATTGCGCGATGAGGGGCTGAATGTCGATATGTGCGCAACCGGCGGTCTCGTCTTCAGCGAAGAAGGTGTTGTGATTTATGAAGGCCAAGCACTATTCGAAGTGCAATGGGCGTTGCTGCAGGACATAAAAGTCCTAGGCGTTTCTGCCCGCGTCGTCGCAATCGCGCATGCATGTCAGGTGGTTGACGAAGCAAAACTGGGTATGGAGAAGATCAGCCCAAGCAAGATTGGAGAGGTCCAGTGCGACTTTGTTGTCACACCTTCCAAGGTCTTCGAAGTGAGTGCTGCTGTCAAGCCAAACGGTGGCGTCGACTTTGGTGCCGTTGACCCAGAGGCTTTGAACAACATACCACCGCTGCAGGAATTGAAAGGCATCCGTACCATGGAGCAAATCATGGCAAGTGGTGGGTTTGGTCAAGACAAGGAGAAGGAGAAGGATCAACCAAAGACGCCTTCTGCGGAAGAGCAGATGGGTATGGATATCGTAGCAAAGCTATTGAAAGGCTACAAAGCATGATTACGCATTATGTATACTCGACACTGGAAAGCAGGTATGACCACGACTCCAACTTCGGCGCTGTAATAAACGCATCGAACCGAATGAACACACAATGACACTTGAGGCAATGCACAGAAGTAACAAAGGAGGGACGCCTACGCGATGCAGCAAAAAGCGCGACACACCAGATAGTACCATAGACTCTTCCTAGCCCTTGCTTGTTCACACACTTCCCTCTTGGACTCCACAACTCAAGCCCGTGACCTGCACCACACTCCCTCTTTGACCAAGCATGACCATGCCATCCCCACTCTTCACCACCACCTCCTTGCTCGCATGATTCACATTCGCTTTGCAGACCACATTCTCGCTTCCTTCTGTTTCCACAACCTCAATGCCTTGCAGGAACAGCGGGTCTTGCTCGAGAGATGACAAGACTGTGTCGAGTACGAGTGTGATGATGTGGCCGTTCGTCGAGGGCGATTGTGATGACGCAGTGAAGTGTGTCGTTGAGGGACCAAGAGTGCGGAGTTGCACGGTTGGGAGGGCAGCGACGGGTTCTGGCGTTGGCGTTGGCGTTGGCATTGGAAGTGCATATGCGAGTGTGAGGAGCGTTGTGAGAGCGATGAGGGATTGCATTGTGTTTTGGCTGTTGCTGTTGTGGTGGGGACTTGGAGGGCTGGGTATCTCAAGATGCCTATTATACACATCACTCCAGCATATATCGACTCTCAGATCGTGGCACAGCACTCCAGCGCCTGGGTAGTTCACTCGAAACGTCCGCGCCACATGTTTACGTGCGCATACTTGCCGCCACGGGAGAATGCTTCGCATTGGCTGTGCACGAGCTAACCGCCAGCCGCGCCGCATGCGGCATGTATGCAAAACGGAACAGGATGCCAATGGCGCTTGCAGTGCCGCAGCCGAACGACTCTCTAACGGGTGTCTGCCACAAAGGCGACGTGCTCAGGCGGGTCTGACTGAGGTGCTGGGGGACTTTTGCGGCTCACCACGCAAGAGTCCGCTGCATGGCGAGTCCATGATATCACTTGCACAGTCTTAGCTGATGTGCTCCTCACAACTATGTCGACCAATTCGGGCAATGCATGAACATCGTCATGAGGTTGCGATATGCTCGGTGCAGACGTTAGTGAGAGACGGTCACCCGGGCGATGTGTCAGTGGTGGTGATGCAATTTGCGGGCCGCGGATGGCGCGGACGTTAGCATCTAGCGCCAATGTCGCAACAAGGCCCGCCTCTCCCAAACACGATGCCCTAGAGACGAGGCACCACCACCACCATGATGGTGCGATTGACGCCGCTGCGCCTGCTGTGCGCCGTCCTGGTGCTGGCCGTCTTCTTCTTCACCTCCTTCATACCCGCCCTCTTTCGCGGAGGCCGCCGCGGGTATGACATCCTGCCCGAGCGGCCCTCGCCCGCCGGCGCCGGACCAGCCCCGAAGCTGCGCTTTGGCGACGAGTGCTCGCCCTTCACCGCCGGCGTCATGGACGACGTGACCATTGTCCTCAAGATTGGCGCGGCCGAGGCGGCGACGGGCCTGCCCATGTACCTCAATCGCCTGGGCCGCTGCAAGCAGGACCTGCTCATCTTCTCCGACAAGAAGGACACGTACAACGGCTTCGACATCCACGACGCCCTCGCCCACCTGCGGCCCGAATACAAATTCGACAACTCCGACTTCGACGTCTATGACCGCATTCAGAATGACAACATCACCCAAGGCAAGACCGAGGAGGGCTGGCGGCTGGACAAGTACAAGTTCCTGCCCATGATGGAGTGGACGTCCTACTACCGCCCAGACTCCAAGTGGTTCGTCTTCATCGAGCTGGACACGTACGTCAACTACGACAACCTCTATCGCTTCCTCACCTACTTCAATCCCAAGTCGGCGCATTATTTCGGGTCGCCCGTGTGGAGCGCGAGAATGCACAAGACAAACTTTGCGCATGGTGGCAGTGGCTACATCCTCTCGCGCGGGGCACTGAATAAGATCATGGCCTTTGGCCGCATGTTCGGCGAGAACAAGCACTTTCCGGGAACCCACTTCTTTGGCCAGGAAGTCAAGAAGGAGTGCTGCGGTGACGAGGTCCTGGGCCAGGTGCTGAGAAAGAGCGGCGTTCCCCTCCGAGGCTACTGGCCCATGTTCAACGGCGAAACGCCCCACACTGTGCGCTTCAATTATGAACAGTGGTGCGAGGCTGTCATTACGATGCACCATATGCAGGACGCTGATTTCACTGAGCTGATGAAATGGGAGGAAGCCAGGAAGCACCCCAACCGACCGCTCATGTTCGAGGAGCTATTCACTTTGGTTGAGCCGCAACTACAGGAAACGGCCAACGACTGGGCCAACATGTCAGAAGACGTCATTTACGACAAGGGCAGTGGCCCAACGAAGTCGTTCGAGAAGTGTCGCAAAGCCTGCGTGAAAGACAGCAACTGCATGCAGTTCGAGTATTCCGGCATTGAGTGCCGACTCAACCGCTCTATCCGGCTAGGCTATGCCCACCCACCCGAAGGAGAACGCAAGTGGACTTCACACTGGATGAAGGCGCGGATAGAGGCTTTCAAGAAAGCCCAGTCACCATGTCAGGGTGCTCGCTTTGTTCATTCGAATCCTTGAACATTTGGACAGTCGATTACTGAGAATCAGACGACGATACGACATCATCTTGTACGATTTACGGCATTGTACGGCGTTCGATACCCATTGGCGTCACGATAGACGCCGCATTGTATATACTTGGGCGGTGTGCTGTTCGCTCGCGTGCTTGTTTGGCGTTGGGGTCTGGGTCAATTGATACGACCCTCTGATCATCTACATCGCGGTCCGTGTCAGCATCAATTCTAAGAGTAGCTCCTCTTACCGTCAATGATCCGAGTCCAGCATCTCGAATTGTACATACATGGACAGCCCTCTATGGGTCGTCCATCATTCGATACCTGGAGTGATAGAAATCTGGCTTGAGTATAATGTAATACCGTTTCCATCATCCTGCCCGCCGCATGCAGATTTACGCCATGACCTCGACAACTCGTCTGGACCAGCAGCCTCGGCATTTGCAGTTCCTGCTGTATTAGTCAATCGCACCTGCCTTCCCATGTGGTTTCACATAGTTCTTAATTTGTCCACGCGCACCTCCACAAATGTGACAGGACCCGCCGCTCACCTCACCTATGCCCTCAAGATTCCTGCAGGGACTAAAGTGACTGTCAATATGTGGGTTAAGTCCCTGAGAACCACGAACAATGCTGTAACATTTACCATCAAGTTTGGCAGTGCCTAGCTAGGTCGAGCAACCTCATCCGCGACATCTGCAAACAAGTGGGTTGTCGCCGGCAATAGTGTCACAGCAAATGACGCACAGTTACTAGCAGTAGTCACACACTCATTATTCAAGTAGATGCTACGGCATCGACTCAACCTCAATTTCTGCTCGGTGAGATCTCGGTCATGGCTCTCTCCAGGGCCCCATGGTGCTGCGCTCTGCCCGACTGCGTCACCCTCAACATCTGCAGTCTCGTCCACTATTTCAATCTCAAGCAGTTCCGCCAGTATATCCTTGTCGAGCGATAGTGTGATGTGAGCCTCATGTCCAAAGGCATGCGTGTTGTCAAGCAACAATTCTAACTCGCAATATTCCGAAATCGCCAGTCAGATTGATATATTCCGCTGTCAGCCGGGTTGTGAGAAGTCAACCTTCCGAGCGAAAGAAATGCTGGAGTATGAAGTATGTTCTGTTTATGAACCAGGAGTCGTGTCATTGGGTCTATATGTAATCCGCTAGTCGTACAGACTCTATGGGTATCGTGTGTGCGTAATATACACTTGCTATGATGATTCTCATGTCAACAAGATTCTCGCGTCCTCGTGATTGATGACGACTTCCTCGTTCTCGAAAGAGTACTTTCTTCGCACCAACTCGAATATGATCAGTCCGGCACTCGTGCTGGGCACCTGGCGTATCGTGCCCATGAAGAAGTCGCGGTAGAGGTACCTCCTCCAGCCACCAGCTCGGTTTGCCAGCCTCTTGCACTGAGCAAATGTGTCTTCGTAGGCGTGGTAGTACCGCAACATGATCCGCGACGGCTTGTTTTCTTGGTGTGCTTGGAAGTCGAGCGCTTCGAGGCGGCGATAGTGCACATCTTGCACCTCGGTCAGAGGGTGCATGATGAGCTGGGAGGTTATGGAGGCTGAGATGCCAGCCAGCAACAAGAAGATGGGCTCCAAGGTGTAGTGCGGGCGAATGACGGGTCGGTTGTCGGTCTCGTCGGGCATGAAGACAGCCTTTTCGAGCAGTGTGTCTCGCGTGCGTGTGCCGTAGTACTTGGTCACGTATTCGTAATATGCCTGGCTCTTGACCGTCTCGAAGGTGCCGAAGAACACGGCAGAGCCAAATGCGTCTTTGAAGAAGCTTAGCGTCCAGCCGGCGAAGATGCCTTGCAGACCGATAGACCGCAGCTTATGCCCTGCGTAGTGCCACATTGTCTTGTATTTCCCATCGAGGATGTCGGCGGTGCGAAAGCGCACCTGAAGTGCATCGAATGGTGCAGCCACCACGGACTGTATCCCGCCAGCTATCAATCCGGCGGTGAAGGTCGTCGAGGGTGGCGGCGGAGGATATATGCGCTTCGTTTGGTGCGATGACGGTTCGTGCAGCGAGGAGAGACTGTGGAGGTATGCTGTGTACAGAACCGCGCCGATGCTGCTCTCGTTAGTGTCTGTAGCCTTGTTTGGGTCTGTGTTGCCTGCCATGTATTCGCCATCAACGGCGGCAGCACCTGCTTTGGTACGAAGCCCCACCCCTCGGTGCGAATCGCGTGCGCCAGGATTGCTGGCGTCGTCATTCTCCACGACCATTTTGCTTGCGCTGTTATGTGCGGGTTGATGGCTCGTGCATAGCCCATGTAGTCGATGCGACCGCGGAAGAAGGCTTTGACAGGCGCCCGGAAGTAGAAGGCGACCATACGGGCTGCAATTGCACGCATGCCCGCCGCCTGCACCCCCGTCGCTGGTGCCTTGTTGGGCTGTTGCGGGCTCTCGAGGGTGCCGTCATTGCGGCCATCTTTGCGGAGCGCGACTCCAGTACTGACACTGGAGCCGGTCGTCATCGCATATCATGGGCGGCTGTGTGTATCCGTGCTTGCATCTGTGGGCGGTGGTTGTGATTGATACAGGATTGGGTGGAGGAGATGCGCGTGGAGCAGCCACAAGCGGCCATTGAGTTAGTGACTTGCGAAAATGTGGAGTGGGAAAGCTTGGGTTGGACCAACCCTGCCGTGCTTTATGGACATTTTTATGTTCAAGTATATTTCTGCACTGTACGGTAGACAGAATTCTACAGCCACGTCTCTGACTTCTGGTGTACATCGAGTCACGTCGAAGGCGTTGAGGAAGCTCAAGAACGCGATACGTCTTTGCCTTGTGACGTCAAGCAGTGATAGTGAGCGCACCAGCATGCTGAAGGTAACCGAAACAGTACTGTGCAAGAACGAAGGGCTGATCGTCGCAGACATGTCGTTGCGCCACATCATGTCCAAGAGCATGGCGCACCTCGTCGCCTGCCTTGGCTGAATACATGTGGCTGGCCGCACGTGTAATCAAGTGAAAGTGGAAGTGGTTGCGCACGCGGTCACGTGAGCCGCTTGGCTTACCTAACGCTAGCTCTCAGCGCGTCTCCGCGTCGCAAGCTCACTCGCGACTTTTATCACTTGTCGCTCTCTCTCCTCCACCATCAACAGCCGCTGCCAACCCACCTGAAGGCATTCTCTCATACCCGCCTTCAATATGGCTGACGATATTGTCATCGACAAGCAGCTCTTCAACGAGCGTCTGAGCAGCTTGGTCGCCAAGTGGAAGGCCGACAAGCGCTCTGGCGACCAGATCTTCCAGGGCGCAGGCTCGATTGCGGCCGTCGTGGGCAAGCCGAGTGAGCCAGGCAGCTATTTGAAGCCTGCAGCGTTCCAGGTAGGCTGGAAGCGACTACAAACAGAGGGATGAGTGCTGACAATCGTGCGACAGCTATGGCTGCTAGGCTACGAGTTTCCCCATACGCTGTTCGTCCTCACGCCAGATCTGCTCCAGATCGTCACAACCAAAAAGAAGGGTGCGTCCGACGGCAGTGCCGAGATGATTGAGAAATGCTGATTCCGGTGATGCAGCTTCCTACCTGGAGCCGCTAAAGGGTGGCAAGGTGCCTGTCGAGATTCTCGTGCGCGGCAAAGATGCCGAGGAGAACAAGAAGCAGTTCCAGACATGCTTGGACACGCTCAAAAAGGCGGGCAAGAAGGTCGCTGTGCTTAAGAAGGACAGTGCAACCGGCGCCTTCGCAGACGAGTGGAAAGCCGCTTTCCAGGAGGCAGGCTTCAAGGAAGAGGACCAGGCCGATCTGGGGCTGATCTTGTCAAATGCAGCACTGTCGGTCAAGGACGAAAAGGAGCTGGTAAGCGTCGGTCCACGGTCTCAAGAGTTCAATCATGACTGACTTTCGCAGCGAGCGATCCGCGATGCGTCGCGAGCGTCGAGCGCCCTCATGACCAACTACTTCGTCGAAGAAATGTCCGACATCCTCGATTCCGAGAAGAAAATCACTCACCGCGCGCTCGCCGACAAGGTTGCGAACAAGATCGACGATGTCAAGTTCTTCGAGAAGCAGAAGGTGTCCAAGAACTTCGACACAATGCAGCTGGACTGGTGCCTGCAACCTACGATACAAAGTGGTGGCGCATACGACCTGAAGTTTGCGGCCGAGCCTGACGAGAACAACCTGCACGCAGGCGTCATCATCTCCGTCCTAGGACTGCGCTACATGACCTATGGCGCCATGGTTGGTCGAACATACATGGTTGGCCCGAATAAGGAGCAAGAGACGGCATACAAGCTACTTTTGGCGATTCACGATCTTGTTATCAAGTCGATCAAGGACGGCGTAGTGGCCAAGGACGTCTACAACAAGGCTTTGGCGCACTTGAAGTCGAAGAAGCCTGAGTGGGAGAAGCATTTCCCCAAGAATGTCGGATACGGCATTGGGACCGAGAACAAGGACGCTTCGCTCCTCTTGAGCGGTAAAAACACTCGCGTGCTGAAGGACGGCATGACTCTCGTCGTTCAGACGGGCCTCCAAGATCTCGAGAACAGCAAGCCACAGGACAAGAAGAGCAAGACCTACTCGCTTGTGCTTGTTGACACCGTGCGTGTTTCGCAGAATGACTGCGCAGTCTTCACCAAGGACACGACATCTGATCTGGACGCTGTATCCTTTTTCTTCGATGAGGAGGAAGAGGAGGCAAAGCCCAAGGTCAAGAAGGAGCGAGCACCTGCGATTGCGCAAACCAACATCACTAAGACTCGGACACGACACGAGCGCACGACGAACCAAGACGCAGAAAAGGAGGAACAACGACGAGCCCATCAAAAAGAACTTCATGCAAAGAAGCAGAAGGAGGGCTTGGAGCAGTACAGCGAGGGCGCGAAGTCGCTCAACGGTACTGAAGAGAAGAAGTTCAAGAAATTCGAGTCGTACAAGCGCGACAACCAATTTCCGTCATCCGTCGCGAATCTCGAAATCGTTGTCGACAAGAAGAATCTTACAGTCCTCCTCCCCATCATGGGTCGGCCTGTACCCTTCCACATTCACACCATCAAGAACGCTTCGCACACGCCCGAAGCCGACTTCACATCGCTTCGCATCAACTTCCTCTCGCCTGGTCAAGGTGTTGGCAGGAAAGACGACCAACCGTTCGAGGACCCCAATGCACACTTCATTCGTAGTTTGACCTTCCGCTCGCAAGACGTTGATCGCATCGACCAGATCACCAAAGATATCACTGACTTGAAGAAGGATGTCGTGCGTCGGGAGACCGAGAAGAAGCAGATGGAGGATGTCGTCGAGCAGGACAAGCTTATCCAGATGAAGACCCGGAAGCCATTCATGCTCGACCTCATCTTCATTCGACCTGCGCTCGACGGCAAGCGTATTCCTGGAAGTGTCGAGATTCACCAAAACGGTCTGCGATACATTCACGGCAACGGCACAGCTAGGATTGATGTTTTGTTCAGCAACATGAAGCATCTTTTCTTTCAGCCTTCGCAACACGAGCTAATTGTCATTATTCACGTCCACCTCAAGAACCCGATCATGCTGGGTAAGAAGAAGACAAAGGATGTGCAGTTCGTCCGCGAAGCCACCGAGATGCAATTCGATGAGACGGGTAACCGTAAGCGTCGCCACAAATTCGGTGACGAAGAGGAGTTCGAGCAGGAGCAGGAAGAGCGAAGGCGGCGTGCAGCTCTCGACAGAGAGTTCAAGAACTTTGCAGAAAAGATTGCAGACGCTGCGCGTAACGAGAACGTCAGTGTTGACATCCCGTACCGTGAGCTTGGCTTCAATGGTGTGCCATCTCGGTCGTCGGTCCTCGTCCAGCCCACCACGGACTGCTTGGTGCAGCTCACCGAACCTCCCTTCACCTGTCTTACTCTGTCCGAGATCGAAATTGTACACCTTGAGCGTGTACAGTTCGGTCTTCGAAACTTTGACATGGTAGTTGTGTTCAAGGACTACAACCGCCCACCCGTACACATCAACACCATTCCCGTGGAATCACTGGACCCTGTCAAAGATTGGCTTGACTCGGTTGACATCCCCTTTACTGAAGGACCGCTCAACCTGAACTGGGCCACCATCATGAAGACCGTGACATCAGACCCCCATCAATTCTTCGCGGATGGTGGATGGTCCTTCTTGTCGACAGAGTCAGATGATGAGGACGGAGAAGAGGAAGAGGAAGAATCGGCCTTTGAGGTTTCAGAGTCGGAGCTGGCCATCTCAGACGAATCTTCTGAAGAGAGTGACTTTGATGAGAACGCATCGGAAGAGATGAGCGATGAGGGCTCAGAAGACGACTTCTCGGAGGGCGAGAGCTGGGATGAGTTGGACAAGAAGGCCGCCAGGAAGGACAAGGAGAGCACGCTCAACGAGGAGGATGAAGGCAAGGGAAAGAAGCGGAAGCGATAAACTGATCGCTTATGCCCTTTATCTTTTTTTGCATTTCTATCTTAACCGCTTCCTGTACGATTACATAATTTGGCGGCTGCTAGGCCTGGGTCATGGCACATGCGCTTGGAGCTATTTGGGGCGGTCGAGCGTTCAACGTCTTATGCAGACATCAAAAGGAGTCAGGATCTCCCCGTGCAGTATCATCACACGTTTTATGACTTGCTCGCGTAATCTACCATACCGCCTTTAAAATCAAGCACACACTGCCGCTCTATCCTTCCTTGCCTTCAGTTTCCCGACCCCTTCCATTATACCTTCCACAATACTTTGTCATACGACCGAACCTTCCATCCCCACGCATTCTTTCCAAACTCCCACACGCTCGTCAAAACCTGCAGGCCCACTAGGCTCCACAACAGCAGCACTGTCCATAGCATCCTGTGATCCTCGATAGGGCCGAAAGCGGTTGATAAATGGGCAGGCTCAATCTCAGGCGTGGTGTGGTTCAATGCAGTGTTAGTGGTATTCATTTCGGAGTGTGAGCCGGTCGTGGTATTAGACTGCGACGGGAAGGTAGAATTGAGGCCAGAAGACCCCGGTGTCGCGTCATTCGCCACAGTGATGTTGCTGTGTCCTTGGGTCGGTCGAGGACGTGCAGGACGTTTACTTGTTGGCGCAACTGTAGAGGCAGCAAGTTTACTAGATGGAACTTGGGCTGCAGTTGCGCTGGGAAAGGAGTATGAGATTGTTTCGGGGTCCAGGGAAGGAGTTGGAGAAGGGTCGGTGTCGTCTTTCGGTTTTGACAAAGGCTTTCTATCAGTGGATGTGTGAGGCTTTGGTTTGTTTGATGGTGAAGGGGCGGCTTGGATGGAGTCTTCAGCATCGGGGCCAAGAGATGACTGCATCTTCTTCTTGGAAGTCGTTGCCTGAGAGGATGTGATGGAAGGTAGTTTGTTTGTCAGAGGCCGTTGCTTGGCGAGTCTGCGAGAAGATGAGGGAACTTCCTGATCCGTAGAGGATCCCAGGGTATCCGAATGTTCCAAGGTCTCGTCAGAAGATGGAGCCTCCTCAACAGGCTGCTCAGTGTTTACTATCACTTCTTCCTCAACATAAGGTGAGTTCTCAGTCTCAACTTCTCGATCATCGTCTCCCCTTGGAATCAACTGCGTCAGAGCAGCAAGACTTCCCCCCCTCCATAGCCCTGTACCTAAGATCATTGGCCGAGCTGCTG